>Ga0210026_1000276_pt1 | contig 61569 bp, 62 predicted proteins | sample CryGeymeta201509_FD_183977 | JGI IMG/M metagenome (GOLD analysis project Ga0210026, IMG submission 183977) | Groundwater microbial communities from Crystal Geyser aquifers in Utah, USA - Crystal Geyser metaG 2015-09 (SPAdes) (version 2) | ecosystem: Environmental > Aquatic > Deep subsurface >...
TCGACATCACAAAATAATTCGACTAGGTTCTTCATGCCTGTTCCTCTGTTGGTTCCCACTTTCTTGGTCGAAAGATCGGATCTTGGAACAGGCATTTAGTTCAATTTCTTAAACAGGATTGGGGTTATTTATAAGGCTGAACCTTATGTGGTTGCGGCGGATGTGTATGCGGTTAAGCCGCATATCGGACGGGCGGGTTGGAGTTGGTACACTGGGTCAGCAGGTTGGTTGTATCGTCTGATCATTGAGTCATTATTGGGTCTACACCGCGAAGGTGATCGCTTACGTCTTTTACCTTGCATACCCGCAGAATGGACACACTATTCCATGACTTATCGCTTTGGCAGCACGTCTTATCAACTTGCCATCAAGCAAGTCAATTCCGACATTGCCATTGCTGGCTATGGCTTAGTATTAGACAACGAGGTGCTCACTACAGCATATATTCCCTTGCTCGACGACCAAGCAACACACCATGTTTTGTGCACGGTTAAGCGCCAAACACCGCCCATTCAAAAGTAATCACTGGCTCGCAGAGTAAGCTTGTGGATAGGTTTTGAGGGGCTTAACTGATCAACTGTAACTCGGCCAATTCACGGTAAAGGGTATTGCTCGCCATCAATTCTTGGTGGGTGCCCACCGCAAGAATATGCCCCCGATCCATCACCACAATGCGATGGGCGTTGATCACCGTGGACAGCCGATGGGCAATAATGATTGACGTTTTATTACGCATTAACTCATCTAGCGCTTGTTTAACTTTAATTTCGTTGCCCGCATCAAGGGCTGAGGTGGCCTCATCGAGCAATAGAATGGGCCGGTCGGCCAGAATGGCGCGAGCAATGGCTACACGCTGTTTTTGCCCACCCGATAATCGCACCCCGCGTTCCCCGAGCTGTGTGTCGTAACCCTCAGAAAATTCGCAAATAAATTCGTGGGCGCGCGCCGCTTCTGCTGCAGCTTGCACTTCTGCAAAGGTTGCCTCTGGGCGACCGTAAGCAATGTTATCCAATACGCTACTGGCAAAAATCACCGATTCTTGCGGCACCATGGCAAATTGTTGGCGTAGCTGACGCAAGCTAAAGTCCCGAATTGGCTTACCGTCTAAGGTAATTTGCCCTTGTTGCACATCGTAAAAGCGCAGCAAGAGTTGGAATAAGGTGGATTTTCCTGCCCCACTAGGCCCAACCAAAGCAAGGCGTTCACCGGCTTTAATGTGCAAATTAATATGCGTGAGTACGGGTAAACTGCCGTCTGCAACATAACTGAAGGTTAAATCTGTCAGGGCAATTTCACCGCTAATTTTTTTATCGATAAGCTGGGTCGTTCCCTCATCGACGATGGTGCTTTGGGTATGCAGTAATTCCATGAGGCGTTCACTGGCACCGGCGGCTTTTTGAATTTCTCCAATTACCTCACTGATGGTGGCAACGCTGCCTCCCGCCATCACCGCATAAAACATAAACGCCGTGAGTTCACCGGCGCTGAGTTCGCTGCTCAACACCAATTTAGCGCCAATCCAAGCCACGAGGGTAATCGCCAATAAACTGATGCCCATGATGCTCGATATCATCATAGCGCGGAATTTAATACGCTGACGAGCAGCAGTCATCACATCTTCAATACGCGCAAAAAAACGCTGGCGGTCGATGTCTTCATGACTATAAGCCTGCACGGTTTGGATCTCATGCAAACTTTCATCGATATAGGCGCCCACATCGGCAACCCTGTCTTGGCTGTTTCGGGCAAATACTCTAACTCTGGCACCAAATACCCGAATAGGCACCAGCACCACCGGTACGGCCACCAGTACATACAAAGTCAACCAATGACTCGTGAATAACATCAGGATCAAACTACCGATAAAGGTGACGATGGCGCGCAGGGCCATAGACAAGCCCATACCTACGACTGATTGCAACACGGTGGTGTCGGAAGTAAAACGTGAAATCACTTCACCGGTGCGGGTGCTGGCAAAAAATGCAGGCGACAAGGTCAGTACGTGCGAGTAAACCTGCTGGCGAATATTGGCACTTACCCGTTCCCCCAACCAAATCATGAAGTAAAAACGGAAATAGGTCGCCACACTGCCCACGAGGCCTATGCCTAAAACCAAGGCCACCATTTCGTTGAGGCGATTAGCATTATTGGCCACAAAACCTTCATCTACTGCTGCTTTAACCCCTTGCCCCAGCAACAACCAAGACAGGGCACCAACAACCAAGGCAAGCATGGCATAAACCACTTGGCGTTTATAAGGTTTCAGCTGGCCGAACAACCAGTTCATCAAAGTTTGGGTTGAAAATTGTTGCATTTGCATGATGTCCTGATCCATCGTTGATGGGCAGTTTACTCATTTTTGCCGATAAGGTTTGGGAATATTTGTAAGCTTTTAAGCCTTTTCCCTGACTAGTCCCCACGCTAGAAAGCTAATCACATGCTATTTAGCTATTTTGCATTTGCAGTCATCAGGTTTTTGCCTATGATAGGGTCACTAACATAAGCAGTAAGCCCCCACCCATGAACCGCTGTATCCAATACATGTGCAGATTTATCAGTTATTTACTGCTGCTTGGCGTGACTGCTGCCCAAGCAAGTGATGTGATGGTGGTGACTGAACAATCCCCTCCTTATCAAATGATGATAAATGATGAAGTCGAAGGTAGCGCCACACAGACAGTGAAGCGTTTTTTGGCCGAGGCAGGTGTGTCGGCAGACTTTGCGATGTACCCCTGGGCAAGGGCTTATAAAAAAGCAACTAGTGATGCCAATATACTGATTTATTCGATTGCCAAATCACCTGAGCGTTTGGAAAAATTTCACTGGCTCATCCCTGTTGTTGACTATAACCTTGGTTTAGTGGCATTGAGTAGTGCGGCACCACTCATCATGACAGACTGGGCACAGTTAAAAAATCACCGAATCGCGGTACAGAGAGATGATATTGCCCAGAAGTGGTTACTGTCTCTGGGTTTAGTTGAGGGGGTAAACTTTATTGCCTGCTCAGACATCAATTGTTCTTGGCAACTTCTGTATAATCGTAACGTAGACTTCATTATTGAAACAGAAGAGCTGATTGCAGAAATGACTCGAATGTTAAATCAGCCATCGAATAGTGCTCCGTTTATTCGCGCCATTCCAGAACTGAAAGTCACCGACTATTTGGCAGCGAGCATACGCACCGAACCACACATACTGCAAAAGTTATTGGACGCAGCTCCCCGTTTTACAGCGGCTCAATAACCTATATTTGGACAAAACATTCACCATGCATACCCACAACGACAAACCTGTGTCTGGTCAATTTACTGCTCACTATGCCGGCAATATCCGTAAGATGAAAGTCAGCGCACACATGCACCAGCCAGCACGTTATCAGCTGCCCATTGGCGAACAACTGATCGATATGAACACCTTATTAGGGCGCGAGATTTCCCTCAGTTACGCGGGAGACATTCATTGTGTGCATTGTGGCAACAAAACAAAAAGTAGTTTTAATCAAGGTTATTGTTATCGCTGCATGACGACATTGGCGCAGTGTGACACCTGCATCATGCGCCCAGAACTGTGCCATTATGACCAGGGCACCTGCCGCGAACCCGCCTGGGGTGAAGCCAATTGTATGCAAGATCACTTCGTGTATCTGGCCAATACCGGCACCATTAAAGTAGGGATTACCCGCCATGTGAGTGATGGCATATCGAGTCGCTGGCTTGACCAAGGTGCCACCCAAGCATTGGCGATTATGCGGGTGCAAAGTCGTTTAATCAGTGGTTTGGTGGAGTCTGCTTTAAAAAGTCATATTGCCGATAAAACCAATTGGCGCACCATGCTCACCAGCCACCCTCAGGAAGCGGATTTGGTCAGTTTACAAGCCAGCTTGTTGACAAAAATCGATGAGGAGTTGTCGGCCATTACCGATGAATATGGTTTTGCCGCCATTAATATTCTGAGTAACCAAGCGGTTAACATTCACTATCCTGTTACCGCCTACCCTAAAAAAGTGAAGTCGATAAACCTTGATAAAGAAGGTGGTTTCAGCGGCGAGCTGCAAGGCATCAAGGGGCAATATCTGTTGTTAGACGGTGATCGGGTTATCAATTTACGCAAATACGCTGGTTACGCTTTACGTATTTCTCACACCTAAGCTTTACGCTGTATTGCATCGGCTATTTTTATACCTCGCGCCCACCATAACTGGCAGCGAGGTCATCCAATTCAGAACAGGTATAGTCAAAACCACGACCATCAAAATGATAAGCGACTTTTACCGTGTCGCCTTTGGCGAGCTTGGCTTTTACGTGAGCATTGCCGGATGAGGGTGACCAATGACTTAACTCGTTTAAAAATCGGTTGGCCACTTGCCCATTAGCAAAGCGAAAATGCAGCTCGTTAGTTACCATGTTGTCATTTAACGTTGCTGAGCCAAGACATAATTTAAACCCCCGACTATCGCTGCCACTTGGGCATCAATGCAATTTTGTGCGTCGACTAGCGGGCTATCTGGATACACTTCTGTTGTGCAGGTGTATTTGGCATTGCTCACACTGGCACACAAGCCGAGTGCATGTAAGCCATAGTTGATTACCCCTTTTTGGGTAATGGGTGAACCGATGATCATGCCTTGTGCATCGGCAGGGGCAATATGGGTGACCTTGGCGACCTCATTAATAATGGCCGTTTGAAAATCATCACAGGGATTTTCGCTATCCCCTACCGCATAGAATCCATCTGGGATTTCCCATGCTTTTTGCTCAACGGCATCACGTGCTGCCAAGGCCGGACGAAATTCACTGTTATCAGTATCGGTGGTTTCATGCAAATCGATGTGCACAAGTACATTTAAGCCCGCCACCAAGGACATCAACGCCGCAGATTCTGGCGCAGGACTATTAACATAAAACGAACGATTCGGATCAATCGCTAAGGGATTCCACCGATTGATGGTTTCATATGCCCAAGGACTGACACATGGCACAACTAAAATATTAAAGTGACTGCTGAAATCGCGGGCGCGCAATTTTGCAAACGCTAAGGCACCATGCACGCCGCTGGTTTCATAACCATGCACCCCGCCAGTGACCAACACGATTGGTTTATGTGACTGCCAGTCGATACTTTTCAAGGCAAAAAGCGGGTAGTGACCCTGAGCATAATCAAGTTGACCATACTGGGTAACATAATACTGGTCACGTAGTTCATCGATTTGACTCAATACATCATGTTCATAAGATCGTTTGATTTGCTGGGCGGCTAACCACTGGGCTTTTTCTCGTTTACCCCATTTAATGCCGAGAATGCCAATTGGATAATGCTGTTCTTGCGTCATGGTTGGTCCTGTAAAGCGCGACTAACGGCAATTCTATCGTACTTCAAGCAAGGAACAAGCAAGACTTCGGTTTGTCGCCATCTAATTCCTGCCGAATGCGCCAAACGTCTGCAAAAATTTCATTTGGCTAATTTATCAGCAAGATTTATACTGTACATAAAAACAGTGTTTGAGGATCTTATGATGACCATACAATGCGGTGTCAAAGCCATAGACAACTTGGTAACAAAACACGGTCTTGCCTATACGCAAGTCAACAATCCTTTTCAATATGCGCAAATGTTGCCACCCAGTGCTTCTGTTGCGGAACTACGAGACGCTATCAGTGCCTTTGGTTTACAGAATTTTCCACCGGCAATCTGGCTGTATTTACTTAATCATTGCCAGCAGCGAGGCACGATTTTGCACCAGTTTAGCTTGCCGCAGTTAGACGGTAGAACCTTCTGTTGGATTTTACTGAGTGCCGATGGCGCGTTGTTAGAATGGGTAAGTGCTATGCATAAAGCGAACTACCTGCAAGCCTGCAAATACCTCGCGCATGCCTTGGTGCATCACAGTGAGGCGCCTCAACATTTCGCTTTAAACTATGGTTGATTGAATAAGGCTTTAGACTGGTTGAGCGCGCCCCGCCATTACAGGCGTTTATACAGCTCAAAAAAAAGGCCAACACCAAAGTATTGGCCCTTCATTACATCAGTTGCAGGAGGGCTTTTGCTTAGTTAAAGCGGTAAAGCCTGGGTTAACACTACTTGCCAATTGTTGATAACAACGCCGGGTCTTGCACCAGATTTCGCACACCATGGCCGTGATCTTCGTTGAAAGCGTTGCTCTTACACCACTCACCTACCGTGGCAATATTCACTTTCGCCACTTGTGGGCGCACGCTCCAACTCACTTGCAAGGGTGAACCCGCTTCATTGTAACTTGGCCCTGTTGTCGACCCTGCATATTGCACAGGGGTGCCAGTATTACTCGGAATGTTCAGTGCCTGATAATAGCCATCTTTCATGGCAAACTTGGTGAGTTCTTTAAAGTCATGGGCCTTTTCGTCGTTTACAACAACAAACACCTGGGTTTCTACCCGCAGTTGTGGGTTCATAATGGACTCACTCAAACAGGCTCCCAGAGTTGGTCCTGGGGTAACTTGTGCACTTGAATGCACATAGTGTTATTCAATGGTATCGCCAGGAAACAACGCACTGTGATCATTTGCACACATTGCTTCACTCACTGGTTTCAACTCATCTGCGCTAAGGGGTTTAGCATAGCGATACCCAGTATCATGACCTTTGCCATCGCCGTTACCGGGTATTCTGTAAACTCACCACCCTTGTGCTCGGCGTTTTTATGAAAATGAATATTGCATAAATTCATTTCTGTATAAGCTGGGGCTGTGCTGAACATGCGAGTATTGGTGCCCATAGGCGCATCGATATCACGTGGTGACTGAGGGCCGAATCCTTTGCCCGCCGTATTAGCCGACAGCTTAAGCTGTTGTGCTGCGATAACGTCATCACCCACAGCCTTTGAGGCTGTTGAGTTAGCTTTGTCAGCCAGTGCTGCGGCTGAAGCCAGAGTAGCGATACAGGCCAAATTGGCCTCATCTAAAATCGTTTTTCGGTAATGTTACTCAGACTGGGTGAAACCGAGGAGATGCATCAGGCTAGTAAACAAATTAAATACCGCCACAAACAAACTCACGGTTGCCATGATGTAATTGGTTTCGCCGCCCCTTACTATGTTGCTGGTTTCATACAAAATGAGGGCCGACATCAGCACCACAAACATCGCTGACACCGCCAAAGACAAAGCCGACGACTCAATAAAAAATGCCACCAGCGCAGTGACAAAACCGACAATGACACCCACCACTAAAAAGCTGCGCATAAACGAAAAATCTCGTTTACTCAAAATGGCGTAGGCCGATAATCCAGCAAAAACGGTTGCCGTCGTCACAGCCGCTTTTAACACGATGGCAGGCGCCGCCGCCCAATAAACACTGAGCATTGGCCCAAGGGTGAGCCCCATGAAGCCCGTTAAGGCAAATATGCTGAGCAAACCAGCCGCTGAATCACGGGTTTTATTGGTCAGATACAAAAGACCAAAATAGCCTACCAAGGTCACAATGAGGCCCAGTGGCGGCATATTAAAATACGCAGCAATACTGGCGGTTAATCCGCTAAACAGTAAAGTCATCGACAGCAAAGCATAGGTATTGCGCAATACTTTGTTGTAGCCACCTACTTGGGCAAAGGTCTGCGACTGTTGTGCACTAGTCACGACTTTTACGCTGCTTGACATGAGTTTTCTCCTGATTGATTAAATATAGAATCGAGTTGTGCATGGCTTAGCGGGCCGCGCGGCACACGATCAAATTGTTGATGTTTTTTAAATCGTCGCTGCAAACTACCTTGCGCGGCAGACAGTGCTTTGGCCAAGGCTTTGTGAATATTTTCTTGGGTGGTCACCACATTGATGGTGGGCAAGCCGAACAATACAACTTGCACTCGGCATTGTTGATCTTCTCCGCCTTTGGGTCCGTTAATGTCGCTGAACACGACCTTTATTTTACGAATTTTTTCTTGGCTGCGCGCGAACACCGCACTGATCTTAGCGCGCATTTCTTCCTTAAACGTACGACTGATCCTTTGATTGTGGGCATGAATAGTAAGTAACATAGAACATCCTCATGGTCAGTTGGTAAAAAGTAAAAGTCTTAAGGTATTGCTTGCTCAGATGTAGCAGTCAAAGTGCTTAGCTGAGCCTTGTTACGGCTGTAAACAATCACTAAGGCACCTAAGAATGCAGACAAAAGTGACGCCATCAATACACCAATTTTAACGCTATCCAAATAGTGTTGGCTGAGGTCTGCAAACGCTATTGAGCCAACAAACAAACTCATGGTGAAGCCGATACCACACAAGATTGATACCGCGTAAATATGTAACCATGTTACCGATTCAGGTAACTTCGCCCAGCCGAGCTTGACGGCTAGCCAACAGGCAGTAAAAATTCCCAGTTGCTTGCCAACAAATAGCCCAAGCACGACACCAGAGATAATGTTGAATTCGATTTGTGCGGCACTGGCATCAATGAACCGCACCCCAGCGTTAGCAAAAGCAAACACTGGCAAAATCAGGAAGGCAACCCAGCTGTGTAGATTCTCTTCGAGCTGAACCAACATCGACTTTTGCACCAGTGGATCACCTTTGCTTTTCACACTAAAGGGAATGAACCACGCAACAGCAAAACCAGCGAGCGTGGCGTGAACGCCAGATTTCAGGACGGCGGCCCACACAATAAAGCCCACCAGCACATAAGCAGCCACTTTGTCGACTTTCAGGCGGTTTAGCACAAATAACACCGCTAAACCCGATAAGGCCACAACCAAAGACAATACCGACAATTCCGCTGAGTAAAACAAGGCAATAATAATAATGGCGCCAATATCGTCAAAAATGGCGACGGATAATAAAAACAACTTTAAGGTCACGGGAAGTGAGCGGCCGAATAAACTGAATATACCCAAAGCAAAGGCAATGTCGGTGGCAGCAGGCACTGCCCAGCCTTGCAATGTGGCTGGGTTTTGGTAATTCATCAAGGCATACAATATGGCTGGAATAGCGATACCTGAAACGGCAGCCACAGCGGGCAGCACCATTTTTTGCGGCGAACTTAAGTGACCATCCAAGACTTCTCGTTTCACTTCCAACCCAATCAGGAAGAAGAAAATCGCCATCAACCCATCGTTGATCCACAACAACAGAGCTTTATCAAAGCCAAAGCCGCCAATGCTGACGGTCACGGGAAGGGCAAGTAACCATTGATACAACACATTTGCTGGACTATTGGCCACGATGAGGGCCAAAAATGCCGCAGCCACCAGCAGTACGCCACCGGAGGCTTCGTGTTTGAATAATGCGCTAAACGTTGAACCCATGAATTTTGATTAAACTACTGTTATTAAATTTCTGCGTAGCTTGCCATGAGCCAAGTACAAGATATAGTCGAATAATATTCACTTTATCATCGGTTAAATCTGATAATTATGGCGCAACTTAACTATAACCATTTGTATTACTTCTATGTCACTGCCCGTGAAGGCAGTATTGCCAAGGCTGCCCATTTTTTACATCTCACCCCACAAACCGTTAGCGGACAACTTAGTACCTTTGAAAGTTACTTGGGCACACCCCTGTTTGATCGTCTTGGTAAACGCCTCATTCTGAATCCTTTGGGCAAGTTAGCTTACGACTATGCAGAACAAATTTTTGCTTCCGGTCATGAACTGCTGGACATGCTGATGCAAAAGCGGGAGCAACGCATTCGCACGTTTACCATAGGTATTACTGATGCGGTGCCCAAAATATTAGCGTTTGATTTACTGCATAACAGCAGCACCAAATTTGACTCTACCCGCTTTATTTATCGAGAAGGCGACTTTGACAACTTGTGCGCTGAACTCGCCATTAATCGCCTTGACTTAGTGATTGCCGACCGAAACTTAACGCCGGGTAGCAATATCAAGGCCTTTAGCCATTTATTGGGTGAATCCAGTCTGAGCTTTTTTGCGCCATCTGCCCAAGCAGCGCAACTCGCCCCTGATTTCCCTTATTCGTTGCAGCAAGCTGGCATGTTGTTGTCGGGGGAAAAATCATCCATGAAACACAATATATTGGCATGGTTTGAACGCTTGCAAATCAACCCTAAAATTGTTGCCGAATTTGATGACAGCGCCATGTTGAAGTTGTTTGGTCAGGAAGGACACGGCGTGTTTGCCGCACCCACACGCATCGCGGCACATATATGTCAGCGTTACAATGTCAGTTGTATTGGTGAAACCACCGAGTTAAGCGAACGCTATTATGCCATTTGTGCTGAGCGCATCAGCCAGAGTGAAATCGTCAGTGATATTTTTGCCCAAGCGGAGCTATTAGAGTAACAAAAACGTGCTCATCTACCCATGTTAAACGTGTGCATCGCAGAAGTATGTTTAAGACAAAATACAGAGATGATATAAGTGCTCATGGTTTTTTATTTAGCTTCCAGTATCATACAGCGCAGAACTTTTACGTTATTCATCACTCTCAGGCCTTTGGCTATCTTCTGTTGTTGAAACCACTATCATGTTTTTGCATCTAAAACGCCTTATTATCACCAGTGTCATAGGTTTTCTAATACTGGCGGTTAGCGCGTGTACAAGCACTCAATTCGCCAATGTATTTGCCGGTTATGCCCAGCAGATGCAAGGTGCACGCGGGGCGCTGTTTGCCGGTGATTATCAACGAGCCCAAAGCCTAGTGACTAAAGCAGAACCTGGGCAAAATAACTACACACTCAGTTTATTGGAAAAGGCGCGTTTAAGCTTTTTAGCTCAAGATTGGCAGCAAAGTCGTCAGGATTTTGCCAAGGTAATTGAGGCGCTAGACGCAGAGGCAGCCAAAGCCAAAGTGCAGCTTAGCCGCGGGTTGGCCAATGCCGGTGCCTTGGTCAGTAACGACAATGCCATTGCCTATGAGGTTCCCGCCTACGAACAAAGCATGGTGCATAGTTATCAAGCTTTGAACTATGTATATCTCGGCCAACTAGACAGCGCCTTGGTGGAAATTCGCCGTGCCAATCTAGTGCAAGAACAAGCTCTGCAGCAAAATCAACAAAGCCTGCAAGACAGTGAAGAAAAATTTAATAAAAACGCCCTCAATCAGGCTTATCCGTCGATGGCAGCGATGATTGGTCAGCTGAAGAATGGTTTTCAAAACGCCTATACGTTTTATCTGTCGGGAGTGTTGTACGAGGCAGCGGGCCAAGCCAACGATGCCTACATCGACTACAAACGTGCCCTAGAGATTTATCCTGACAACCGCTACTTGCAACAAGATGTATTGCGCCTCGCCACACAGCTTGGCATGAGTGATGACCTTAGCCAGTTCAGTGCGAAGTATGGTGCTTGGCAAACACCTGATGATAGAAACTTTGGTGAGTTGGTAATTCTGCATGAACAAGGTGTGGTGAATGCTAAACAGGATTTACGTGTGGATTTGCCGATTTTCAGCAGTCGTAACCAACCACGTTTTTTTAGCTTCTCGCTGCCGATTTATCAGGGTGCGTTGATGAAATATAGCCCCACCAGCATCACGGTTGCTGAACAGACTTATCAGACTCAAGCGATTACCCGTTTGCAATCTTTAGCATCGAAATCCCTGCAAGATCAACTGCCAGCGTTGGTCACACGTCAAGCACTGCGTGTGGTGGCCAAAGAGCAGTTACGCCGAAAGTTAGGTCAAGAGGGGGGCGAAATAGGCAATATTTTGGCTGCTTTATACAACGTCACATCGGAACAAGCCGATACCCGCAGTTGGTCAACCTTGCCAGATGAGGTGGCGATCATTCGCCTGCCACTCTCTGCGGGTCAACACCAGATTCAGTTAAATGTGGCGGGGCAAGCTCAGACCATCGACCTAAACATTAACGCCAAACGTATTACGCTGTTACAGATGACAACTATTGGCCAAACCCGCAGTCATCACATAAAGAACTTGTAATTGGGTGAAGAGACAGCTTGTAACAATAATTGCCGACTAAGGTTTGTATTTTGGCCATGAGGGCTGAGTTAAAATGGCAAAAATAAAAGACAGGACAAAAGCCGAAGCATTAAAGCTTTTGAACAGAATCTAATTGAACAACAAGGATCAACAACATGAAAAAAACAGTATTAGTCACCGCCATCGCTTTGTCGATAAGTCTATTGAGTGCGTGTGCCAATAAACCCGTGGTGCGTTATGGCGATGCGGCTGCGGTAGAAACCACAGATATCAATTTCGGCTCCACTGATTTACAAGCCATTGTGAAGAAGATGACAGATTCTTTGTTGCAGTCACCCGTGGTAGGCACGATGACGGCCAATACTCGTCCGGTGGTGTTTGTCGAAAAAATCAAAAACAAAACCAGTGAGCACATTGATACAGAGTCTGTTACTGACTCGATTTCGACCCAATTGCTGCGTTCAGGCAAATTCCGTTTTGTGGATATGACAAAAGTCGATGCCGTTGTGGAACAGCTCAAATATCAAAACGATGCCGGCATGGTTGACCCCAGCAAAGCCATTCAGTTTGGTCAGCAAACGGGTGCCGAATATATGCTGTATGGCAACTTGTCCAGCATCGTGAAAAATAATGCGGATAAATCTGACGTGTATTACAAATTCACTATGCGCCTGCTGGATTTACGCAGCGGTCTGGTGGAATGGGCCGACGAAAGCGAAATTCGTAAAACGCGCAGCAAAGAATTAGTAGGCTGGTAAGCAGCATGGTTGGTCTGCGCTAAAATCAACGGTAATCCACCAAGAGGTAAACATCATGATGAAAATAATCGCAATGTGCTGCATCACTTGGCTTGGTTTTAGTGCCCCGGCTGCAGCCGATTACAATCGCAACGAAGCGGTGCCGGTGCAAAAAGTGCTGTTTGGCAGCGTGACTTCAGTACGCCACATTACCGAACATGAACTGATTGACGATCGCCGTAACGGCTGGAAAGTGTTTGGTGGTGCCTTAATCGGCGGCACCATTGGCAATCAGTTTGGCAGTGGCAGCGGGCGCGCCATTAACACTATCTTAGGCGCCATGATCGGTGGTTCACTCGCTGATGGTGGAAATACGGGCAGTCGTCAAGTCGCCATTCAACTGGTGGAATTAATGATTACCGTCGAAGATGGCAGCGCCTATATGGTGGTGCAAGAGCTCGACCCAAACATGGTATTTCAAGCACAAGACAGTGTACGCATGATTTACCTAGCAGATGGTTCTGTACGCATCGACAAACAAATGTAAGTAAAACCGTCACAACTCTGCCTGCATCGCCTCGATGCTCAGATATACGCACCATGGAATCCCAAGGGTAAGTAATAAGGTAGGCGGGCTTGTGCCAACGGTCCATCTGACACATTTTCAGCGTCCAATACCGAAACCTGCGTATGACCATTGGCGTAGTCAAGACTGGTGAGTAGCAAAAAGCCTTGGCCTTCCTGACCTTGCTGCTTTGCGATAAATAGTGGCTCTTCACAAATCGTTCCCGATTTAAAATCATAGCGCTGTGTCTGACCACTATCCAAATCAATACGACTCACCGCGCTAAATTCTCGGGTTTGCTTGGTATCAGATGATGATGTACCAAGTGTGACACCAAATTGATAACGACTTGTTTTAGTGGTGCAGCGCGAGTCATACTGTGGAAATTCCATCGCAACACCGAGCGCATGTCGGGCGACTTTGCCGGTATTAAGATCAATAACAATCTGACTCGCCTGCGCATGGGGAGCCGATGTGCTAGCAAGACTATGTAAAATATCATTCATACTGTGTGTCATTACTTGTGCATCAGGGTACCAACAAAGATTGATCACCAGCGTATTTTTTTGTTGCCAGCAGTTACCAAAATGAAATACGAAACCCGCTTCACAGGCAATTTGCCGCTTAACACTCAGGTCATGTTTATCAATGAGCAGCAGCAAGCCCCCCTCGTTCTCCCGCCATGCGAAGGATTCAATCAGGGTGCCGGGCTTTTGACTTGGAAACAATGGGGGTAAATAGATGACGATGTAGTTTTCGGTCAAAGCAAAATCATGCACATAGCTGCGACGTGGCGATTGGATGACTTTGTATTGCAGTAATGTGCCTTGTGCCGATAACTGATAAAGCACAAAACCCGCTTGACCAACGTAGGATAAGTCGCCGATGTTCCAAATGCAGCCATTTTGGTCAGTGTGAGGATGAGCCGAAAAAGGAATTTCTTGTAATTCATCAGCCAACTTTACTTGGCCAAGAGTAGTTAAATCATCAGTTGACAAACGGTAAGGCATCGCTGCTTCCCACAAGGCCCATAATTCACCGTCAACCGGCAACTAGGCAATGTTTGCGGTATTTACCGATTCTGGCCCTTTAAGCGTTTGCGGATTTTGTATGCGAGAGCCCGCACCATTATATAAAAATCGGCCTGCGCGAGTTTCTTGCTCAAACTTACTGGTGCGCACAAATTTACCACTGTGGCTTACGCCATGTTGAGTCAAGGCATAACGATTAACAAAACCATCACCGTCAAACCAATGGGTATAGCGCTCCCCGCCCAGTTGCTGTCTACCTGGTCCATTTCGAAACAAGGTATGGCCAGCCAGTTCCGTAGGTAGCTTCCCCTGCCAATTGACAAAATTAGGCGGAATATCTTGCTTAAGACCTTCCCAACCGCGCAAACGTTGATTGCTTTGCAGAGCTTGATTAAACGCCCTTGAGTAGGCAGATTCTTCACCCGCTAAGGCGAACGTTGACCCACCACCCACAGCGGCAAGCGTCGTAAGACTTAAACCGGCTTTAATAAATTGACGTCTATCCATCAACCTTACTCCAGACTGATGATAATGTGACTGTCTTGCTCACCAACCGTGATCGCTACCTGTTCAAAGTTGGGTGCACCATATAATGTGGGGTTATTGCTAAAACCGTAAGGTTCAACAGGAATACCCACAATGTTGGTTTTAAGACGAAAATCCCCGTCTAGATCCTGAAAAACACTGAAGGCATATTGACCAGGCAACACGTCAGTAAACATAAAAGTAAGTGACTGACTGTCGACTTTTTGCAAACGTTTCTGCCAAGCCTTGTCTGGATTACCCATGTTCTGCGCTGAATCGTAGGCTGCCAGCAATATTGTGCCTTCCACTTTGTTAATGCCGGTAATGGTAAGTTCAACGTTAGTGGCCACTGCTGCTTGGCTTGCCGTTAACCCAGCTAAAATACCGAGGGTTCTGATTATTTTTTTAAGACTACATTTGACATATTGCATATCACTCTCCTGATATAACACTAAGGGATGTTGGTTTTCATCAGCCTGAGCTGGTGTAGAGAGTTTGCTTTGATACGCACGGCATTGCATGTGCCAGAAGTCATGAGTTTTTTATGACTATCGTCACTTTTTGTCTGCACTGTCCTGCCAATGTGGATATACAGAAAAAGGTCGAAATCCCTGTTGACCTTACCATTGTGGTAAGCTTTAGGCTCTTGTTCATGGTATTTCAACGTTAAGTGAGAAATGAGTATGAGTAAGGCTATTCAATTACCGATTCAAGGCATGACTTGTGGCTCGTGTGTTGGTCGAGTGGAAAAACAACTAAGACACGTTGCTGGGGTTGAAAACGTCACGGTAAACCTAGCCACCGAAACAGCCAGCATTGAAGGCTCAGTTAGCTTAGACAAACTCGTATCGGCCGTCGAAGCAGCAGGTTATCAGGTTCCAAGTACCAGCGCAGTCTATGGTGTAACAGGGATGAGCTGTGCCTCCTGCGCTGCGCGGATTGAAAAAGCCATGCTGGCGCTGCCCCAAGTGCAAAAAGCCAATATCAATCTAGCGACAGAACAACTCACCTTGAACTTGATAGCCGAACTCACTGAATCTGAGGTAGCAGCCACCCTCCTTGCAGCGGGTTATCAACTGACTGCGACAAACGCTTCAGATAGTGATCACAAACAAGCAGAGCTGACACCACCACCATTCTATCGTGCCCCTTGGTTTGCTGCCGTGGCTGCAAGTGTCTTATCCTTGCCTCTGGCCCTACCCATGTTTGGCATGTTGTTCGGCAAAGATTGGATGTTACCGGCCCTTTGGCAATGGTTATTGGCAACGCCTGTGCAGTTTTATTTTGGTGCGCGTTTTTATCGCGCTGGTTGGGGTGCCCTGAAAGCAGGAACTGGCAATATGGATTTATTGGTTGCCATTGGCACCAGCGCGGCCTATGGCTTATCAGTGCATTTATGGTGGATGCATGGCAGTCATAGCACTGCGCTGCACTTATATTTTGAAAGTAGCAGCGTGGTATTGAGTTTAGTTTTAATTGGCAAATTCCTAGAGAACAAGGCTAAACGACGCACCACCGATGCATTAAGGGCTTTAGAAAATTTACAACCCTCCCGCGCGACTGTATGGCGCAATGACACATGGCAAGTGGTTTCCGCCACAAGCGTGCAATCAGGGGAAAAGGTTCAGGTAAAACCCGGCGAGCGTGTAGCCGTAGATGGCAAAGTGTATGCTGGTCAAAGCCATGTTGATGAAGCCTTGATCAGTGGTGAAAGCCTACCTATTAGCAAAAAGACCGGTGATAACGTCACGGGGGGATCCATTAACCAAGAGGGTGTATTGGAAATTAACGCCACCCAGATTGGCGCCGAATCAACCCTAGCCAAAATTATTGGTTTAGTTGAGGCTGCACAAGGTGCCAAGGCCCCTGTTCAGGCCTTGGTCGATAAAATAAGTGCCGTGTTTGTGCCGGTTGTTATTGCAATTGCGCTTGTTACCTTGATTGCATGGGGTCTATGGCATGGTGATTGGCAGCAGGCCATTCTTAATGCGGTCGCTGCACTGGTTATTGCTTGCCCCTGTGCGCTTGGCTTAGCGACACCAACCGCCATCATGGCCGGCACGGGTGTAGCAGCAAAATCTGGCATCTTAATAAAAGATGCAGCAGCCCTCGAACAAGCAAAGGCAATTAACATGGTGGTGTTTGACAAAACTGGCACCCTGACAGAAGGAAAACCCGCGTTGAGCCAAATGACTGCTTTTGTTGGCTCCGAGCAAACACTTATCGAGCTCGCTGTATCCTTGCAACAACACAGTGAACACCCGTTAGCAAAAGCCATTGTCGACAAAGCAAAGGAAATGTCGGTCAACCCGCTAAAGGTCGAGAATTTTCAGGTGGTGGCGGGTTTCGGCCTGAAGGCCACAGTGAATACCTCTACCCTGTTGCTCGGTAGTTCAAAAATGATGACAGATTTGGGGCTAACGCTGCCACAGGATGTTGTTAAAACTAAAGGTGCCTCTATCTCATGGTTAGCTAAACAAACAGGTAAAGACTTTGAGTTACTGGGCGTATTTTGTTTCACCGACACCCTTAAAACCCATGCGGTTAAAGCAGTGCAACAATTAAAACAACAAGGCATTAAGGTCGCGATGTTAACCGGAGACAGCCAAGCCAGCGCCGATGTCGTTGCTGAGCGGTTAAGCCTAGATGAATACCAAGCCGAGGTGTTACCTGAGGATAAATTGGCATTCATCCAAAAATGCCAGCAAAAAGGTCTGTTGGTCGCCATGGTGGGAGACGGTATCAATGATGCCCCCGCGCTCGCCCAAGCTGACTTAGGTATTGCTATGGCAACGGGTACCGACGTCGCTGTCAGTGCAGCGGCAATTACTTTAATGCGTGGCGAACCTAATCTAGTGGCCTCATCATTGCTTATTTCAAAACTCACTTATCGCAAGATAAAACAGAACCTATTTTGGGCGTTTATTTTTAACTCAGTGGGAATTCCCCTCGCCGCTTTTGGTTTTTTAAGCCCGATTATTGCGGGTGCTGCAATGGCCTCGAGTAGCCTATTGGTGATAAGTAATGCATTGTTGTTGCAACGCTGGAAAGCTAAGGAGTGAAACGATATGACTACACTTGTAACCATAGGCGAAGCTGCCGATCTTAGTGGCTTAACTAGCAAAATGATCCGCCATTATGAATCGATTGGCTTGCTCCCCAAAGCCACTCGCACAGAGGCGGGCTATCGCCTATACAATCACCTGCAGTTAAAACTAATGGGCATCATCAAACAAGCCAGAGCACTCGGATTTTCTTTACAAGAAACTCATTCCTTAGTTGATTTATGGCAAAACCCAAATCGAGCCAGTAAAGAAGTCAAGCAGCTTGCTGAGCAGCATTTAACAGACATTGACGTCAAAATAAATGAGCTTAAACACATGAAAAAAGCGCTGCAAGAACTCACCGACCACTGTAACGATGATGACAATGCCAGTTGTGCCATTCTAGATGGATTAGCCAAAGGCTAATGGGGGAGCTTTAGTCACGTTTAAGGCCATTTCTGCAGCCAGCTAGCTCAAAGCCTAATAAAAACCGATCGAAATGCCAAAATTCGTCGGGCTAAAAACACCTTCATCCATCCCTAGAATCAATCATTACCTGTTAAATCTAACAGGCAGAATCTCCTTGTTGTCAGTTAACCGACTGACATACAGTACCCAGGTATGCAATGCAGCGTTGTTGAATATCATCTAGGTAGGTCTCAGTGAAAGCGATTAGGTGGACGGCATACGGAGAGCCAGAAGTGTTAAGGTTAATGAGTGTTGATAAACCTCGTCCCAATAGTGCAGAAGTATTAATAAAAGTTCATGCCACAACCGTGACTGTTGGTGACTGTCGCCTGCGCTCACTGAGAGTACCAAGAGGCATGGAATTTGCCACTCGCTTAGTGTTTGGGATAACTAAACCGAGGTGTTTGATCCCCGGCATGCACTTTTCAGGGGAAGTGACAGAAGTTGGCAGCCAAGTAAATGGGTTTAAGGTTGGCGACAGAGTATTCGGTTCAACTGGTATGAAACTTGGGGCAAATGCTGAGTATGTTTGTATGGCAGCAGATAAAGAAATGGTGGGCATCCCTGATACCTTATCTCATGAAGACGCCGTTTCATTAATATTCGGTGGACTGACCGCCCTGTATTTTTTGAGGGATAAAGTCAACATAAAACACGGTGAGCATGTGCTCATTAACGGTGGGTCTGGATCAGTAGGCAGCGCAGCAATCCAAATTGCAAAATACTACGGAGCGACAGTCAGCGCCATTTGCAGCGCGAATAACCAATCTTTAGTTCGATCCTTGGGTGCTGATGACGTCATTGATTATACAAAAAAAGATTTCTCTGAAAAACATGGAAAGTATGATGTCATTCTCGATACCGTCGGTAATTTTTCCTTTGCTCACTGCCAAAAATTAATGACAAAAACTGGACGCGCCATTTTAATCAATGTGGGAATCGGCACACTACTTCGCTCAATCTTCACTAAAAAGCTGATATGCGGCACAGCCAGCGAAACAAAAGAAGCACTGTATTTTTTACTTAAACTCGTTCAAACGGGCAAATTCGTGCCAGTGATCGATCGCGTTTACCCTTTAGAAGGCATCAGAGACGCGCATTCTTATGTTGATAGCGGTCGTAAAAAAGGCAATATCGTCATCTCCTTAGTAGATAACATCCCCCAGGTCAGTTAAACACCGCCTTAGTTCAAATGAAATCTTTTTAATTATCAATCACATAAGGCCTTACCTGTTCGATCTAACAGGCAGATCCCTCTTGTCGGTCGGCGACTAGCTACTTTAGAGTAATGGGCGGTAATACAACATTTTTAACAAACATAAGGCGGAATAACCGTGCATAGATCATTGAGTCGCTTACTGCTTATCGTTGCGTTGCTACCTTGTATTAGTCAGGCTGAACCTGAACAAGTTGGTAGTGAATTTCAGCGTTTAATTGAGCAGTTAGTGGCAACCCAACTTTCTTACGATAGCAATGCCATGGCGGCTTTGTTGCATCCGGACTACTTAGAAGTATCGCCCAAAGGAGAAGTTGATTACAGGGAAAAAGTGTTGGGTTTTTATGCCCCATCACTGCAAGCTGACAAACAAAAAAGTCCGCAAGTTACTCTCAGTGAACTGAATGTTAGCGTGCAAGAGAATCTCGCATTTGTCTTGGTAAAAGAAACCTTTGCCATGCCAAATTCATCACAAACATTTTCTATGCGAGTCTCTTTTGTCTTACAAAAAGTCACGGATCACTGGCTGTTTTATCGAGCACATTACACGGGTATATGGCCATAAATTTTAGACAATTGAATGCGATTACAATTTTAAATGATCCACAATACAAGGGAGACGCGGTGCGAAATATTATCATTTTTGGAAATTCAGGGTCAGGTAAATCCACACTCGCCACACAACTTGCATTGGGTGGACTAAGTCATCTCGATTTAGATACCTTAGCATGGCTACCCACACAACCTGCCACTCGTAAACCTTATGAACAAGCAAAACAAGCGATTCTTGACTTCACTGCACAGCATCAGAATTGGGTGATTGAAGGATGTTATGCCGATTTACTCAAGCTGCTTATACCCATGGCTAATGAGATGATTTTTATGAATTTATCCATTAACCAATGCCTTGAAAATGCAATAGATCGGCCTTGGGAGTCTCACAAATATGCTTCAAAGACCGCTCAAGACAAAAATTTGCACATGCTGCTGGATTGGATAGTTGGCTACAAAAACAGAGATGATGAGCTGTCGTATAAAGCACACCGTGAACTCTATGTCTTGTTTAACGGTCGCAAAACGGAAATAACCAGTAACAGCCAAAGCCAGCAGTACGCAAAGCCACAGCGTGTCGCAGAGCTAGCCGAGTTTTAAGGTTTGTTGAGAAGGCAGCTTAGCGTGAAGTTAGTTAGCATTATTTTTTTATTCGGTTTGTTAGATGGCGTTCATGCGTCTGAAGGCTTACCGGCACTCAAAATAGACGTCTTACAATCAGGCATCTACCTGCATACCTCCTATGAGGAATATGCAGGCTATGGCATCGTAGCAAAGCAGGGCTTGGTAGTGGTTGAGGACCAGCAGGCTTACCTTATTGATACGCCAGTGTCAGCCACAGACACTGAAAAATTAGTAACATGGTTAGAAGCACAAGGTTTTAACGTAAAAGCCAGTATCTCCTCACACTTTCATGACGACAGCACAGCGGGTATCGCTTGGTTAAACACCCACACTATTCCAACTTACGCGTCGTCACTCACTAATGCCTTGCTCAAGGAGGAGGGTAAAGAACCGACTTCACAGGCCTTTATATTGTCAACTTTAGCGCAGAACAGTTTTTGGTTAGTACCAGATAAAATTCAGGTTTTCTATCCAGGACCCGGCCACACCCAAGATAATGTGGAGGTGTGGATTGCTGAGCATAAAATTCTCTTCGGTGGATGTTTTATCAAACCCCAAGGCCTGGGTAATCTCAGTGACGCTGTGCTCAGCGAATGGCCTACGTCAGCAAAAACCTTAATGGAGCACTATGCTGAGGCAAAAATAGTAGTACCAAGCCACAGTGACATAGGTAATGCCTCTCTTCTGCGGCTTACATGGCAACAAGCCGTTGAAGGATTGGCGCAACGTCATTACAGCAATGCTGTGCTGCAGTAATATTAAAGGTAAAGCTAAGCACCGCTTTTACCGTCAACATGCTCTCTGCACACAACCATTTCCCAAATACCACCGAAACCCAAGGCGCTAAACGCCCTACCTGTGGGTGATAGACCTTGTTGAATAGTTTAGTAAAGGCAAGATCAGTCCTGCACCAAGCGGTGCTGGCAAGACTTAGCTCAAAGCCTAAAAACGCAACAAAAATAGGCTAGGAATGCGCTAATTATTGCCCTGCTTTGAGCGTTTTCTCAATGAAAGCCCAGAGTTTTTGTTGATGGGGTTGAATGTGCGCTGGATCGATATCTTTTATCAGCAAACGAGCTTTATCTGCGGCTCTCTGTTGAGCGTAGAAATATGCCAGATTAATCTTGGCCCCTATCACTGTGGTTTCATGGCCATCGCGCTTTGCGTGTTGCAGTGCTTGGATATAGTTCTGTTCAGCTTGAGCAATATCATTTGTCTGCTGGTACATACGCGCCACATGGTTATACAGCGTGGTAATTTGCTGTTCATGGCCAAGTTCAATCGCGAACTGCAAAGACTGCTGATAGTTGAGCAATGCCTCGTCGAAGCGCTGCAATAATCGATAGGCATGCCCTAAATTACCAAATAATTCTAATTTCAAATAAGGATCTTTGCTGTCGGCAAAATCCGTTTTGGTTTGTTCTAATAAGCTCAGTGATTGCTCATATTGCTTCGAATCCTGCATGACATTGGCAATAATAATCATGCGGAGGGGGCTGTAAAATATTTGATTTAAGGCTTGTAACTCTTCAACCGTTAAACGAGATAGCTGCGCAGCTTGTTGTTTATGCCCCTCTACCATCAGCACTTTGGCTTGATAGATTTTCAAATAAATAGCAAAAACAGGAGGTAAGTCAGTAGTTTCGTGAAAGCGACTTATTTCCTTTTTTAAGGTTTTAAAGTCTTTCACCAACATCAACGAGTCGAGTTGTTTTAGTTTCAGGTTGTACCAAGCCATAGAGTTAGCTCGCACATGCTCTAACTGTGCCGTCACCCAAAGCAAACATGCTTTCGACGGTATGTCACAAATGCTCTCGTCCCTATCTTGCGCAAATAAACGGGACATAGGCCAGCAAAGTATCATCAGGACTAAACAACGAACAACCATCAGCTATTTCTGTCTCTTACATATCGGTAAATGGGGATGGAAGGTTAACAAATTTTGCCAAACTTGATAGAGAAAATTTGCACCGCTTATGCAATGATGCAAAGCACAAACTTGCAGGGGTTTCAGACTAATTTTATGTAGGTCAGCAGTATGCTTTCGCGACCTACTGGTTAAAGAAAGGCAAGGTTTAAGGCCAAGTAAAATGCGAAATTAAAGCTTAGCCATTATGACCGAATGCTTCAGATTTAAGTGTAGCCTGACTCCGTTTTCACCCTAGTTTTATGGCACGCCATTTTTAAATGGTGCCTGGTGATATGCCCATGTCGCGACAGATGTCGTCAATCTTGGCTACAGCCTCATATTGCTTGATGGCCCTCATAATTTGTTCTTCGATGTAACGGTTTTTCATGTTGAGATCTCTACTTTGCTAGGATAATTGGAAATCTCATCAAGTTCATGGTGTTAAATTTGGGGGAAAGGTCACCTTAAACCACAGATTCAAAAAGTATTGAACACAAAGGCTACTGATATATCTGTTCAAAATTCAGGCCAAGAAATGCTTTCCGTAGCGCAAAAATTTGACTCTTTACTTAATTGCCCGATTTGCAGTACAAAGGTAAATGAAGACAAATGGCTGGTAAGAGATAAAAGGCGCATTTGCAATAAGTCAGTCAAATTGTTCCCATGTGTGGCGAGTAAATCAACAAGTTAATGGAACTAAGGTATTGGAAATAAAACCGACTAAGACCTTGGATGAAAAAGTGCTGGATAGGTTTAAAACGTACGGTAGGTACTTTATTGAATTGGAAGTGTCATAGGTTAAGTTAGAACATTAACAATCTCCCCCTAGGAATGGCAGAACCAACAAATCACTACGAGCCTTAGGCTACCCTGTAAAAATAAACTTCTGAACGATTTACTTTAATCAAGAACGGCTTGGTAACAAATATCCCTAAGTAACAGGTGATCTTTCTCATTTCTTGTGGGATAAAGAAAAGCCCACTTTGAAGTGGGCTTTTAGCGTGTTGTAAACATCTTATTTACTGTAAACGTCTTATTTAATCCACGTAAACAACTTATTTACTGGGAACAAAAACGATTACTCGTCTCTATAACTATCAATATCTGGACATGAACACACCAGATTACGGTCACCCCACACGTCGTCGATACGATTAACACTTGGCCAGAATTTGTTTCTGGCGACGGCGGCAACGGGGTAAGCGGCTAGTTTGCGATCGTAGCTGCGGTTCCAGTTGTTGTCACAGATGTCATCTAGCGTATGCGGTGCATTGTGCAAGGGGTTGTCGATGGCATCCCACTCGCCACTTTCTACTTTGGCGATTTCTGCACGGATGCTGAGCATGGCTTCGATGAAGCGATCAAGTTCAGCTTTGGCTTCTGATTCAGTGGGTTCAATCATCAAGGTACCCGCCACAGGGAAACTCATGGTGGGGGCGTGAAAACCATAGTCGTTGAGCCGTTTGGCGACGTCCATCTCTGTTACGCCAGACGCTTCTTTAAGGGGGCGCAGGTCAATAATACATTCGTGAGCCACGCGCTCATTACGTCCACGGTAGAGCACGGGATAGTGGCCACTGAGTTTTTTCGCCACGTAGTTGGCGTTCAAAATCGCGACTTCTGTGGCTTTACGTAAACCGGCACTGCCCATCATTTTAATATACATGTAGCTGATTGGCAGAATAGATGCACTGCCCCATGGTGCGGCAGATACAGCGCCGTTTTCACGCACTTGACTGTCACCGTTGTTCAATACCCCTACCAAACTGTGGTTGGGTAAGAAAGGTGCTAACTGGGCTTTAACCCCGATAGGGCCCATACCGGGGCCACCGCCACCGTGAGGAATACAGAAGGTTTTGTGCAAGTTTAAGTGGCTTACATCTGAGCCAATCAAACCTGGTGAAGTGATGCCGACTTGGGCATTCATGTTGGCTCCATCCATGTAAACTTGACCACCAAAGTCATGCACAATTTGACAGGTTTCTTTGATGGTTTCTTCGTATACGCCGTGTGTCGACGGATAGGTGATCATGGCACAAGCAAGGTTTTCACTGACTTCAGCAGCTTTTTTGCGCAGATCATTTAAATCAATGTTGCCGTTTTTATCACAGTTCACCACTACCACTTTGTAACCCACCATTTGTGCGGTTGCCGGGTTGGTGCCGTGAGCAGAGCTGGGAATTAAACATACGTTGCGGTGATCATCACCACGGCTAGCGTGGTATTTTTTAATGGTTACCAAACCGGCGTATTCGCCTTGGGCACCCGAATTGGGCTGCATGGATAAGGCGTCGTAGCCGGTGATATCGATTAACCACTCACTCAGTTCATGCATCATTTGCTGATAACCCTGTGCCTGATCAAGGGGCGCGAAGGGGTGCAATTTGCCAAATTCTGGCCATGTGACGGGGATCATTTCCGCAGTGGCATTGAGTTTCATGGTGCACGAGCCCAATGAAATCATCGAATGGTTCAAGGCGAGATCTTTGTCTTCTAACGATTTGATATAGCGCAACATTTCGGTTTCGCTGTGGTAGCTATTAAATACCGGATGGCTTAGCACCGCTGACTCACGCACCAAGCTCGTCGGAATAGACTGACTGCCTGTACTGATAATAAGTTGGTCAAAGGCCTGAATATCTAACTCTACATTTGAGCCAGTGAAAACCGCATATAGGTTCTGTAAGTCAGCACGGGTAGTGGTTTCGTCCAAACTGATGGCCAACACCCCATCCAAATCCGTGCGCAAGTTAATCCCTGCCGCCAACGCTTTGGCGACGATGAGTTCTTTGTTGTTGCCAACGGCGACAGCAAGGGTATCGAACCACGTGTCATTCACTAAACTAAAGCCCGCTTTTTGCAAACCTTGGGCAAGGATGTCGGCAAAGCGGTGAACACGCGAGGCGATGGTGTGCAGGCCTTGCGGGCCATGATACACCGCATAAAACGACGCCATGTTGGCAAGCAATACTTGGGCGGTACAAATGTTAGAGTTGGCTTTTTCACGGCGAATATGTTGTTCACGGGTTTGCAGTGCCATACGCAGTGCAGGACGACCACGGCTGTCTTTTGAGACACCAATAATGCGGCCTGGCAATGAACGTTTGTAGTCGTCACGGGTGGCAAAAAAAGCGGCATGTGGACCACCATACCCCATCGGCACACCAAAACGCTGGGCGCTGCCTAACACCACATCGGCGCCCATTTCACCGGGTGGTTTGAGTAGCATTAAGCTCAGCAAGTCGGCCGCTACCGCAACAATGCCTTTATTGGCATGCACAGCATCAATAATGGCACTGAGGTCATGCACCGCGCCCGTGGTGCCGGGGTATTGCAACAAGGCACCAAAGATATCGTGTTGGCTGGCTTCATGGCTTTTGCCGACAATGACATCAAAGCCAAACATGTCGGCTCGGGTTTTTACTACGTCTAGGGTTTGTGGATGCACATCGTCGGCCACAAAAAAGCTGTTTGCTTTGCTATTGCGTGAAACACGTTTAGCCAAGCCCATGGCTTCGGCAGCCGCCGTCGCTTCATCGAGTAACGATGCAGAAGCCAGTTCCATGCCCGTAAGATCGATACACACTTGCTGGAAGTTCAACAGCGCTTGTAAACGCCCTTGGGCGATTTCTGGTTGGTAAGGGGTGTAGGCCGTGTACCAACCTGGATTTTCCAAGACATTGCGAAGTATCACATTGGGGGTCAAGGTATCGTAATACCCCATGCCAATGTACGACTTGTTAATGGTATTTTTGGCGGCAACTTGCTGCAAATAATGCAAGGCTTGTGCTTCAGTTTGTGCTTCACCTACTTTCAGCGGAGACTGGCTAAGAATGCTGCCAGGCACCGTTTGTTTGATGAGATCGTCGAGACTACTTGCACCCACGTCATGCAACATTGCTGATATTTCAGCTGCACTTGGGCCGATGTGGCGGCGTATGAAATCTTGGGTTTGCTCAAGTTGTGAGAGTGAAACATTCGCTAATGACATGGGACTGCACTTTCCTGCTTAGATAGATCGGTTAAACGGGGATAGATCTGGCGGATTAACTCGGGGAGTTGAGAGCGACAACACAGCGTTTACGGGCTGTTTTTTGCCGCACTCAGCCTTTCTCATTTTTACTCTTCGTCGATGCTGTTTTCGTAGCCTTCAGCATCAAACAAGCTGTCTACTTCTTCAGGATCTTCGGCTCTAATTTTGAACATCCAACCGTCGCCGTATGGATCGGTATTCACCAATTCTGGTGAGTTTTCCAAGGCTTCATTTACTTCAACGATTTCGCCGGTAATGGGCGCATATACATCAGACGCAGCCTTGACTGACTCGGCAACTGCCACGTCATCTCCCGCGCCAGCGGCTGCACCAACTTCTGGCAACTCAACAAACACCATGTCACCCAACAAATCTTGGGCGTGATCACTGATGCCAACGGTAAAAATGCCATCACCTTCGGCGCGCACCCATTCATGCGTGGAGGCATAACGTAATTCAGCGGGTATATTGCTCATAAAATATTTCCTAAAATAAATGTCTGATGTGTTGGGTTTGGGTTTGTATTTTACAGAATGCTTTTGCCATTTCTGACGAAACTGGGTTTAACCACATTTACTGTAACCCACTTTTTGCGCATTTCCACTTCCACGGTAGCACCAACTGAAGCAGGCACACGAGCAAGGGCAATGCTGTGACCTAGAGTAGGAGAAAAAGTGCCTGAGGTGATCACACCTTCTATGCCATCAACCAGCACTTTTTGACCGCCGCGTAATACCCCTTTCTCGGTCATCACTAGGCCCACGAGTTTGTCAGTACCTTCAATTTTTTGTTGTTCAAGGGCGTCACGCCCCATGAAATTGCGATCAGCCGGTTCCCAGCTAATGGTCCAGCCCATATTCGCCGCAAGGGGAGAAATGGTTTCGTCCATATCTTGACCGTACAGATTCATGCCGGCTTCTAAACGCAAGGTATCGCGTGCACCTAAACCACATGGCACCACGCCAGCGTCTAATAAATCTTGCCAAAGTTGGGGAGCATCGTCATTGCTGACCATGATCTCGTAACCTGCTTCACCGGTGTAGCCTGTTGTAGCAATGAACAGATCTTCTGCTTGCACCCCAAAAAAGGGTTTCATGCCAGCGATGGCTTCGTTTTGCGAAGCTGAAAATACGGTGGCAGCTTTGGCCTTGGCCTGTGGGCCCTGTACCGCAATCATGGCAAATTCTGGGCGTTCAATCACACGAACGTCAAAGCCTTCTGCCCGTGCCATCAACCACGCCATGTCTTTATCGCGGGTGGCGGAGTTCACCACTAAACGGTAGTTGGTGACATCGAAAAAATAAACGATAAGGTCGTCAACTACCCCACCCGCTACATTCAACATGCCGCTATACAGCGCTTTGCCTTTGTCTTGCAGTTTAACCACATCATTGGCCAGCAAATAACGCAAATAATGTTGGGCTTGCGAGCCCACAACATCCACGATGGTCATGTGTGATACGTCGAACATACCGGCATCCTGACGCACAGCATGGTGTTCTTCAATTTGAGAACCGTAGTTAATGGGCATTTCCCACCCGTGGAAATCCACCATCTTGGCTTGAGACTCGAGGTGTTTGGCGTACAAAGCGGTTTTATTCGACATAAATGAAAAGCCACAAAGAAATCGTTGCGAGAGTATAAGCAGCCGGTGACCAAGCAACAAATTGGAAATATTTATCTATACATTTGCAAAACTTATCAATTCAAAGATAATCATTAGATAAGTTAATAGGAATGAGCGCCACATCGTGAATCAGCTATCCATTGATAATTTGCGCACCTTTGTTACCGTGGTGGATTTGGGCGGCTATGCCAAAGCCGGCGAAAAACTCGGGCGTTCGCAACCTGCCATTAGCTTGCAAATAAAACGCTTGGAACAGCAATTGTCCACCAAATTGTTTACCAAACAGGGCCAAAGGCATCAGATAAACTATGATGGGCAACGCCTCTATAAAACTGCGCAACAGATATTGGCTCTTAACGATGAATTGTTTGCTCAGTTCCAGCCTGTTTCGTTAAAAGGACGCCTGCGTTTGGGCATTCCCAGTGAATTTGCCACCACGTTATTGCCAAATATTATTGGTGAGTTCAGTACGGTGTACCCCAATGTGTCGTTAGAAGTGACCTCAGCGTTGAGTAAAACCTTACTTGCTCAAGATAATCCCCAGCATTTTGATTTGGTGATGGCCTTGATTGATCCTGATGTAGCCACCGATGGGCAAGTCATTCTGAATGATGATCTTGTCTGGGTCGGCGATAAAACCAAGGCGTTTAATCAAGATGCCTTAGCCTTGGTCTTGGCCCCAGATGGTTGTGTTTATCGCAGTCGGGTGATCCACCGTTTAAAGACTCAAACGCTGCAATGGCGTATTACCTACACGAATGCGGATCTAACTGGCATCAGTGCAGCCATTAAACAAGGGTTGGGCATTAGTGCCTTAGCCAGAAGCTCGGTGCCAGACCAACTGGATATCATTGAGCACCCTAAGTTACCTATTTTGGGCAGAATCAAAATATGTTTATTTAGTCGCGGTTCAGAACACCCCAAGGCCAGTGCAAAACTAGCCGAATTTATTCAAACCCGCTTAGCCCGTTAATCTCAATGGTTTCTGTGCCACGTCGCACCCTGCACACACTGACTGTGGCTAAAATCAGCGCAAAAAAAAAGCCGCTAGGTACGTGACCGAGCGGCTTTTTTTCTGAAGTCTTCTTTGACTAACTAAAATCCTTGACGCATGACATAGGCTGCAACGCAGGCACATACAAAAACAACGGAAAAAACTTCGCGATTATATTTACCGTGGTAATACGCTTTGCGTCTATTTTTACCAAACTGAAAAGAAGCCATGACTGCGTCTGACTCCGGTTTACGCTGTTTGTCGCTCATCATTGTAACGCCCTCAAAGTTAACGCTTTTTTTCGCTTTTTTTATTTTTATATGGTTCGAAAAATATCCTACCCGAATGCACAAACAATTACATCGGCTTTTTTAACAAATTCTTTACTTATTCGATAAAAAATTAAAAAAAGTTCAAAAAAACAGCAGCTTTGCTATTCATCGTCTGATTTGAGGCGAATATAAGTTTTGTATTTCTTCTTCAATAAACGGTCAATATAGCGGGTAAGTTTGATTTTTTGACTGATGGCATTGTCAAGGGCGTCCACTAACTCGGCCAGCATGGTTTTGTAATATTCCACATCTTTTACCTGACCTTGTTCGGCTGGCGCGTCTAACAAGCTGGCGGGCTGCGCTGTTTCAGCCTTAATTTTTTCTGGCTGAAACATTTCTGCCGAGACTTCGTTGATGACGTTTTCAACCGCTTGTTCATCTAAGGCTTCTAACTCTTCTAAAAATCCATAGAGCAAGATGCGGTCCATTAAAGTATTAATTTTTCGCGGAACGCCCTGGGTAAACTGAAAGATGCGATCATAGGCACCATCTGAAAATAATTTTTTACCCGACCAACCAGCATGATGCATGCGGTACTCGATGTAAGCTTGACACTCAGTATCGGTTAAAGGAGCAAGATGGCATGAAGCTACAATACGCTGCCTAAACTGCTCCATGTTTGGGGCACGTAATATAGGCTGAAGTTCTTCTTGGCCTAACAAAAAGCTTTGTAACAAGGGTTTACCTGCCGCCTGAAAGTTAGACAGCATGCGCAATTCTTCAATGGTTTCTAAGGGTAGGTTTTGTGCTTCGTCTACCAGTAAAAGTGCTCGCTTACCTTGTTTATGCAAACTCATTAAAAAGGTTTCGAGATCATTTAATATGTCGGTTTTAGTCGAGCCCTGCACATTAATATTAAACTTGCTGGCCACCATTTTAACCAGTTCGTCTGGGGTCAGTTTTGGCGTCACGATTTGCGCTGCCACGATATCGGCTTGCATATGATCTAACAAACTATTGGCGATGGTAGTTTTGCCCGTTCCAATGTCGCCGGTAATCACAATAAAACCCTCAGCTTGCGAAAGACCGTATTGCAAATAAGACATGGCCCGCTTATGCCACTTACTGCCGTAGAAAAAATTGGGGTCAGGAGTCAGTTGGAACGGTTTGGAGGTCAATCCATAATAAGATTCATACATAACGAGCGGTCGCTTGAGGTGGCTATATTGATTCAATTCAGCCCCTAGCTTAAGCCAAGAGCGCTGGGCATAGCAACACGAATAGGGTGATTATCGTGGATAAGGAGATTGTGTACTGGTGCCTAGCTATCTTGCGGTGTGTTTACAAAACAGCGTAGTAAATAGCAAAGTAGTGACACATGCAGCCTCCCACTACAAAGGTATGCCAAATAGCATGGGTATATTGCACTTGTTTAGCCACATAAAATAAAACGCCAACGGTGTAACACAAACCGCCGCATACCAAAAGCCATAGACCGGTTGCTGACAATGCCAGATAAAGGGGATAGATAAAAAACAGCGCCAACCAGCCCATCAGTAAATAGGTAATAACAGATAACTTTGGGTATTTCTTTGCCGCAAAACATTTGAACAGCACCCCCGTCAAGGCGATGCTCCAAATTAAAATCATGGCACCAATACCTAACCAACCGCCGACACTCAATAACATAAAGGGGGTATAGGTACCTGCAATTAGCAAATAAATAGCGCTGTGATCGATGACCTTAAAGACTTGTTTTAATTTTGCGTTGCGACAGGCGTGATACAGGGTAGACGATAAAAACATCAGTAGCATGGATGCCGCATAAATGGTGATGACCACATGGGTATAGAGTCCCTCGGCTTTTAAAGACAAAAACACAAAGCCAACAATGGCGGCTAAAAAACCCAAGCCATGGCTGATGGTGTTTAACCATTCTTCCATGGTTGAATAAGGTTTGCTAAGTGTTTGTGAGGTGTTCATGCTTATGTTTTGTTAGCTACTATGCCGCGATAATAACCGCCCAGCGTACAAGTGTACACTGAAAAATGGCGGACTGAATAGTTGGGCTTAGGCCTGATCATCGTTACACTCTGACGGCAGTAATGAGTGAGATAAAAAACGACATGTGGTATGTGTACATCATAGAAACGCGTTTAGGTCACTGGTATACGGGCATTTGCCGGGATCTTACACGGCGATTCACCGAGCATCAGAGCAGTGGCCCTAAATGTGCAAAAGCGCTGCGTGGTAAAGGGCCATTAAGTCTGTTGTATTGCGCTGAAGTTAGCGATCACAGTACAGCCTTAAAAATGGAAATATGGCTAAAGAAGTTGTCCAAGGGCGATAAAAAGAAATTTGTCGACGATACGCTGAGCTGCGCCCTACCTCATCTACGTTTATCCTATGCCGCTATGAATGGCGATGATTTAGCCACCACATCCCTCTTAACAAGTGCCCCGCAGCAGGTCAACCGCAAATGAAAGAGCATGCAAATTTACCGCTAACCTTGCAAACCTTAGCGCAACAGCGTTGGTTGGCTTTAACCGAGCAGCATCCAGCAGTATATCCATGGCAACACTTCGAAAACGCTATTCGCATGGCCTTTGCTTTAAGTGATTTTATTTACGAACAGAGTATGCGCAAACCAAGTGAATTAGCGAGCTTGTTAAATAGTGGTGAGCTGCAACTTGATGCCATAGATTATGAGCAAAGACTGGCAAGCACCCTTGCCGAGCTGAGCAGTGAAACAGATTTACACCAACAACTGCGCCTTTTTCGGCATTGGCAGATGATCCGCATTGCATGGCGTGACTTGCTAAATCTTACAACAATCGAAGCGTCGCTGTTGCAAGTTTCTGCCTTGGCCAGTGCACTCATTACTCAAACCAATAATTGGCTTTACACCTCATTAAGCCAACGCTTTGGCGTGCCCATGGGGGCACACGGTCCGCAACCCTTATTGATTATTGGTATGGGCAAATTAGGTGGCAAAGAACTTAACTTCTCTTCCGATATTGACTTGATATTTAGCTATCCCAGCCAGGGGTACACAGAAGGTGGACGGCAATCCATAGAACACCAGCAGTTTTTTACTCGATTAGCACAAAGCTTAATCAATGCCCTCAATCAAATTACGCGAGATGGGCAAGTGTATCGTGTTGATATGCGTTTACGACCATTAGGAGACAGTGGTCCCTTGGTGATGCATTTTGATGCCCTGGAGGACTACTATCAAGAACAAGGTCGAGATTGGGAACGTTATGCCATGCTCAAAGGGCGGGTACTAAACAGTGAGTCTCCCTATGCCCATGAGTTACAAAAAATTCTACAACCCTTTGTTTATCGTCGCTATTTAGACTTCAGTGCCATTGAAGCATTAAGACAAATGAAAGCCTTGATCCAACAAGAAGTGAGGCGCAGAGGCTTAGTCGACAACATCAAACTTGGCCAAGGGGGGATACGTGAAGCCGAATTTGTTGTGCAAAGCTTGCAACTTATTCGCGGTGGACGTGAACCTACCTTGCAAACCCACAGTTTGTTAGATGCCTTGCAGCAACTTGAAAACTTAGAAGTATTGCAGGTCAACGATGTCGCACATTTACGCGAAAGTTACCTGTGGTTAAGAAAAGTAGAACACTGTTTACAGCAATTTGCTGACAAACAAACCCAGGTTTTACCTGACAATGAGCTTGACAAAACACGCTTAGCTTGGGTGATGCAAGCACCTGATTATGCAGCATTTCTAGAAACTTTAGCGGCGCACCTAAACTGTATTCATCAGCAATTTTTACTGCTTATCGGTGAAGAAAAAAATGTCAGGGCCACACCCAGCAACCCCAAACAACAAGCCGCCATTGATGTCTGGCAATTGGAACTCGCCGACGCAGAAGGTCAGCAACTTTTAGCCACGTGGTTGACCGACACCGATGCCTTAGTCTTTTATCAAAAGATTGCTGGTTTCAAACAAGACTTACCCTTAACTCGAATAGGTCAGCGGGGCTTAAATACGCTGAATCATTTAATGCCTTTGTTGATCGTGCATGTGCTTGATAATCAAACATCACAAGCCGTTGAGCGTCTTAGTCGCGTATTATCGGTATTTACCGCTATTTTAGGTCGTACAGCTTATTTAGAATTACTCTCGGTGAATCAAGGTGCCCTCAAGCAACTAGTGCTTTTATGCGACGCCAGCGCTTGGGTGACCACGCAACTAACACGCTTCCCTCTGCTGTTAGACGAATTGATTAATCCCGCCACGTTATACAACCCCACGCCCTTACACCAATATTCATATGAACTGCGGCACAGTTTATTGCGGGTTGAATGTTCTGATTTAGAGCAACAAATGGAGGGCTTACGCCAATTCAAATTGAGCGAGCAACTCAAAATAGCGGCGGCAGATATAGCGCAAGCGTTGCCGGTGATGAAAGTGAGTGATCACCTAACTTTTTTAGCAGAGGCCATTATTCACTATGTGGTAGACATTGCCTGGCAACAAATGCTGGAAAAATATGGTGCGCCAGTCTGCGCTGAACGCGGCACACGTGATATTACCCAGAAAAGTTTTGCCGTATTGGGTTTTGGTAAATTGGGTGGTTGGGAACTTGGTTACGGTTCAGATTTAGATTTGGTGTTCATTCACAATTGTGCAGGCAACCTGCCAACCGAGGGGTTTAAACCCATAGAAAGCGGCCAGTTTTATGTAAAATTAGTGCAACGTATTCTGCATATTTTTACCACAAAAACCGGGCTAGGTTTGTTATACGATGTGGATATGCGACTAAGACCAGCGGGGCAATCGGGTTTGTTGGTCTGTCACTTCAAGGGATTTCGTGATTATCAGCAAAACGATGCCTGGACCTGGGAGCATCAAGCTTTATGCAGAGCGCGTTTAATTTGTGGTGATGAAGGTTTGTGCCAAGACTATCTAGCGTTGCGTCTTGCTATTCTCAGCCGAACTCGTGAGCACAACACTCTTTTGGGTGAGGTGGTTGCGATGCGTGAGAAAATGCGCAGTCACTTATCGAAAAGCAAGGGCAATGACATTGATTTGAAACAAGAACCTGGAGGCATTACCGACATCGAATTTATTGTCCAGTTTTTCACCCTCGCTTATTGTCACAAGGATAATGAATTGGCCGTATGGACAGACAATGTCAGGGTATTGGATTCTTTGGTGGCATGCGGTTTTATGACGATGCTTGATGCCCAGCAACTAAAGCAAGCGTATTTGCTCTTTCGCAATCAAAACCATCGTTTGAGCCTGCAAAACACACAAGTGGTGGCCCTTAACGATGAATTACAGCACCACCTGAATGAGGTCAAAGCTGTGTGGCAAAAATTGATGGTTTAGCGGCGCTAGCGATTTCAACGCGCTTCGGCACAATTCTTTGTGAGGTAGGGCGTTTCTTTAGCGGTAACCACGAGTGAACGTTGTTTAGGACAGATGAAAGCGCGGACGGTGCCATCAAAATTGGCATCAATGGCTTTGGCGATGGTGCGCAAACTGCCCAAAATCGTGCTTTCCATTTGGAACTGGTGTTTTACGATGAAATCTTGGTCTAATTCCCAAATCACTTGCATGCCCTCTGATTGAGCAAAGTCAGTAATTGCACTACGCAAGGTGGTTCCTGCCTTGAAGGTACGATGTTTGTATTCTCCCACCCAACGGCCTGTGATCGGTTTTTGCAAACTTTCCATATTTTGCAAACGGTCTGTCAGGGGAATATCTGATTCTTTCACTTCTAATACAAAGTCGCCCAACTCATCTTCACGTGGATGACGCGACGACAAACGATACTCTGAATAAAATTTACTCATGTTGCTGGCAACAGACTTTTTAACCGGTTCGCCTTCTGGTACTAGTGTGCTCTCGTTCTGGTATTGCAGATAAATAACCACCCCGGCAATGGCAATGATCATTAAGGCCAACGCTATATGTTTGGCCCAAAACATGGAGTCCGAAGGATGGATGACTGGACTACCACCCAAAGAATTCAGATTTTTTTTGGATTTTGTTCCTCTTCCGCTATTAATCATATAAGGACGCACTGTCATGCTCCGGACGGGTTTTAAAACGTTTATGCATCCATAAGTATTGCGCTGGCGCCAACATGATCATCTCTTCAATTTTCTGGTTTATGCGTTTTACATCCTTATTATCGTCACCTGAGGGGAAATTCTCCAGCCCAGGCAGTACTTTGACTTGATACCCCGTTGCCGTGCGCAGTGGCACAATAAACACGGTTTCACACTTTGCCTGTTTAGCAAATAACAAAGACCCTGTCGTTGTGGCTACTTCTGGCACAGCAAAAAAGGGCACAAACTCACACTTAGTTTTACCGTAGTCTTGGTCGGGCAAATAGAAACATACCTCACCATCATCTAAGGCGGCAATCAAGCCGCGCACATCACGTTTGTGCACCATGTATTTATTCGAGCGGTTACGCCCGTGGTATTGCATGTATTCCATTAACGGGTTGTTGTGTTTGCGATAAAATGCCACCGAGGGACGAGTTAAACCAATGGCGCGACACGCAAATTCTAAATTCATATTATGGATGGCGTAAGCCAGCACGCCCTTCCCTTTAGCCAAAATAGCGTCGATATGTTCATAACCTTCAACTTGAGCTTTGTTGCGCACTCGCCAATCTGGCCACCACCAACCCATGCTCGTTTCAAGAATGGCCATGCCGGCATTATTTAAATTTTCGTGCAATATAGCCGCACGCTGTGTTTCACTAAGTTGTGGAAAACATAACAACAAATTTCGTTTCGCAATGGCCACCCGTTTTTTGGCTAGGTGTTTGAGCAGGAAGCCTAATACCTTTCCTAACAGAACCTGCAAGCGGTATGGCAACCAAGAAATGGTATACAAAAGCACGATGCTGACCCACGTCAGCCAGTAATTTGGCATTAGGAATGCCCATTGAAAGTGTGGTGCCAATACGCGTTGTTGTTGCAAAGCTCTACCTCGTTGTTGGTCGATATGGGTTAAATAATTTGTTTATTAAGTTTGCTGTATCAATTGGTTTTTCGCTGTGCTCAGCGAGCACAAACGCACTGCGTGTCATGCTTGCGTCTTTATCGTTTTTAGCTTGTTGATAAATTGTTCGAGATGCTCATCTTTTTCATAATCCAAATGATACTGGTTGTGAAAGCCAAAACTTAATTGCACATGATGATCACGCAAAAACAAGGTGTAGCCGTCGAAATCAGAACTCGCCGTTACGCCCTTAAAAACATAAACATCATCTTGTTTTTCACCTTGCTGACGGATGAGTTCGAACACTTGCAAAATAAATTTACTATCCAGTTCATTTTTCATAGTTACAACCCATTGGTGTTTTAAAAATACGTTTATACGGCAAGGGCTTAAGCATATTTAATGCGGTAAAAATATGCTGGCTTAATTACCAATTTTGATTAAACTGACGGTAGTTTATATCATAATCTCCACCGATTTCTTATTTGAATCATATGCCCCCAATAAGTTTGAGGACGTAAGCCATCAAAACACAGCGCTTTCTCCAGCAAAAGCTGGCTCTTGAATCAGCCAATCTGCTTTATAAAAATTTTCTAAGTGGCTTTGTCATGAGTATGATGTCGGCGTGTATCCTAACTTACGCGTTTATTCCCGAACAAAATCGGGAAGCAAAGTTAATGTGGTTGGCTTTGATGGCTTCAATACTCACTTTGCGTTTTGTTGATTTCATCGTGTGGATAACCCACAGCAGTAAACAAGCTAAACCCAGTGGCCAACTCGGCTTATGGCGTTTTTCGGTGGGCTGTATCTTAACGGCTATGTGCTGGAGTGCCTACGCCCTGTTATTTTTCAAGAGCATGGACATCATCGAGTTTTCCACCACCGTCATCATTATTGCGGCCATGGCTGGTGGTTCTTCCACCGTTTTATCAGGCTCTCAATACCTTTCCGCTGTGTATTCAATCATTATGCTGTTGCCAATTTCAATCATGGGTTTATTGGCGGAACAAGACTATCGAAATCTGTTGGGTATTCTAGGTTTATTATTCTGTGCGACCATGGTGTTGTCAGGTTTAAAGTCCTCGCGTTTTACTCGGCAGGCGGTGACCACTAAAAACGAATACGCCATCTTGGCAAGTGAACTGGCGGAAAAAAATTCTGAAGTGTACAACACCAACAAAATGCTCAAAGAGGCCACAGACAAACTCAACGAAATCAAAGTTGGGCTTGAGCAAGAAGTAAAAAAACGCACAGATAAAATCTTCCAACTGAGTAATCTCGACGAACTGACCGGCTTAACGAACCGCAATGCCTTCACCAGAGAACTGGAAAACCTGATTGAAAAAACCGTTGATTCAGAGAGCTCTGTGGCACTGCTGTTCATCGATCTCAATGGATTTAAAAAAATCAACGATACTTTGGGGCATCAAGTTGGTGATCTGACCTTAATTGAAGTGGGCAATCGTTTAGCGGCATTCACTGAGCAAAACCGCTGTGGTAGGTGGGGAGGCGATGAATTTTTAGTTGCCCTTCCCTACAGCAGCCAAGAAACGGCAACCTCGATTGCCAGCGCAATCATGACCAGTATCGCGCAACCCATGGCCATTGCCGGCAATGAACTGCATTTAAGTGCCACCATTGGCATTGCTTTGGCGCCCGTACACAGTTTAAACGCTGCAGACTTGATCCAACTTGCCGATCTCACCATGTGTGAGCAGAAACAACTTGGCCTGCGCAAACCCAGAGTGTTCTCAACTGAACTGAAAAGTAAAATTGAAGCCTCACAGATCATCCTAGAAGGCTTGCAACAAGCTTTAGATAAAAAACAATTGTATCTGTGTTACCAACCCATTCAATGTGCCAAAGACAATACCTCTTGGTCATTTGAAGCCTTGTTGCGCTGGAATTTTAATGGCCAATTCATTGGACCTGACGTATTTATCCCCTTGGCAGAGAAATCCGGGCTGATCAAAGAAATTGGCGCTTGGGTATTAAATCGTGCTTGCATGGACGCCAGACATTGGCAGTTTAATCAACTTGCCGCTGTGTCAGTTAACGTATCGGTGATCCAACTGATGGATGATGGCTTTATTCGCATCCTCGACAACATTTTACGTAGCAGTGGTTTGCCACCAGAACGTTTACATCTTGAGATCACCGAATCCGTTTTTGTGGATAACGAAAAGAAAATCCGCGCTCAACTTGAACAAATTCAGTCACGCAATATTCATGTTTCCATCGATGATTTTGGTACAGGCTATTCGTCGTTGTCACAACTGCAAACCTTGCCCGTAAACTACGTCAAAATTGATAAAGCCTTTGTGGATAACTTTGAAAATAAAGGCGATGCCATCATTCGCGCAACCCTCTTTATTGCACGTGAACTAAATTGTAAAACGGTCGCCGAAGGTGTCGAAACCAAAGAGCAAGCCATGGCTTTATCGGCCATGGGGGTGGATTATTTGCAGGGTTATTACTTTGCAAAACCGATGAAAAATGAAGACCTGATTGTTTGGCAAAACCCCATCTCAAATTTCCCCACTTAAATAATCACAGAGGATTTTAATCTGAGCTGATAACAGGCACACTAACGCTTTTTCACTCGGAGGCCAGTGTGGCGCAACTCTATTTTTATTACTCTGCCATGAACGCTGGCAAGTCCACTTCGTTATTGCAATCAGCATACAATTACGCCGAAAGGGGTATGAACGCGGAAATTTTCACTGCTGCCCTTGATAATCGTTTCGGTCTTGGAAAAGTAGCCTCGCGCATTGGTTTAGAAGCAAAAGCGCACCTCTTCAATCCACAAACTGCCCTATTTGATCAAATCGATGCGTTGCATAAAAACAAAAAAATAGACTGTGTGTTTATTGATGAAGCGCAGTTTTTGGCCAAGCCACAAGTACAAGACTTAGTCAAAGTGGTTGATGAGCTTGATATTCCCATTTTGGCTTATGGCCTACGCACAGACTTTCTTGGCGAAACCTTTGTGGGCAGTCGTTATTTATTGGCATGGGCAGACAAGTTAATTGAATTAAAAACTGTGTGCCACTGCGGGAGGAAAGCCAACTTTGTGGTACGCATTGATGGTCAAGGTCAAGCAGTAAAAGAAGGGGAACAAGTAGAGGTTGGCGGTAATGACCGTTACGAGTCGATGTGTCGTAAACACTTTACCCAATTAGTCTGGTAACCAAACGGGCAATAAGATGGCGTAAAAGTAAACGACGGGTGAGTGGACCCGTCGTTGTAGTCTACTTAGGCTTTGTTAGCACTCAAAAAGCTAACGATGTCTTGTGCTTGACGAGTTTGTGAAAACTCCACTAAGCCTTGACCAGCACAGCTGACGTTATTTTTATCTAATACAACATCTAAGACTTGTTGTTTTGAGTTGCCCAAATCACCCACACGGCTAGCCACAGCGCGTTTGAACATGTCTAGGTCGTTGGTGACCACAGCTTTACAAAACGAAGCGTAATGTGTGTCGCCGACAAATTTGACTTTTGGCGTCGTTTTACTAGCGGCTTGGGCAGTTTGCTCGCCTTGAATGTAAGTTAATACATTTTGTGCATTACGAGCCTGAGAAAATTCAACTAGGCCTTTGCCTGCACATTGTACATTGTTGGCATCTAATAGAATGTCTAAGGCTTTTGACTTAGACGCGTTAAGCCAAGTGCTCTGTTTAGCTACGCTTAATTTGAATAAATTTACGTTGTCGGTAACAACTGCTTTGCACAAACTCGCGAAGGCGGTATCGCCAACAAATTTGAATTTGCTTGAGCCTTCAAGCGCTGCATTAGCATTGAATGACAAACAAGCCGCAGATACAACAACAGAAATAAGTAACTTTTTCATTTCAATACTCCGAGTATTAGGTGGTGTTAACAATGAGCTATTCTGTAACTCTCGGTAGCAATAGTAATTAAATTACAATTTTATGTTGTTTTTTTTCTGTTTTAACTTAATTATAAGAATGTTAACGCATGTTAATTACCTATGAAATATCTCCATACCATTGTTTTACATAGATTTTTAATTTCAGTATATATCTTTATTGAATATCTATATTCTATTTAATTCTCATATTTTATGTAATTTTATTACAGATTTCATCGATACTTTGGCATAAATCACAGGTTCGCAACAATTGCTCGCAAATTTTTGCCATGTTAAATAAAAAAGGTGCCTACAGAGGCACCTTTTCAAACACTACAACAAGGATATTTAAGGGCGTAACGCCTTGTCACCTCTGGCCAGCCCACAGATACCTGTACGAGACGCCTCGATGATCTCAGCCGTTTGACCGAGGGTATGAGCAAAGGCATCCAGTTTGTCGCTGGTACCAGTCACTTGGATGGTGTAATTATTACTGTCAACATCAACAATTTGTGCACGGAAAATATCCACATTGCGGTGAATCTCTGAGCGCACTAACTCATTACGTGTGGCCACTTTTATCAACATCAGCTCACGCTCAACATGGCTGCCGTCGGTTAACTCCACGACTTTGAGTACATCGATGAGTTTGTTGACCTGTTTGGTAATTTGTTCAATGACTTTGTCATCGGCTTGAGTGGTGATGGTCAAGCGCGACAAACTTTTGTCATGGGTTGGTGCCACACAAAGCGAATCAACGTTATACCCGCGTTGCGAAAACACCCCAACAATACGTGACAATGCACCCGGGGCATTTTCCATTAAGACTGATAATATGCGTTTCATTAGGTACGCTCCGTTTTACTCAAGCGCATATCATCCATAGCACCAAATTTGATTTGCATGGGGTATACGTGTTCATTTTGATCAATTTCAATATCCATAAAAACCAGGCGATCGGTCATGCTAAAACAGCGTGCCATCGCCTCATCTAACTCGGCAGGATCAGATACTCTGATACCAACGTGCCCATAAGCTTCAGCGAGTTTGACAAAGTCTGGCATGGAATCCATGTAAGAATGGGAATGACGCCCCTTGTAAATCATATCCTGCCACTGTCTTACCATGCCCAAGGCTCGGTTATTCAAGGAAATGATTTTTACCGGTAAGTTATATTGCAAGCAGGTAGACAGTTCTTGGATATTCATCTGGATACTGCCATCGCCGGTGACCACCACCGAGACCGCGTCAGGATGCGCCATCTGCACCCCCATAGCCGCTGGAAGACCAAAACCCATGGTGCCCAAGCCACCAGAGTTAATCCAACGACGTGGTTTATTAAATGGATAATACAGGGCCGCAAACATCTGATGCTGCCCCACATCAGAGCTAACAAACGCATCACCGTGGGTGTGTTTGTACAAGGCTTCGATCACCTGCTGTGGTTTAATCAACTTACTGTCAGTTTGATAGGCTAAACAATCACGTTGACGCCACTGAGCAATTTGCTTCCACCAATCGGCTAATTTCGCCTTCTGCGCCTTTTCATCGACTTTGCCCATTTGCTCTAATAATTGTTCTGTTACCTTATCAACACTCCCCACCACGGGCACATGTACTGCTACGGTTTTGGAGATGGAGGCAGGATCGATATCAACATGGATAATAGTGGCATGTGGACAAAACTTGTCGACGTTGTTGGTCACTCGGTCATCAAACCTAGCACCCAAGGCCAAGATACAATCTGAGTTGTGCATGGCCTTGTTAGCTTCTAAACGTCCGTGCATACCCAACATCCCAACAAATTGCTCATGCACACTGGAAAAGGCACCCAAGCCCATTAATGTAGAGGTGACTGGGGCATTGAGCTTTTCGGCAAGCTCCGTAATTAAACTGCTTGCTTCAGCTGTCACCGCGCCGCCCCCCACGTAAAGAATGGGACGCTTAGCTTCCATTAATGTGGTGACGGCTTTTTTAATTTGTTTATTGTGCCCTTTTAGCGTTGGGTTATACGAACGCATCGTGACATCAGTGGGAAACACATAGGGATGTTCATCTTGCACATTGACGATGTCTTTGGGTAAATCAACCACCACCGGACCAGGGCGGCCAGTACTGGCAATGTAATATGCTTTAGCAATCGCCTCAGGAATATCCACTGCGCGTTTTACCAAAAAGCTATGCTTAACAATCGGACGCGAACAACCCACCATATCGGTTTCTTGGAAAGCATCCTCGCCGATGTGCATAGACGGTACTTGTCCAGATAACACCACCATCGGAATAGAATCCATAAATGCGGTGGCGATGCCCGTTAGTGTGTTAGTTGCACCGGGTCCCGAGGTAACCAGCACGGTGCCAGTGAGACCAGTAGAACGCGCATAGCCGTCTGCCATGTGGGCAGCTGCTTGCTCATGACGGACGAGCACATGTTCAACATCCGTTTGCGCATAAAGCGCATCATAAATGTCGAGTACGGCACCACCGGGGTAACCGAATACATGTTTCACGCCTATATCTTTTAGCGTTCGCACAACCATGGCGGCGCCTGACATCATTTCCATCACAAACTCCCAAAATATAAAATGTACGCACCTATGATTAGCTTAGGGGAAAACTATACTTGAGAGAGTAGGAAGATAAAACACTAAAAAATATAAAAGTGAGATATATATCCCAATATTACAGAATATTAGGATATATATTCTAATTGAAACAGACTAACTTGATTAAATAGGATAAAAACTCACTTTTCATCTCAAAGCGAGTTTAATCATCCATTTCGATTTCCATGTCGCTGTCTTCTACAACCACATCATCATCGTCACCGAGACTGGTGCGATGCGAACCGTAAATACTGCCTAATTTTGGACGGTTGATGCGTTTTTGATATTTAATCCACGCTTTTTCAGCTACTGTTTCTGGCGCTTTTTGGCCAAGTACAGCGGCAATAAAGTGCTTATCTTCTTCCGTGCTTGCCTCTAACTCGCCGTCAATCAAGGCAGCAAACAAACATCCGTATTGAGCCAAGGCCTTGCTTTCCCCAATAGAAAAATCACCAGAGCGTGAAAATCCATAAGGGTAGTGTTTCTTGTCGCTGAATGTGCGAGCGACCAAGGATTCTCGAGTAAGTTTTGCCATCACAACACCCACAAAATTAAGTTAAATTCAGCTAAGAAAAGATCAACGATCTTTGGATTGCTTTATAATTTAAAACTGAAATCTGTCAATGTTTAATTAGGATTATTTTTTTAAAATTTGTACTGTCGGCAACCCTTGTTGCCAGTCTTGTCTTTGGGTTTTCTGTCGGCCTGTCTTTCAAGCAAGACTTGATGTTAACGTTTGCTTACCCAAGCCCATATCATCTCGCACTTTAACGGCTCGATACCGCTTGCATCAGTGACCACAACCTGCACATTGACTTCCCCCTTTTCAGCACTTTGCATCAAGGCAATTTGCTCATCCGTCAACGTAGCCACCGCGGTCATATCGCCGGTGGCACGTTTTACATAATTGAGATTCATGGTTTTAATTAGCGGTAATTTATCGCCCGGCAAATTGATGCCCACAATAAACCCGGTGCAAGACTCGGCTAACAAAGCCATGGCAGCCGCATGCACACTTCCAATATGGTTTTGAGCCTTTCGGCGATTCTTTTGTCGATAAGTGGCCGTTTTACCGTCTGTATACAGCACTTCGATACCCGTCGTACCTGCTAATTTTACCTTGTGTCTGAATACCAAGGTCATCAACCAACTGCTCAGCCAAGGTGGATAGCCGTTTACTTTGTTGACAAAAGATCGGAGGGGATTTGACTTGGACATGTGATTTCCTCTGGTTAGACCAGATCGCAGTGTGCCCCTTGCTGAAAAAACTTACAAATAAATTTTATAGCCTGCCTCAGAATGGCAGATTTTGCGTTTTGAAAAACTGCTGTAACTCGATGGTGGATGCTGCGTACTTTTGCCAGCGTCCAATCGACGAGGTATTAATGGGTTCCCGCACTTGCACTTTGCTTGCAGTCGACACCGGGGCGGTATTCGACTCCACGTTTATACATTGTGCCTGCCACGCTAAATCGCAAAATTTAAGTAGTTTCTGTACTTCAGCCTGCGGTTCACGCGCCAATTGTTCGTAACATAGTTGATATACATTGGCAGATTGATGGTGTTGCCAATACTGACCTAGCTGGTAAAACTCTTGATAAAAGCGCCCAATATTAAGCAAATTAAACGAGTAAGCGTAGTAGGGACTATGGATAGAAAATAGCTGTCTGAAATTGCCAATGCAGGTATCCATGGGATTGCGTTGCACCATTATAATTTTGGCTTTGGGCAGGGCTTGCAAAATCAAACCAATATAAAAAAAGTTAAATGGCAGTTTATCGACAAATCGTTTGGCGCCCTGGCGCACAGCTTGTGTTCTTTCAATGTAGCGTTGTCCCAGCGCGTGCATGTCAAGTTGCTGAGCTTTTTGTAAGGTCTCCAGATCCAGCACATACGGCGAAGTTGTTGCGGTTAATTCTTTCACAGCAAGGCCAAAATCTTGCAACTCTCCACATGAATCGACATCAGCATGGTTGCTAAGTATGCGTTCTACCAGTGTGGTACCCGAGCGAGGCATGCCCACAACAAAAATGGGCGCTGGATCAGCATAGCCTGAGTAGGGCGATGCACTGTTTTTGTTATCTTTACCTATTGCTAATTTAGCTGCCGCAAATAGCGATTGGTCTCGGTCAAACTGATAATCAAGGGTCGCTAACTTTTTGTTTTTTGCCGCTGATAATGCAGAAAACGCGGCTTGATATTGACCACGTGCTTCATATTCTTTAGCCAGTGCATGTCCAATATGCAAGGCTGCATCGGGAAGTAAATCGAGTTTATTTAACGCAATTAAACGCCCTAAATGATGAGCATGCTGTGTATTTTCACCCAGGTCGCTAAGCGCGAAGTGAGCTTGGTAATAATCGGGTTTCAGGGCAATGGCGCGCTCAAATGCCTGCCTTGCTTGACCAAATAAACCAGCAAATTTAGCGGATACGGCATAGTTGTAATAATACGCTGGGTTTTGATCATTAATAGACAGTGCTTTCTCAAATACTTTTAACGCCCTTTGGTGCAAGCCAATGCGGCTGAGTGCAACCCCTAAGGTATCTAAACTCAAGGCTTGATTGAGCTGCGCAAGGCTAATCTTATCTGCAGCAACCAAGGCCTCATTCATATTGCCCTGCAAGGCGTAACATTTGCATAAATGCACCAAGTACTCGTCAGTTGATTTTATGCTAAGCGCTCGATTAAACAGTTGAACTGCTTTGTTAATTTGACCAATTTCACTGTTGATAATGCCTAATAAAAAATAGGCATCAGCATGCTGTTGGTCGACTTCGAGGATCTTTACACAACTTTGATGGGCTAATTGATAATCACGCTGATTAATAGCTTGTTCAGCGAGCTTATGTAAATGACTGATATTCTTCATATTTTTCAATAAAAAAGGGCACCTAACGTGCCCCTTCTACAGCGTTATAGGTTAAAGTTCAAAATTATAAGTAAACTTCAAGCCAATCTTACGGGGCGATAGTAGGTAATGACCATAGCTGCGTGAGATTTCAGGACCATTGGCGTTTTCTTCAGGAAACAGCGCTAGGCCAATATCACTTTTGTCGCCACGCGCAGACACAAAAGCGTATTTATCAAATAAGTTATCGATATAGAAACTCACCGCCCAATTGTCTTCAGACAAGCTCGCACTGAAATTACTTAGAGCATAACCGCCGATAGACTCGCCATCTGCACGCATACCCACCTTAGTGATAATATCGCTTTGGGCGGTAAAACCGTACACCACATCGAGTAACTTACCGTTCCACACCTCAGTAGTATATTTTAATCCCATGGAGAATTGATGTTCAGGTGAACCGGGCAAGCGGTCGCCATCTTTACCGTCATAATAATCTTGCAAAGGCAGGATGGGTAGACCGTCATCATCTACGTTAACGGCAAACAAAAAGGGCGCATCCGCGGTTAATTGAGCCTTGGTGAAGGAGTACGTTGCATAGGCTGTTAAATCATCTGACAAGATTGCTCTACTGGAAATTTCCACACCTTTACTGTTGGCACCTGCTGCATTTGCCGTTATCGGTTGCTGTCCATTCACGGTAGCGCCTGCTACTTGCGCATCGTCCCAATCAACATTGAAAATCGCGGCATTAAAATGAAACTTGTTTTTAAACCAGGTGCTCTTAAACCCAAGTTCGTAATTCGTTGTGGTATCCGCTGTAAAAATCACTTCGTTGGGTAGCGCACAAACAATTTGGTTTTCAATTTCATCGATGTTTGCAGGGCAAGCTGCGACACCATTTGCACCACCGAGTCTAAAACCTTCACTGACGGTTAAATAACCCAACACATCACTGCTGAATTGATAGCTAGTGTTAAACTTAAATAAGTTACCACTTTCATCTGCTTCTTCTGTTGAAAAGTCTAATTCAATTGAATCAGACGCTCTGCCATCAAACACTGTATAGTAAAGTGGCAAGTCGATGGCTGAGGTTGATTTCACATCGTATTTATAACGTCTAAAACCAACGGTTACATCCCACCGCTCATCGATGGCATAGGTAAGTTCACCAAAAATTGCTGATTCTTTTATTTCATCTATTCCAACAGACAAATATTCCAAAGAATCTGGACGTAAATTTCCGTCAACACCCCATACATTGATGGCGTACTCATCAAAACCTGGTGTAAATTCACGACTTTCATTGTCGCCTTCTTGTTTGTTGTAGTAGCCACCAACAATCCACGATAACGGGGAGTCGCCTTTCGACACTAACCGCACTTCTTGAGTAAAAATATCAATATTATCCAATTCACGAGTGAAGGACGAAAAGGCGGGAAACTCCTCATAGCTGTAATCCAAGCGGATGAGCAAATCGGTTTGATCGCGCTGCCCCACTGCTTCAAATTTGGATTTTCCGGTGGCTGATACTAACTCAGCAAAACCGAGATCGGCGGTCATTTCAAGACTCAGTAGTGAGTCTTTTTTCTCACGAGGCTCTTCGTAGCGATACGCTGATTCATATTTGCCAATGATAGTTGCAAGTGGGTTGACAGACGCTAACGAGTCATAATGGACAATAGAGCGACCCTCTACGTCTTGTTTTTGATAGAAATAGGTCAGGGTAGCGTCGAATATATCGTTTGGTTTCCAACGCAATGCCGCTCGACCTGTGATGGTGTCTTCGCCATTGGCATCTTTAACTTGACGCAGATTACTGTCTACTGCAGCTTGATTTGACCAGTCTGGGTCGGCAAGAGACACCCCGCCTTCTCTCACTACATAGTTGTAATCGATAAAACCTGGATCTTTAAATTTATTCACAGAGACACGCAAGCCGAGTTCTTCGTTTATCAGCGGCGTATTAAAAATAAACCCACCTTCTCCACCCAGGCTATCGCTTTCACTGAGAGAAAACACGTTGCCGTAAATTTGCCCTTCAGTTAAATCTAAATCTACTTTCTTGGGGATATAACGAATGGCACCGCCTAATGTACCCGCACCATAGAGTGTACCTTGCGGCCCAATGAGCACTTCAACCCTGTCGACGTCACTTAAACGTAAATTAATAAAGAGTGGAATTTCGCCAAAATACGTAGCAACCGTGCCACCATCAGAGCCTGGCCCCGATGAGTTAGTGTTAAGGCCACGCACAATTATGGGTGAATCACTTCTTCCTCCTTGGTCGGTTACCGTTAAACCTGGTACCCATCTAGCCACGTCAGCTAATTCACCAATATTTTGTTCTGCCAACAAGTCTGAGTTTAGCGCCGTTATGTTCAAAGGGGCATCTTGCACTGTTCCAGTGCGGCGTGTGGCCGTGATCTCAATTTTCTCTATTTCTTTGTCAACAGTTTGCGCCAAAGTAACACTGGTTGGGAAACCGGCTGATGCTATAGCAAGGGCAATGACTGAATAATTGAATAGCTTGGTGTGGGTGGCTTTCATTTAAGTCTCTCGTAATGTTTAAAAATAGTCTTAATACTTTTCTGGTGAACTTCGTTTTTTTAATCGACGTCAAGTCAACAAACATTCGCCAAATATCTTTTGCGTCTCATATTCAACTTCAACAGCACAATATATGCCGACTTAAATCGAATATCTTAGGATTTTTTTATAAAAAATCTTTAATTTTTGGGTATTTATTCAAGAAATGTTGCATGTTAAAACGCTTAGTTACAGGACTTAGTTAAGTGAATCACTAACTTGGTGCAGCCTGAAAAACAAATGCCTTGCTACCTACGGCATATTCAAACGTCTTCAGACTTACAGGAAATTTGCTCTTTAGTTTACGCGCTAAAATGGCGCACCCTCAAATTGCATAATTATGCATGAAATATTTTTTATTAAAATAGCATTTCATACCAACTTATGAATGTCTCATCCCAAGTCAGTAGGGTTGTCTATTTGTAAACAGGTATTTGATGGCAGCAAGTAGAGAAATTAGTGCAGAAAATAGTGATGTTTACGCTTAACGAAGGCGTCAGCTGTCCATTAGAGTGCATTACGAGGATTGGAAATTGGCGCAAGAGACAAGATTTGATGACCGAAACGGCGTTATCGCGAGACCATTGGAGCCGATTTGTTTAGTTTTGAATTTTGGAGTGAAAAAGGATTCTTTTGAAATTGGAGCGGGAAACGAGATTCGAACTCGCGACCCCAACCTTGGCAAGGTTGTGCTCTACCACTGAGCTATTCCCGCATAAAGATGGTATTAACCGGTTTGATAACATAGCTGCCTCAAACGGACGCGCATTTTACAAAAACCAGAATACGATGCAAGCGCTAATTTACAGTTTTTGCTAAAAATTTAACGTCAACCTTGGTTTTGAGGCACAACTGTTTATTCCTTGAACAAATAGATTAAATGCAAAATACCTGTTGGCGATAAAAGGCCAGCTCTGCAATAGATTCACGAATATCGTCAAGAGCTAAATGCACCCCTTTTTTCTTAAATCCTTCAATACTCTCGGGCTTCCAACGCTTCGCCAGTTCTTTCACAGTACTTACATCAATATTGCGGTAGTGAAAATACGCTTCTAACTCAGGCATGTACTTCACCATAAAGCGCCTATCTTGCCCAATTGTATTGCCACACATCGGGGATACACCTTTATCTACATAGTTTTTTAAAAACGCTATGGTTAGTCTTACTGCGTCAGCTTCACTCACCTGACTTTGCCGACAACGTGCAGTCAAACCCGTCTTTCCATGGGTTTCAACACACCATGGGTCCATGTTATCTAATATCAAATCAGGTTGATGAATGGCCAACACTGGCCCCTCGGCCAATATATTAAGATTTTTATCAGTCACGATAGTTGCAATCTCCAAAACGACATCTGTTTCGGGGTGCAAGCCGGTCATTTCCATATCGACCCACACTAAATTTTCATTATTTACCGGCATAGTGACTCCAAATTTAAGCAACAGTACTGAAAGACAATAACAAGAGTATGATTAATAGCGCCAAAACGTTACCATGATAGCTGAATTTGCGCCAAATATAGTAAACACGCTCGTGGCAAAAAAACTAAAACTCACACAGCAACAACAACGCCAAGTATCAAGCAATCGCAGTCGCCGTATTGCCAGCCATAAATCGAGTCAAGATTTTGATGATAATCAATTGGGCGAACCACAAAATGGCAAGGTAATCGGCCGTTTTGGTAAGCACGCAGATGTAGAAGATTCATTGGGTATTGTGCATCGTTGCCATATGCGACGCACGATAACTAGTGTGGTGTGTGGCGATGATGTGTTGTTTCGTCCTGGCAAAGACACCAATACTGCCGTAGCAGGGGTAATTGAAGCGGTCCACGATCGTAAATCAGTGCTCACACGCCCCGACTTTTACGACGGGGTGAAACCTGTCGCCGCGAATATTGACCAAATTATTATCGTCAGCTCAGTAATCCCTACCTTATCACTCAATATTATTGATCGTTATTTGGTGGCATCTGAAGATGTCGAGATCACCCCGGTGATTTTGTTAAATAAAGTTGAGTTACTCAACGAACATGAACGACAAGACGTAGAACAACAACTCGATATTTATCGGAAAATTGGCTACCAAATTGTCTTCACCAGCTGTAAAACCCTCAGTGGAATGGCCCAGTTGTCCGCCTGCTTAAAGGGTAAAACCAGCGTTTTTGTTGGGCAATCAGGGGTGGGCAAATCAAGTTTAATTAACGCACTGCTGCCTCATGCCGATGAAGCCATTGGTGATATTTCGGATAATTCTGGTTTGGGCCAACATACAACCACGGCGGCAAAACTGTTGCGTTTTGAGCAAGGTGGTGAATTGATAGACTCACCCGGCGTGCGCGAATTTGCCCTCTGGCATTTACCCGTTGAACGCCTAACTTACGGTTTTAGAGAGTTCAGGGATTACCTTGGCGGATGTAAATTCAGAGATTGTAAACACGGCAGTGATCCAGGTTGCATTATTCGTCAAGCAGTGGAAGATGGACAAATCAGTGTTCAGCGTTACGAAAACTATCACAAAATTTTAGCCAATATGGATGAACTGCGTCCTGCCCACATGAAGGTCTAACTGGTTTACCAGACTCACCTTAATTTTACTAGCATATAGCCTATTTGACTTAGTGATGCTGCACGATTCTCGCAACTTGAGGTACAATTCCAACTGGATTGTTTAATTAACTTGGGTGTTATTTTGTTAGATTCATTGAAAATCGCGTTGCAGTACATACTGCCAAAACATTTACTTTCTCGAACGGTTGGCGCTTTAGCCGCGGCAGAAGCTGGGGCTCTCACCACCTCACTGATCAAGTTGTTTATTAAACAATACAATGTGAACATGGCTGAGGCACTAAACAGTGAGCCTGAAGCCTATGCAACCTTCAATGATTTTTTTACCCGTGAATTAAAACCTGATGCCCGTACTATTTGTGATGGCGCAAACGAATTGGCTATGCCTGTTGATGGTGCCATCAGTCAAATTGGCAACATCCGCTACGATTCGATCATTCAAGCCAAGGGCCATGATTACAGTTTAACCGCATTACTGGGCGGCAAACCAGAAATCGCCAGCCCGTTCAAAAATGGTAAATTCGCGACTATTTACCTATCACCCAAAGATTATCATCGTATTCACATGCCCATTACCGGCACGTTAACTGATATGTTATATGTGCCTGGTGAGTTGTTTTCAGTGAGCCCATTGACTGCACAGCGAGTACCTGGCTTGTTTGCCCGAAATGAGCGAGTGGTTGCTATTTTTGACACTGAAGTAGGTAAACTGGCCATGGTGTTGGTCGGTGCGATCATCGTCGCCAGCATCGCAACTAAATGGGCCGGCACCGTCAGTCCACCCACTGGTAAAAATGTACAACATTGGCAATATCCGGTGGATGGAGAGCACGCAGTAACCATAGGAAAAGGCGAAGAAATGGGGCTGTTCAAACTAGGCTCAACCATTGTAGCGTGTTTTGAAGCTGACAAAATTGACTTTGCCTCGTTTGCAGAAGGCGATGCCACTCGTCTTGGTGAAGTTTTTGCAACCACTGTCAACTAAGTTTGGATCCCGTTAAAAAGAGCCTGTGGTCTCTGCATATCACAATGGTGCTGCTCGGTGCGACAGCACTTTTTTCTAAAATTATTCCTCTCTCGGCTACTGATATCACCTTTGGTCGAGCGGTAATTGCCTGCTGTATTCTTTTTGTTATCGTACGCATGAGCGGTGGAAAAATTCGCTTAAATAACGGCAGAGACTACTGCATTGCTGTATTTTTAGGCGTGCTGATGGCAGCTCACTGGGTCACATATTTTGCCGCCATGCAATTCTCGTCGGTGTCTGTAGGTATGATTGCTCTGTTTACTTTTCCAGTCATCACCGTACTGTTAGAGCCTTTTTTTGAGGGAATTCGCCTGGTTTGGCAAGATTTGCTCAGCGCCATGGTGGTTTTGTTTGGCATCTATTTAATTGTACCTGAAGTCAGTCTGGAAAATGATGTAACACTGGGTATTTTGGTGGGGATCTGCTCGGCCATGCTCTATGCCATGCGCAATCTTGTCCATCGTAAATATTTTTCACACTACTCTGGTGCTTTGTCGATGAGTTACCAAACTCTGATCATTGTGTTCAGCCTCACTTTTTTCATTGGCCCAGAGCTATTCAAAGCAAGCAGTGAGACCTATCTCTGGCTCATCATCCTTGGTACCTTTCTCACTGCACTACCTCATGCGTTGATCGCTGCCAGTTTGAAACACCTACGTGCCAAAACGTTTTCTCTGGTTGCCTGCATGCAGCCCTTGTATGGGGTCATTCTGGCTATGTTAATTCTGCATGAACAGCCCACTTGGCAAACAATTTGTGGTGGCTTACTGGTTATATCTGCGGCACTGTACGAAACTATTAATGCCCAGAAACTTCATAACCGAGTCAGGTAGATATGTTGATCTTCGCTCACAGAGGTGCCAGTGCCTACGCCCCAGAAAATACTCTCGCTGCCATACGTAAAGCCCTTGAACTCAAAGTAGACGGCATTGAAATTGATGTACATCAAGTTGAGCAAGGTTTGGTGGTTATTCATGACCGTTGGGTACACCGCACAACCAATGGAAAGGGGCAATTGCGCGATCATAGCTTAGCGTCTTTGCAAACATTGGATGCTGGCTTGGGTGAACATGTGCCAAGCTTATTGCAGGTTTTGCAACTCATCGCTGGGCGCTGCCTACTGAATATTGAAATCAAAGGCGTTAACGACTTAAGTTTGCTGCAAGAACATATTGAAATAGCGGTTGAAAAGTATCACTTCAGCCTCGATCAGATCATTGTTTCATCGTTTGATCATCACTTACTGCGAGCCCTGAAAACAACATTACCTAGGGTAAAAATTGGCGCTTTAACCGCCACTAAACCCATTGATTACGCGGCATTTGCACAAACATTGCAAGCATATTCAGTCAATGCTGACGTCAGCTTTTTGGATGAAGCTTTTGTAGCCGATGCTCATCAGCGAGGTTTAAAAGTGTATGTTTATACGGTGGATGAACCAGCAGATTTGTTGGAATTAACACAATGGGGAGTTGATGGGGTATTCAGCAATGCCCCCGATAAGGCCAAAGCCTATGTTGCTAGTCTTGAGCCACGCTAGAACAGCTGGATTCACAGCTTCTGCAGCTTTGACACAATTTTAAATTCACGATGTGCGCACCAACAATCAGAATAGCCCCAACTGTGATGGTGATTGGCTCATAAGCGGCGCCAAACATATCTTTATTCCAGTAAATTAATCCACCCAAGACCAAACTATATAAAGGATAAAGTTGGCGATGGTAACGATAAAATCCAGACAAAATTGCCCAAAAACCAATGATCATCGATAAAGATAATATGCCGCGTTCAAACCAGCTTTGCGCAAAAAATGTTGCACCGACAAAAGGAATAAAGGGGATTAGAATCGGTAACAAAAGACAATGCAACGCACACAAACTCGAGGCCCAGATGCCTAGTTTGTCTAAAAATGATTTTTCAGTGCTTAATTGCATTCAAGTCTACCCCTAAAAACGGACGTTATAATATAACATTACCGCAAGAATGCAAAGTGGAAAATATCACAAAAATAATTAGTCATATTAATGACTGCAAGCAGTTCACTACAGAAAGTGGCTGAGTTAAACCTAAGTGCTAGCCACTACTGCGTTGGCTGTCTAGCAAATAATTTTTGCAATGACGTGACTGCTATCAGACATACACTGCCCATCACAACACCAACAAGGCCTTCGATTGCCATAGGTGCAACAACCGCAACAATAGCCATAGAATCAAAGGCTGCATAAGCCGGTTCGAGCAAATGATGGAGAGAGTGAATGTTGTGTACAATGATACTACCCCCCACTAAAAACATGGCAGCCGTGCCAACGATGGATAGGGTTTTCATCAACAGTGGCGCAATAATTAACAGCGCCCGTCCGAGCCCTCGTTTGATGGCTGAAAACGAACTATTGATGGATTGTCGTAATAAATACAAACCCACGTCGTCTAATTTTACGATGGCAGCCACAATGCCATATACACCAACAGTGATTGTTAATGCCAATAACGAGAGTACCCCAAGTTGAGTGCTTAAGCTTTGATCTTGCACCGTACCCAATACGATCACCACGATTTCTGCAGACAAAATAAAGTCCGTGCGGATCGCCCCTTTTATTTTATCTTTTTCAACGGCAACCAAATCAGTTTCAGGATCTGCGAGGGCTTTAAGTTTGGCAAGATGTTCGGCGTTTAACTCTTCTTTACTGTGCAGCAATTTATGAGCAATTTTTTCAACTCCCTCATAACACAAGTACAAACCGCCTAAGACCAACAATACCGTCACCAGCCAAGGTAAAAATGCACTGATCAGTAACGCCGAGGGAACAAGAATAACTTTGTTCAATAACGAACCTTTGGCAACCGCCCAAACCACGGGTAGCTCTCGGTCTGCTTTTACACCTGCGACTTGTTCAGCGTTGAGGGCTAGATCATCCCCTAAGACGCCTGCTGTCTTTTTAGCTGCAACTTTGGACAATACCGCCACGTCATCCAATATAGTGGCAATATCATCGATTAGGGCCAGTAGGTTTGCTGCAGGCATGTCCGTTTCCTTATTTATTCCGATTGAGACGCACGTGCGAGACGCAGTGCACTTGGTGTTGCAGGTGTGGTTGGCTCAGCCACCAAAGCGCTCAACTTAACCAAACGAATTCCATGATCATCTAGATAGGCTAAATTCTCAGCTAGAAATTGCAGAGTCTGTGGATAAGGATGAGCAATCCCGACGGCTTGTCCGTATTTTTTAGCAAGACGCATTAAACGGAAAAACTGTTCACGGATACTCGCAATATCGGCATTGTGGTCTAAAAACACGTTGCGCTTTACTGCAGGTACGCCCGACTCTCTTGCTACCGTTTCAGCTAAGGTTAAATCTGTAGTGCGACTATCGAGAAAATACAGACCTTGTTGGAGCAAAAAATCCATGGTGACTTCCATGGGTAACGCTAACTGAGTGAGCTTACTGCCCATATGATTATTTAAACCCACTGCATAAGGCACACTTTGTAGTGCTCTGGCCAATGATGTTTGCATCTGCTCCACCGACATTGAGGCTAATATGACGTCGTCCTCCTGTCGTTGGCCAGCCAAAGATTCCATTGGCATATGAATGATAATTTCTCGAGTTTGCGCGTTTGCACGCTCAGCAAACACCCGAGACAGCCGTTTGTTGGGTAAAATTTCAAAGGTGACGTTAATGGGTAGATTAAAGGCGGTAGCGTCTTGATGTTTGTTGCCCATGTCATCGATGATAATGGCAACGTCAACAGGGCGAGTGTTGGCTTGTGCAGGCAGCCAACAAAGAGTCAATATTAGAACCAAAAGAGTGATGCGCATTTATTATTTTTATACGTTGCTTACACCAACAAACAGGTGAAAAAGCCTTTTAATGTAAAGCGATTATAAAGTGCTGGTATTAATTTACTAGCTTTTATCTGCACATCCATGACCAGAGATTAATCTTACAGTTTTAGCCATCCAACCGGATTAATGGGTTGACCTTTATGGCGAATTTCAAAGTATAAATTAGGCGAGCTTTGGCCACCGCTTTGACCGAGTAATGCAATGGTTTCCCCAGCAGTAACCGCATCGCCAGCTTGCTTTAACAAGGCCTGATTATGCCCATATAAACTCATAAAACCATCACCATGGTCAATCACCGTGACCAGACCAAAACCCCGCAACCAATCGGCATACAATACTTTGCCTTGATGAATAGCTACCACGGCACTGCCAACTTGACCATTTATCACGATGCCCTTCCATTTCACTTGCCCCTGACGTATTCGTCCAAACATTCGTCGCAACTCACCTTTAGCCGGCATTAACAGCTCACCTTTGTATTGACTCAGACCGTCGTAAATTTGTTGCTGTTGTTCTGCTCGGCGTTGCGCTTGGGCTATGGCTTCAATCAGGTTCTTCTCGTTTTGTTGCAAAATTTCTAATTTTGCCTCATCAGATTCAATGGCGCTGCGTATTGATACTAGGGTCGACTCACGACTTGCTTGCTGTTTTTGCAGCTGTTTATGTTGTGAGATTTGCTGGGCTTGAATTTGTTCGAGTTCTTGTTGTTTGCCAGCTAACTGCTTGTTTACCTCTTCAAGTTCCGCCACCGACTGCCGAAATTGGGCAATTTTTGCAGTACTCTCTTTGTTTAAATATTGATAATAAGTAATGGTACGTTCAAAGTTTGCCGCGTCTTGTTGATTGAGTAACATCTTAGCAAAGTCATAATTACCGGTCATGTAAGCGCTACGAATCAACTTAGACAGACTTTCTTGCTGCTGCGATAAGGCAAGTTTAATGGATTCTTTTTGTGTATTGAGTTGCTTGAGTTGAGCATTGTTGGCACTTAAAGCAGCACGCGTCTTTTGTTGCGCTTTAACCGTAAGTGCAATGTTAACTTCCACACTTTCTAATTCATTTTGTAACTGCCGCGCTCGGGCAACTTGCGCTGCTACTTCTGCTTGCTTGGTTTTAATCTGACTTTGAATAGTTTCAAGATCATCATTTTGCTGGGCAGCAACGCTAATACTGAAAATGAAAAGCGCAAAACACCACAGCCATGGCGCTTTGCGATACGTTTTACGAGGTTGCAAGGGACTATGACAGGGTAACAATAGGAGTACCCGTCATTTCCTTAGGTTGTTCTAAACCCATTAGATGCAACATAGTTGGCGCCACATCACTGAGTGTGCCACCTTCACGAGCATGAGTTTTGCGCCTGCCAACATGAATAAACGGCACTAGTTCACTCGTATGGGCAGTATGGGCTTGCCCCGTTGTTTCATCCCGCATTTTTTCTGCGTTACCATGGTCGGCGGTGATCAAGCAATCGCCGTCATTGCGCAAAACAGCGTCGACAACACGCCCAATACAGCTATCAACAGCTTCACACGCTTTAACGGCAGCATCAAAATTACCCGTATGGCCGACCATATCGCCATTAGGATAATTACACACAATCACATCAAACTTGCCCGCATCAATAGCGTCAACCAATTTGTCTGTTAACTCAGCTGAACTCATTTCTGGTTGTAGATCATAGGTGGCCACTTTAGGAGAGGATATTAAAATGCGCTCCTCACCAGCATATAATTCTTCTCGACCACCGCTGTAGAAAAAGGTGACATGGGCATATTTCTCTGTTTCTGAAATGCGCAGTTGAGTCAGGTGATGTTGAGCTAACCAATCACCCATGACATTCGTCAGCGCCACCGGTGGATAAGCACTGGGTGCCGCAATGCTGTCAGCATATTGGGTTAACATCACAAATGCGCTTAACTTAAGATGCGGGCCTTTTTCAAATGAGGAAAAATCTTCTTCAACAAACGGACGTGTAATTTCCCGTGCTCGATCTGCCCGAAAGTTCATGAAAAACAGGGCGTCGCCCTCTTCTAATGGCACGGCATCACCAATCACCGTACTTTGTACAAACTCATCATTTTGCTGTCTTGCGTAAGACGCTTCGAGCCCTTCCACAGCAGAATGTGCATGATGCAATCCGTCTGCTTTGGCAATGAGATCATAAGCCGCTTTTACCCGATCCCAACGTTCATCTCTGTCCATCGCATAATAACGGCCAATAATGCTTGCGGTTTTACCTACTCCAAGCTGTTTAAACACTTCATCCGCAGCGATCAGCGAGGACTTTGCACTTTGCGGCGGCGTATCGCGCCCATCCAAAAATGCGTGTAAATATAGCTTCTTTGCTCCTCGTTCAGCAGCCATCTTGAGTAGGGCAAAAATATGATCTTCATGACTATGAACTCCACCTGGCGAGAGCAAACCCATGACATGCACGGCTTTGTTCTGACTAATCGCCTTGTCCATGTTCTCGACTAACACCGAATTAGTAAAAAAATCACCATCAGCAATAGCCTTAGTGACACGGGTGAAGTCTTGATACACCACACGACCCGCACCTAAATTCACATGGCCAACTTCAGAATTACCCATTTGGCCATCTGGCAACCCCACGTCCATTCCGGATCCAGAAATCAGCGTGTGCGCATATTGTTTGACTAAACCATCCAGCACCGGGGTGTTGGCATGGGCAATCGCATTACTCTGCGACTCCTCTCTGTATCCCCAGCCATCCAAAATAATTAATGCGGTCGTATTTTTGTGTGTAGCCATGATCATTCCCCGTCAATGCGTCGATAAGCAATATTATCCTTTGCGCTTGCCAACGTCATCTGCAAATAAGCCGAAAAACCAATTGCTTAGCCATATGATATGCTGTGTTACTTAAATCGACCAAAGTCTGGGCTGGCTTCCAACTGCAAAATCTATATACTTTGCAGTTATTTTTTTGCTCTTCGCAGTATGAGGTTATGTGTTATGGATCAAATGATTGAGTTTGTGACAAATCATTATCTACTTTCCGCGGCATTTGCCGCTTTAGTGGTGGCTTTGATATTTTCTTTTGTGTCCGCTTTGGTGTCAGATTTAAAAGAATTGAGTACGCATGAAGCAACGTTGTTAATCAATAAACAAGATGCATATGTGTTAGACATCCGTCCTGCAGCGGAATACAAAAAGGGCCATATTCTTGGCGCTAAACAATTAAAAGCCGAATTACTCAATAAAGGTGATTTTTCAAGTCTTGAAAAATACAAAGACACACCCATTATTGTGGTGTGTGCGATGGGTATGACGGCCAAACGTACCGCCTCACAATTAATGAAGGCAGGCTTCACTCAAGCTTCGGTTTTAAAAGGTGGCATGAACGCTTGGCAAGGCACTAATCTACCTGTTGCTAAATAATAAGGTAAAAATATGACCAAAGTAGAAATATACACCAAAGGCCATTGTCCCTATTGCCATCGTGCAAAAGCGCTACTGACTGAAAAAGGCGTACCTTTTGAAGAATTCAAAATTGATGTACAGCCAGAACTCAGAAGTACCATGATAAAACGTGCCAACGGCGGCTCAACTGTTCCGCAAATATTCATCAATGGCCAGCACATCGGCGGTTGCGATGACATGCACGCCCTAGATGCTCAAAATAAACTTGATAGCCTTCTCGCTATTTAATCTACTTACTATAAAGGACTTTGCCTCATGGCTGACGACAATACAATCAACGAATCTGCAACACAGCCAGCGGCCTCTGCGGCACCACAATTTGCTATTCAACGTATTTATACAAAAGATATTTCGTTTGAAACACCCAATTCACCCGATATTTTTAAGAAAGAATGGAAGCCTGAAGTTCAGTTAGATTTGGATACCAAAAGTACCAAAATTGACAACGACTTGTACGAAGTCGTGCTAGCTGTCACTGTGACAGCCAAAATAGGCGAGGAAACTGCCTTCCTTTGCGAAGTGCAACAAGCGGGCATTTTTACCATCGGTGACATGCCAGAACAAAATAAAGCACACATGATGGGTGCATTCTGCCCGAATACTTTGTTCCCTTATGCCCGTGAAACCATCTCTAACCTTGTCAATCGTGGCACCTTCCCTGCGCTTAACTTAGCACCAGTAAATTTCGATGCAATTTTTGCTGCTTATTTACAAAAACGCGCGCAACAAGCGCAAGAAAACAGTTCACCCAAACTAGACGCGTAAGCGACAGTCTCTAGTGAAAAAAAGTGTTTCAGTATTGGGGGCAGGATCGTATGGTACCTCCCTTGCTTTTTGTCTTGCACGCAATGGCACCCCGACTTATTTGTGGGGGCGTGACAAGCAACAAATGCAGGCAATGGCTTTAGAACGTGTTAACCAACGGTACTTACCCAACGCTACGTTTCCATCTGATCTTCATATCGAAACGGATCTGCTTGAAGCAGTGAATAAAAGCAATGACCTATTAATCGTCACGCCTAGCCATGGCTTCTCAGCGCTGCTCAGCGCAATCAAACCCATGTTGCACGATAATCACCGCATAATCTGGGCCACCAAAGGCCTTGAGCCAGACACTGGGCGCTTATTGCAAGATGTAGCTTTAGATATATTAGGTAGTGACATTCCCCTAGCAGCATTGTCTGGACCAACGTTTGCGAAAGAAATGGTGGCTGGGCTACCGACAGCTATCTCCCTATCGTCAACTGACGACCAGTTGGCTGCAGATTTTGCCAGTAAACTGCACTGTGCTAAATCGTTTCGAGTTTATAGAAATAACGACTTTATCGGCATTCAACTGGGTGGCGCAGTGAAAAATGTGATTGCCATCGGTGCAGGCTTAGCAGACGGTTTAGGCTTTGGTAGCAATGCCAGAACAGCCTTGATAACTCGGGGCTTAGCTGAATTGACACGCTTAGGCATTACTTTAGGCGCCCAGCCCCAAACATTTATGGGCATGGCTGGACTCGGTGACCTAGTCCTGACTTGTACCGACAATCAAAGTCGCAACAGACGATTTGGTCTAGCTTTGGGTAAAGGATTGAGTATCGAGCAAGCCATACAAGAAATTGGGCAGGTAGTTGAAGGTTATCAAAACACAAAAGAAGTGAAAATATTAGCCGACCGAATGGGTGTAGAGATGCCTATTTGTGAACAAATTTACCAAGTACTCTACCAAAATAAATCACCAAAAGCTGCAGCCCTAACACTTTTGGGACGTGATCAAACTTTTGAATAACACCTACTTACCCCCTATTTTAAAAACCTTATAAAACCATCCAACCATTCAGCAAGGCATGATAGTGGTTCAACAGGATCTATCAGACTTGTTAAGGAAAGTTGAAGTCATAGACCCAATTGTACGCACTTAAATCTAACTAATAGTCTAGGCAAATCAGTGCGAATAGAGACGGTCGTACTTATGAGCCGCATAACATACCTAAAATGGCTGAAAGCCAGGCGTTCAGGAGCCTGCTCCAGCATACTACTCGGTGAATTAAGTCTTTTATTAGAGCAGGACATGCGAGATTGCTCTGCGCGGCAGCGCTTAGAATGAAGTCACCTTAATCTAGTTCGATAAACGCTTGATGTTTTGCCACCATTAGAAACGAAAAAAGCCACCCGCTTAAGGTGGCTTTGTTCTAATTGGGCGCCTGGCGGTGTGCTACTCTCGCATGGGGAGACCCCACACTACCATTGCCGCTAATGCGTTTCACTTCTGAGTTCGAAATGGGATCAGGTGGTACCGCATCGCTATGGCCGCCAGGCAT
>Ga0210026_1000279_pt1 | contig 61254 bp, 61 predicted proteins | sample CryGeymeta201509_FD_183977 | JGI IMG/M metagenome (GOLD analysis project Ga0210026, IMG submission 183977) | Groundwater microbial communities from Crystal Geyser aquifers in Utah, USA - Crystal Geyser metaG 2015-09 (SPAdes) (version 2) | ecosystem: Environmental > Aquatic > Deep subsurface >...
AAGAGATTAATCCTTTTGAGTAGAACCAAAGCTAGCATAAGCTATCTTTGGAATTGTAGGTTTATCAGCTTGGTTTAACAACCCCTACCAAGCGACTTGTTTTTCAACAAGGTTTCAGAGGGGCTTGTGATTTACAAGGCTTTTATTAATTTTAATACTTAATTATTTTATTGATTTATTTTTTCTAATTGTCACAATTGGATTAATACCTTGAACTATTGTGCTTCTCCACTCTTCCTCTAATGAAGATTCAATTTTTGGCATAACTCGTAATATTTTATTATATAATTCTTCAAATTGAGGATACTTATCAATATTTTCTTCAAATTGAATTTTTTCTAATAATGAATACTCATTTTTTTTAAAGTTAGTTGTTAATATAATATACTTTACTTGAAGAATTGTTCGTTCTTCTAAACCAGGGGTGTAATTTATCCAACCTCTAGAAAAATCACTTAACTCTGCACTAAAAACCAAATTACCCCAAGAATCATGCTGTAATCTCTCTAACTTACCACCAGCAGGCACAGCATCATCCTTTATTAATTCAAAACCATATTTACCATTAGGATAATATATTTGTTCATCAGGAAGATTCAATGTAATTAAAAATGTATTTTTATTTTCAGGTAACCAAAAACAACGAATATCAGGAAACAACCCTGATGTTTGTTGCATTTCTTTTTCAGAAATAGATAATGCCTCCATTAAATTTTCATGCATCCCTCTATTTTGTTGAAAAAGCATCATATTATCAAAATAAACAACAACCTTTTCTGCAAAATATTGCTTTAAATTAATATCCATTTTAGAAAAAACAGAATCTTTCCAATCATTAACCGACTGAAAAGACTCTAACACATCTTCTTTTTTATTTTGAAAAATTTTCCACATCTTGTTGTCTCTTTTTTTAAAAATATCAAAAATAACTATTTAATCAAGTGTATAAAAAATATTATAAACTAATAGTTTTAATTTTTGTTTTCTTTTGTTTTAATTGGTTTAACCTATACTCTAAATAGTTATTCAATAACCCTTCTATATTTTCTTTTCCAACAGGATTTGCAGAATGCACATAAAAGCTAAAATCATTAGGTAAAAAACTACCCTCATAGTCTAAATCTTTTTCTACTAACCACTTCGCTAAATCAAAACCAGTTTTAACATTATCACCTAAATCATGGTCGAAAGATATATAATTTGGAGGTTGATCATGCTTTTCTATTTCCAATATTGCTTCTGCTACAGACCTAACAATGATGAAATCATCTTTAACTGGAAATCTTTCGTCATCAATAAACATTTTCCACATATTTACTCCATTTACATTTATTTATTAATTTATATTATAAATTAAATTACATATTTAATAAAGGAATAGCATCATTAATTATTACATTAATGATGCTATTCAAATAAGCTCAATTCAATTATGGTTTTTTTGCGTTTAAAGCTTTAAGAATTTCTTCACCTGTCATTTGTTGAGCAGCAGTATAACCATTATCAAATATAATAGTTGGTGTTCCATTAAATCCTGCCTTTGTTGCAAATGCTTTTGTTTCAGATACAGGATTCTTACATGTTCCATCATTTGTTGGCAACACACCATTTAACATCCAATTAACCCAAGCACGACCTTTATCTTTATCACACCAAATTTTAGCTGCCTTAAGAGGTGCCTGTTCATGACCAGGAATATTTAATGGATTCATGTAATAATAAATTGTAATATCAGCAGTAGTTAATTTTGTATGAATTTCTCTATCTAATGTTTTACAAAAAGGACAATCTGGATCGGAAAACACTGCAAAAGAACGAGTTCCCTTACCATATTTGACTACAATTGCTTTATCTGTAGGAAGACTTTTATAAAACTTCTTTACTTTATTAAATTCATTTTCTTTAGTGTAATTAATTTTATTTTTTACATCAATTAATTCTCCAGAAATTAAAAAATAATCATTATTTTCATTTGTATATCCATATGCTGGATTACCTGCCATCGTTAACTCATAAAGATTTAAATCTTTAACATAGGAAACAGACTCAACTCCTAAATTTGGAAAACTTTTCTTTAGTTTTTCTGTCATTTTATTTACATCTTGTGCAAATACACCATTAGTAACCATTAGTAACGAAATACCCATAATTGATAATATCTTCTTCATCATATTCTCCTATTTTTAAACACTATATAAAATTAATTTCAAAAGTCAACACAATTAAACTGCCATAGGTGCTTTAATTGCTGCATGATGTTTATAATTTAACAACTCAAAATCATCCATACTAAAACCATTAATATCTTTATTCTCTTTATTTTTAATATTTAGAGTTGGCAATTCAAATGGCTCTCTACTTAATTGTTCATTTACTGCATCTATATGATTTAAATATATATGTGCATCACCAAATGTATGAATAAATTCACCAACCTCTAAATCACAAACTTGTGCAAGCATATGAATAAACAATGAATATGATGCGATATTAAATGGAACCCCTAAGAAAAAATCTGCACTTCTTTGATACATTTGACAACTTAATTTTCCATTACGAACATAAAATTGAGCAAATGTATGACATGGGTGCAATGCCATTTCATCTAATTCAGCAACATTCCATGCTGTTAGTAAATGACGACGACTATAAGGATTATTTTTTAAATCATTGATTAATCTGGCAACTTGGTCTATGCTCTCATCAATATATTCATCTGAACTTATCCATTTTTTCTTTCCAGTTAACCAAGAACGCCATTGAACACCATAAACACGTCCTAAATCACCTTCATATTTTGCCTTATATTTCCAATATGGAGCATTTGCATTATCTGTCCAAATAGTATTTAATACCTTTCTGGTTTTTATTACATGACCATCAATTTCATCTTCTTTATCTAACCACTTATCTCTGGTTCCATGTAGAATTTCTGCTAATCTCCGCTCATCTCCACTTCCTTCTAAAAACCATAATAACTCACTAACCATAGACTTCCATGCTAATTTTTTAGTTGTTACCGCAGGAAAACCATCTTTTAAATTGAATCTCATTTGATAACCAAAATAACTTATTGTTCCTTCTCCAGTTCTATCTTCACTAACTTCTCCATTTTCTAATATAAACTTAAGTGCATCATTGTATTGTTTCATAATATTCCTCTATTAATTTAAAAAATAAGACCCCATCTTTCAGGTGCACTAACTAATAAAAATTTACTAAATTGCCAAGAAAAGTCAAGAAAAAACAAACTTAATTTACCAACAATATTTTTCTATTAATCTATAAGCTATAACATCAACAGACACTTTATTTTGATTCATGTCAAATTCTACAATAAAATATAAAAATAATATATCCGAGTATATATATTCTTTATATGATGCTATTTTTTTTCTTTACATTTTTTAATTTTATTATAACATAAATAAATGATTAAGTTTAAAATATGAATGCCGATACATTTACTATCTTTTTAATGAATATGGTAGTTTCTGCCACACTTGCTGTATTGGTTGGTGTTTTATCTAGTAAAGACGAAAAAGATGGACTTTTGCTTTGGGCTTTTGGGCTTGTTTTGGCAACTGTTTCATTTTTTTTATTAAGCTTAAGGAGTGAAAACGAGAATAACATTTTGTTTCTCCTTGGTCCCAGTATGCTACAAGTTATAATGACAGGACTTTTCGTTGAATCGCTCTATCAATATTATGAGAAAAATACTCCTAGATTTAAAATATGGTTAATTGTTAGTTTAGCTTGCTTAAGTTATTTCTTCACTATTCAAAATCAATCTTTAAGAACTGTAATTAATTCAATATATTTTGTTTTTTTTACTGGTTGGATGATTATCTTAATTTATGATAATAGAAAAAAAGTTATAGGTAAGGGGCACTCCATACTAATGTTTGGATTAGTTCTTATCTTTCTTGATATGTTTTATCGTGCTATAGCAACTATGATGCATCCTCCTATGTTAAATGTTTTAGACAATAGTCATGTTCAAGCAATATCTTTATTACCTGTTAGTATTGCATTGGGAACTGTTAGTATAGGTATAGTCCTAATGAGTCAAGACAAAATAACCACTAAACTTCAAATAATGGCTCTACAAGATGAATTAACAATGCTACCTAATCGTAGATCTATTTTTATAACCTTAGATAAGTATTTAGCGTTTGCAATAAGAAACAATAATGATTTAACTGTTATTGGTCTAGATATTGATTTTTTTAAAAAAATCAATGATACACATGGACATGATGGTGGTGATATTGTTCTTAAATGTTTTGCAAAAACATTATCTAATCAATTACGTTCTCATGATATTTTAGGCAGAGTTGGGGGTGAAGAATTTTTAATTATTGCTCCTGGGATAAATGCAGAAGGAGCTATAATTCTTGGAGAAAGACTTCGTGAAACTATTGAAAAACAAATATTTGTAATTAACAAAAATACAACCATAAAAGTCACTGTTAGTATCGGTATTTTTAGTTGTATACCAAATCCAAATCAATTAGCAGATGAGTTACTTAAAAATGCTGATGATGCACTATATAAAGCAAAACATTCTGGTCGTAATTGTGTTGTCTCTTATACTCCAAAAATATCAAGTTCTAAATAATATTATTAGAAATTGATATTTTTATCCTCACATGGCGTAAAACCTCGTCGTTTAAGGCAAAAGCTTCGCCAACCATAAATGGTTGATGTAAGCCCACTTGAAACTTGTTTTAATTATCTATTGGCTAAATTTAATTAATAAGTATAAATTAACCCAATATTTTATTGACAAAAACATAAGAAATAAGTAGTTAAAACTATAGTAGATGATGAATATAAATTAGGAGTCGTTACTGAACTTCTCCCCAAATCTAAATTAGCTAAATCAAAAGAAGATAGTGGGAGAAACCTCACAGAAGCACCGCCCTTTAGGTTGGTTTGATTCACATTAAACAACACAGATTAAATATTTTTCAATTAAAAAAATTATTTAAAAGATAATTTATTTTTTGATACACCAATAAAATCATTTCTTGTTGCATTCACTATTTCCCTAACAAAAAGAACTCTTTTATCTTGAGGCATTTCATTAAAATCATTTTCAGAAATTGTAGAAATAATTTTATCTACAATTGGATAAAATTCTTCATCAACTTTTTCCTCTTTAAATTGTTCAGGATGATTAAACATCATTGCAACCATTTTTTTACCCATTCTCCCTACGAACTTTGTTACTAAGTAATAATTTGTTTTAATTTTCATTAATGGTTCATTATTTTCAGCATCACGAATCATAAACCCTTCTAATTGTGATGTTTGTAAACTTTCAAGAACTTCACCAAAAGTTTTTTCTTCCCATTTTGGGCGTTTAAATTCTAACTTCTTTGCTAAAGCATCTAAAACAACCTCTGTTTCAGGTTTTTCTGACAATGTTAGTTTTCTTGCACCAATCAACCATAGACCATAATCTTTTTCTTCATATTCTATAATATGTGGATCATTTTTATGAAGCACCTCAAATAATAATGTCATTTTATTATTTTTTAAAAAATGCAAAAGCTTCCCATTTAATTCTGGAGTTATAAAATCTTCAATCATCTTCACAAAAGGTGCATCTTTTGCAATACTACCTGTTGTGCTTAAAAACAATTCATTTTTAAATGGATGCTTTGAAATACATCCAAGATATCCGTTCATTTTTTCAATAACTTGAACCTTTTTAGATTTATCTACATTTTGACCAACATCATATTCACCAAAATTATATAATTTATCAAAAGGGTGAACAACAATGCTTCCACCCGAATCTAAAACTAATCCACGAGCCTTTTCTAACCATTGATTAGTTTTCCATAATCTTTTGAAGTGAACCATCTTGCTATATTTAAACACCTTAAATCCATCTTCGTGTGGTTGTTTTTGACCACTTTCGTCTTTACGCCAACCATCTGTTGCCAATCCAGTCTTAACCAAATTATTCATTTCATTTAATAACATTATTTTCCCTTTTATATATTTATTAAAATTAAACTCTGTTTTATATTTTACAGTACTTTTTTCAAAAAAACTATAGTTTGATACCCAATTATTTTCTCTTACAAAATTTACATATTTATCTAACTGAAGAACTACTAAATTTCCTTCAAAAGCCTGGTCATCTTCTAAAGAATAAACATTATTTTGTTTCGATGTTTGAAATATATGTCCTCTCATAAGCACAGAATCATTTATTCCATTTTTAAAGTTTTCCTCATATAAAAAATCAGTATCTTTAGACTCAACACTTCTTTTCCCATATAATGCTAATGACCTTGGTATAAAAAACTCATTAAATGAATCATTATTTGCATGACAAAATCCAACCTTAAATACATTTACATTTTCATTTGATATTTCACCATTATCTTTATTTACCCAAATTGATAACCTTACCGGACAAGCAATTAAAAAATAAAATAAATCTTCTCTTTCTTCTTTGTCTAATTTTAAAAAATCAACTAACGTCTGTGTTGAGGATAATGACTTATTCAACACAATCCCTGTTTCTAAATATTTAACATATGAAGAAATTAATTTTTCTTCATGATTTCCCAATATAAGAATAGCATTATTATTCTGCACTGTATTTTTAACAGCTTTAAGTAAATCAATACTTTGAGTACCTCTATCGACAATATCACCTAAAAAAAATAGTTTTCTTTCTTTATCTTCATGTGAAAACACCATATTTTTTTCTGAGTAGTTCCAACCTATTTTATTTAACAATAGGATTAATTCTGTTAATAACCCATGAGAGTCACCAATAACATCAACCTTTAATGTATTTAATAATACAGGAATAGCAGTATATTTTTTATTTATATCTTCTTCATTTAGTAAGAAATGTGGAAAAATACTACTCTTATTAAATTTACCCAACTGAATATTTAAATTATTAATTGTTTTATTTGTTCTAACCATTAACATATCTTCAGGTATATCAAAAATAATAATTTCATATTGCATTCCATGCTTTTTAGCAATATTTACATATTCTCGTCTTACCTCATCATTAAGATTATCATCATCAATAAATGTAGCCATATTTTGACTTAATCTAATATCGATTATTTCCTTAATAATAGACTTAAATGACATTTTTTTAATGTCTACATAGTCATTTTTTGCAAAAGGATTTCCTAAAACATAATTATTAATACCTTCAACACTAATAACGGCTTCTTGGTTTAGGCCATTCTCTATTAATTTATTTAAAAAATATGTTTTACCAGAGCCAGAAGGCCCTGATAAAATGTAAAGCTTGTTTAATAGTATTTGGTTATTCATTTATCTATCATAACATAAAATAAAAAAGTCACAAATTTTAATTTATGACCTTAAAACTTATTTTCTTATTTTTTTTATTTGTTGATATTCTAAATCTCTATGTATATCTAACAAAGGTGTAAATACTTTAGACATTACATCATCATCCGAGTTAATTTCTACATATTTTACATTATGGTTTATTAAAAAAGCCGGCAATCTTTTAGCAATCAATGTAGATTCATCTTCATTATGAATTCTTCCATTAAAAGAATATGGATGATTTCTATTAATTAAAAAATTAACATTATCATAAGAATTAAAAATCTCAAATACTAAATCTTTAAAATATACAGGATATTTTTCAGGAGCATAAAAAACTGAATGCAATAATGGAGCATCAGTAACAACAAATTCAGCTTCTTTTGAATCTAATAATATTCTTAACTGTCTTTCTTGTTGAGCAAATATATAATTTTGATATGCAAGTAAATTATTATTACCAGTATGAATATATTCTTTTACAAATTCTAAAGAAACTTCTGCATCTATTTGCTCTCTCTTTAACATTGCTGTTATTAACATTGCCATTGTGCTTTTTCCTACACCTGGAGCACCAAAAAAATTAATTACTTTCATTAGTTACCTTTTTCTTATTAAGAGTTTAAATCCAAAATAGAGTTACCTTTTGCTAGTGTCATATTTTGATTTTGTATTTCTGTAGCCAATAGTTCTAACCCACCACTTCTCAATCTTGATGCAACTGATGATGCTGAACTTGGAGAAAATAAAATTGTTGGTCTAATTTTCTTTTTTCCACCTGGTAACAATTCTAATCTTTGATGAATCATTAATCTAAAGACTGAAGCAAACATTGACTTAACTTCAGACTCATTCGCATTTTTATAAGACATTGCTAAACCTAAAAATCTTTTTAGTCCAATCATTAAATCTGAGCCATGTAATGTTGTTACAACCAAATGACCATTTGTTGCAATTTTTAAAACTTCTGATGCCATCATTGAGTCTCTAGTTTCTCCTAGAAACAAAATAGAATTAGATACAGCAGGATAACATCTTAACGAACTTTTAATAGCATCAAAAACACCCTCACCTTCAACATTAGTTTGAAAACATACACCTTTTTTTGTTGGGTCCTTTTCATTATCATAAAACCCTTGTAATGGTAATTCAACAGGATCTTCAATTGTTAAACAAAATGAACCATATGTCCTTAACCTATATGCAATTGTTGCTGCAGCAGTAGTTGATTTACCCTGTCCTGTTTCTCCTGCAACAATAACTAACCCTCCACTGTTTAATCTATCACTCAACAATAATTCAATAATATTTTGTGGTAGACCAATATCTTCAATTCTAGGAATAAAACTTGGTAATCTTCTAAAAATATGAACTTTCCCCTCTACAGATTCTATAGAATGACCACGAAGAATAATTCTTTTTCCCTCATGGAACAATTCTAAAGAAAACTCCAACTTTTCTTTTTTTCTTGCTTCTTCAACCAATAGAGTTACTATATCGGCAAAACCCTTTACATTTGCAATTTGTAATGGTCCAGGATATAAAAGCCCATAAAGAGGTGCTCCATCAGGAAGATAAAAATCTGTTATTTTATTGAAATCATCAGGTAATGTTAAATGGCTAATATCTAATCTCATATTTTTCCTTTTATATGTTATATTTAATTAACAATATAATTTGAAAAAAATCAACCTTTAACTACAATGAATTAAAATATTGATTTTTTTCAAATTATTTAGCAAATAAAAAAACCCGCCGAAACGGGTTTTTATTTTTAGTTCTTTTTATAAAGAATCAAAAGTAACATCAATACCTAATGCACCAGCAGCATTACAATTAATTGCCGCAGCAGCAGGAAGAACTGTGCTAGTTCCGAATGCTTTAATATTACCAAATGCACCAGCACCAACTTGGTCAAATTGTGCACCAGTTGTAGTAACCATTTTCACACAAACATCAGCAGTAACTCTTGGGTAAGTAATTCTAAAACCATTATTTACACCACCACCTAAACTTACTGGGGTAACAGTTACATTTCCACCAAATGAATTTGTTATTGAAACAACATCCAATGGGTTAGAACTTCTTAATGATTGTGGAGTTACTCTAGCTTGATTTACAACAGTGTTTGTAATTGTTGAGTATTCACTACTAGCACCATAAAGTCCTTTAATACCGGCACGTAATGTATCAATATTTCTACCTTCTTGGTTAGCTTGATTACCAATTTGAACCTTGTTATAAATTGTATAAACACCAATAGAAGCTAGGGAAATAAAGCCTACAACTAAAAGAATTTCAATTAAGGTAAAACCCTTGCTCTTCTTGTTAAAATTTAATTTCATATTTTTTCCTTTTTTTTTAAGTACATGTCTCTCATGTATGTTATACAAATAGTTTTTTTTTTTATAATGTCAAGATTTATTTTGTTTTTTTTATAAATATTTATTTTTGTGATGCCGATGCGGCTTCTGCAACTGTTCCATTCAACTCAATAGAAGTATAGTAAATAACTCCTACTGTTAATCCAACAATTACAATCATTAAATTTCTTGCAACACTCATTTTCGTTTCAATTTTACTTACACTTTCTTCAAGATTCTTTTCTCCAATAGCATAAATAGCAACTTCAAATTTACCTAATTCACTATAATCAATAACATCGCCGGCAGTTTCTTCATCTAACAATCCAACATTTAAATGTTGACCAAAGTTTTTACCACCTCTTCTTAAATTCTTCATCATTTCTTCAATATAATTTGCTAACCATGGAGAAGAAGATTTTTTTAATTTTGCTAAAGAATCATTCAACGGTGTTCCAGATTGCATCATTGATGCTAATCCAATTAAAAAGGAAGAAGATTGATAAACTTTATATACAGACCAAGGTGGAACTTTATCAAATATTTCTCTTACTGAACCAACCCAAATTCCAATTGTTTTCGAAATTATGATTGATAAAATTGTTAATCCTATCAATGATATATACCAACCATCCACAATTAATACTGAAAACATATAAAAATTTTGCCCCAATGCAGGCCATCTTTCTAATGGTAGAATACCTAAATATGTTGGAGCCATTTGTTTAGAAAACATAGCAACAAATCCAAAAACAACTATAAGTAAAATTAAAGGATAAGTTGCCCCACCAATAATTGTTGCTTTAATTTTTTCTGCTGATTTTGCAAATTTAATTGCTTCACCTAATCCCTTTTCTATACCAGAACCATCTTCACCAGCAGAAATCAAATTAAGTTCAGCTTCAGGAACCCAACCTTTTACAGCTTGACTAAATGACCAACCATTTTTCATCTTATCACACCACATTCCTATGATTTTCCCTCGGAAGTCTTTTTTCTTATCATATCTTTGTTTAAACTTTAGTAAAGATTCATATACTGGAAATTCCTCTTCAGTATATGATTTCAATCTTTCATAAATATTAATTCTCTGTTTCAAGCCTAAACGAAACTTTAATAATTTATCTACACCATCTTTTTTATTTGCATTTTTTGTAGCCATATACTTTCCTTAACTAAATTAAATATTTAACCAATCATCTTTTTCTTTATCTACTTTTGCCACACTAACTGTTACAGTTTCAATTCTTTGTGTTCCTATTAATAATTCATTAATTGGCCTAAAAGATGACTCAACATCATATGGACAACATAAACCAGAAAGACACTTCTGATAAGCATGTTCCATGCATGTTTTACCACGCATATTTAAGGAAAGAGGATCTCTATCACTTAAGTTTCTCCAATATTTTATTAAATCAATAGTTTTACCAGACCCTATTAATTGAATCATTTCTAAATCTATCATAATAACTTCAGCACAAACTGTTCTTCCAGTAATTCCACTATATTTGCAATGAGGACAACCATTTTTATCTCTTAATCTAATATTTAAATTACTCACATCATTAATTGACATCATTCTTTCATAAAGTTCCAAATCATCTTTTGATGCTGAACCACTACTTAAAATTTCATGAAAATCTTTAGAACAATGTTTACACAATGTTGGCATTAACTTTTGATATAATAAACCTGTTAAAAAGTCTGGTGAACCCAATACTGAAAGGCTTAAACCAAAGTCTTGAAAACGGTCAATAATACCCAATCCTGATGTTGCATGAACTGTAGTTAAAACTTGGTGACCTGATTGAACTGCTTTTTTAGTTAAATCACCAGTTACCTTATCCCGAACCTCACCTATCATGATAATATCAGGATCGCCACGCATACATGCCTTAATTGGTTTTTCAAATGGTGACATTTTAGTTGGATCAAAATCCTTACCAATAACAACAGGAATTTGTGTTATTCTTGCAATATTATATTCAGGAGGATCTTCAATACTGTAGATTTTAATCTTATAGCTAGCATGGGCATTGATATACATTAATAAATTCTTTAATGTAGTTGACTTACCAGAACCAGTAACTCCAGCTATAACTAATGCTCCAATGGGTCTAGAAGATATGTTTAATAATTCTTGAACTTGTTGTTCTGTATACCCTAATTTTTGTAATGGAGTAAAATCTTCTGACCTTCCAACAGGAAGAACACGTAAAATAACATCAAATCCATCTGGATAGGCTGGAACTGACTGATATCTTAATTTTAATTCCTGCTCACTAATGCTATAATTAACTGCTGCTTGTTGACATTCTCTTGGATCAAAAGAAACAGATTTCGTTGATGCTAATACATTATAAATAACACTAGATAAATTATATGCTTCATTATATGTTAATCTAGCATTTTGATTATATATTGTCATCTCTCCATTTTTCCGCATTCTAATAACACCACCAGTATTTCTTACTTCAATATGAATATCAGAAACTCCTTCAATTAATGCCTCAGTAAGAACCGTTTCGAATAAACCAATAACAGCACTATCGTCTCCAGTAGCTTTTTGATTATCATTAAAAGAACGACGATCATAAAGAATATTTATAATGTTGTAATCAATAATCCCCTTCTTCCCAATTTTATATCCTTTATTTTCAGCATTTTTAACAGCCTGCATAAATCCAACACTATTATATGATGTCTTTAATGAAAGAATCCAAATTATTTTTTTTGTTTCGGTAGATACATCCCAAACAACTAATTCTTTTCTGTATTTTTCTGAAATTTCTAAATCATCTTTAGCAGATGATATCAACTTACCTGATGGCAATTGAGATTCATCAGTAATATGAACAACGTTACCTAAATTTTCTTCCATTTTTTACCCCCATTATTATTATCATTATTTTAAAAACTTAATCACTATCCTTAATAATGTCAAGATTTTATTATTATTATTATTATTAAAATGCAAAAAGCCACCATTATTTCTAACGATGGCTTTTTAAATTTATTAGATTACTTTTTATTCGTTACTGATTGTCCTTGTGATGGAATAGGTGCCATCATTGTTGCTATTGCTGTTTCATTTGCCTTAGCTTGAGCTGGAAGAGCTTGAGCTGGAAGAGCTAGAGCTGGAAGAGCTAGAGCAGAACCAGTTGTTCCCCCAAGATCAACACCATCTTTTGATTCAGCTATAGAAGAAGAACTTACAAAAATACGTTTTACATCTGATTTTAAATTACTATCCTTTTTGACTTCAATATAATTTGAAGTAATATTAGAAACAATTTGACCATCAGGCATTACATCACCTTTTTTAACAACATATCCACCTTGTTGTCCAGCAGCAATTTTAGCATTTAATTTATCGTCAAAACCATAAATCATTAACACCTTAATATCTGATGGAGAAACTGAACCAATAGTATTTGGTGGTGGAACTTGTGATGTTGGTAGCGCACTTGGTATTGTAGCAAATGCATCATAAACAGGACTTCCATTACCAGGTTGAGTTGAATTATTTTTAGAACCATCCATTTCTAGTTGAGCCTTTAATGCTTCTTCATCAATTTTTTCCAACTCTCTATCTAGTTTACGAAGCTCTAATTGAGACTTCTTACGTGAAATTTCTCTTAATAATGGGGTTAATTCTCTTTCAAAAGCATTTCCTGCCTTTACTTCTTCTGGTGCAGAAATAATAGGTTTAGGAAGTGCTTGTGCATGAACTGTCATAGACAATCCAGATAGCAAGCCTGCCATTAATAAAGAAAGTTTAATTTGTTGTTTTTTCATATGTTTCTCCAATTTCTTATTTATTTAGTATTTATATTTATAAAAATCAAGTATTTACTCAATTATTTTCCAGGTTGAGGTAATAATTTACCAGATTGCTGTTGTATTTCTGCTGGTGTTTGTGTTACTGTTGTACTTGCACCGATTCCACCATTTTCTGTTTTAACATAATAATTAAATTTAGCTTCCCATGCAATTTGACCTAATTCACGAACATTAAAAGTTACCTTTCTGAATCCGGTTCCTGAGAAATCAACATTATCTGCTAACTCTTTAACCATATCAAAGTTACTACCTTTAATTATTATTTCACCAACACCAACACCAAAACTATTTACTTCTGGTGGATTAGCTTGTTTACCAGCTTCTTGTTCTTCTGGTGAAATAGGTTTTCCATTAACACTATACATAATCTCTTTAGAACCTGTAATTTCATGGTCAATATCTACAACCTTTAATAATTGTAATTGTGATTGCACATCAAAGCCCCAATTTTTAGATGTTTTAATCATATCAAAAATTGATGGATTTGCCTTCTCTATAAATACAGGGTCAATTTCTACTTGTTTTGAAACTACTGCCTTATCTCCATTTAATTTTGAATTAGGAAAATCTTCCAATAACATTCTTGTTGTTGATAATGATGTTCTTTCATACAAGTAATCACAAGCAAGTCTTGGATACAATTGATTTGGAGAAGCACTTGGAGATGGAGGTATTGAAGCTGTTGGCTCAAAATAACATTCTATTTTTGTCATTTTCCAACCATGTGTTCCCATATCAGAACCACCCACATTATCATAGAATGCACTTAATATTTTTGCAGGATTTCCAGATAGCCCACTTACAACCAAATCCTTTTGTTCAATTTTTGCTTTAATTTTATCTTGTTCATATTTTTTCAAATTTGTTTGATATAATTGTTGCTTTATTATTTTTTCTTGTTGTTGTTGAGCTTTTATTGTTCTTATCTTTTCAGATAAATTATTTCCTTCAATTTGTTTAACTATGAAATAACTAGAAACTGCTAAAACTAATATTGCAACACCGGTATAAATAACAACTTGTGGAACACCTAGTAATTTAATAAATTTAACTTTTGACTTAACTTCAGCAGTAATTTCGTTTAAGCCCATTTTTTCAATTTCTTTAATTCCCTCAAAGATTGAAACAATTTCTCCAGCAGATGTAAAAACAGTATAAGTATCATTAATTAATAATTCTGTAATTCTTTCTTTTATTTCTGTTATAGATAATATTGCATCAAACTGTGGTGCAGGTATTCCACTTTTTACAACCCCCATCCAATACTTGTCATCACTAACCTCTTCTAGAACAATCCAATCTGGATAGTCATTTGAAGATTCATTGTCTCTACGTTGTTGGTTAGCAAGAGCTAAATAAAGAGCCGCTGAAGGCTCCTTTGAAACTTTTTTAGTTAAACCAATAGCATATATTGAGTCATAATCAATTACAACACCGTATGTAGAATTTGTTTTTTCAGCAACTTCCTTTGATTCTAATTTGATAGTAGCATCTCCTGGGAGAATTTCCCATTCTATTCCTACCATCCATTTTTTCCCACCAATATCTAATACTTGCATATATAGCCCTTTAAATTATTTTAGTTTCCCTTACCATCAATTATTTTGTTAAATAATTATTACTATTAGCAAGATAAGGGGTTACAGTTATAACCATATACTGATCTTTTACACCGACTTCATGACTTCCACCTAACAACATATTTGTTGGTGCACCCATACCAGATTGTTGGCCAGCAGATGATTGTTGTTTAAATCCACTTAAGACTAAAGTTTGACCTGATCTTAGAGAAGCTCTTTGCAACACACTCTTTAGATCTGAAGTAGGTATTTCAATTGCTGAACCATTTGGGGCTGTAAATGTTCTCACTCCAGTAAGGTTACTCAAGTTCATTACATACTCAATTAATACATTTCCATTTGGTTCTATTTTTGGTGTTATATTTAAATTAATACCAGCAGAAACTTCCCCTGCTTTTAATTCATAAGCTGATGGCTTACCTGTATCATCTAATATCACTTTGATTTCTGACAAATAACCAGTTTTAGTATTAGCTGCAATTGGAGTTGGCTGACCATTCAATGTTGTTACCTGGAATTGATTTACAACACTTGTCTTACCTAATGTAGATAATGCTTTAACTACAACATTTGTTCCTGTAAATGGTCCCTTTAACACACCAATTGAAAATGAATTTCCTGTAGAACCACTAGTTGAATTATATCCAATACTATTTTGCTCATTAGTTGTTTTACCCCATACAAGGTTCCAATCTATTCCAGCATTATCTGAATTTTCAACACTTACAGCATAAATATTAACACTTAAGAAGATTTGCTTTGTTAACATTTCATTTAAATCACCAATTGATTTCACTAATCTCTTGTGAACAACAGGAACATCCTTAATTGTTACTGCTCCAGTTGACTCCAATATTGCAATCGTTCCACTTGGTGATAACTGTGAAACTAAAAATGCTCTAATTTCATTCCAAGTAGTTAATGTAGCACTTCTTGAAACGTTAGAACCTGCACTTCCTGCATTAGCTGGAGTTCCACTTGCACCTTCACTTCCAACCTTACCACTAGTGTCACCCTTCAAATCCACATTTGAAGAAGTACTTGTTGAACCAGCTAAAGCTGCGATATTATAAGTCTTAGTTTCAAATCTGTAGATTTCAATTTCTCTACCATTCCATTTCCATGAAAGATTAACCTTTGAACCAAGAAGATTTAATGCATCTTCTAATGTTCCACGGAATACGAAATCAGAAATCAACAATGGCTTACCATCACTTTTTGAATCACTTCCAGCACCACCAATAATTGTTCCAATACCATTAGATGTATCATGAATATCACTATTTAATTGAAAATTAATTCCTGTGCTTCTTTGCATTTCAGATAATACCTCAACAGCATTAACTGTTCCAGGCATTGTCATTGATACTTGTTTTTGAAACATTTCTGGCAAAACAACTTTTGCCTCAACTCTTGGTAATGGCAATGGAGAAATCCAATTGCGTTGTGTTTTTCCAAAATTATTACTTTTTGAAGCTGAATCATCTATACTTGATGTCGCTGAATTAACAGCACTAGAATCGAACTTCTTTGTAGTTAAAGATTCTGTTTCTGTATGTCTTTCTTCTGCTTGTTTTGTTGCAGCACATCCAGTAAATAATGCTGTGCTCATCATCATTAGAGAAAGTGATTTAATGTTTAATTTTTTCATTTTGTTATTCCTTATTTTTATTTAGTTTGCTTTTTTATTGTATTGTGAATATCCAGACTGTTCAAACATCAAATTTTCTACAACCAAAGTTTTATTTTTATAGAATTGGAAAGACAATGGATTTTGTGCTCTTGAATCAGGACCATAATCAATAGATAATTGTTTAATGGGACCATTTTCAGAATCAAATTCACCAGCGAAAACTCGTGAAGATACAACCTCATAATCTTCACCTGTCCAAACTAAACGATAACCAGCCTTCTTAGCCCAATCTTCTACATTTTCTTTTAATGATTTTGTTCCTGTTATCTCCCAAGCAATTTGAGTAGGAGCAACGGCTACAACTGGTGCAGAAACAACCTCTTTAATAGCTTGTGATTCTTGTGATTCTTGTGATTGTTCTGAAGCTCCGACAACAACATCAGTAACCTTCACTTTGGCTTGAGGTATAGCTTGTGTTCCCTCTAATTCAAAAATTGAAACTTTGGGTTGTTCTACAACAACAATTGTTGAAGCATTTGATAGTGTTATTGTTTTTTCATCCCAATTAACTAGAGCATTTACATTATAATTTTTAGCAATATTATTTAATGTTGTTAACCAAGTTTCTCCACCTTCCCAAGATACACTTTTTTGAGAATCAAACTTATTATCTTCTGTATCACTTTTCTTTACTATCCAACCATTAGGTGTTATTTGTTTCATAACAGTTAAAAGAGGTAAACTATTTGCAAACCCTTTTAATTTATTATTGTGCATTGGGTGATTACTTACTTCACCTACTTGAGTTACTGAACCTACAATAGCAACTCTTTTAACTTCTTGAGACTTCATTTTTTCAGAACTTCCGAATGAAGTTACTAAAGATTGGTCTTTAACAACAACATTGTTTTGTGCAAAAGAATGCATTGAGACAACTGTTACAACTGTTCCTAATAGAACTTTATTTATTTTCTTCATTTTATTTTCTTTCATTTTTTTATTCCCCAAGTATTTTTAATACAATATGTTTCTAATGTTTAAAAACTTTTTACCTTACTGTCAAGAAAAAACATTCTTTTTTATAAAATAAAAATTTTAAAACCTAAATTTGCTTTGTCTCCAGTAGTGAACACCATTTCTTTTCTTACCTGATATCATTACCGATAACTTTCTAAAAGCATTAGGTAGAGTGTATCCAATATAATCTAACCCATAAAAAAACAACATAGCAATTACAGTTGAGAACAGCATAAAATAACCAGGATTTAATAGAAGCAAAACAACAAACAACATTAAACGACCATCTAATGGACCAACCTTAACTTGTCTTCCTGTTTCTCTCCATGTTGTATCTTGTTTCCATATTGGTGATTCTACTGCCATAAAAGCCTTATTTTGTATTAGAGTCTTTTTTCTGACCCTTTGTTATTTTGTTAATTTCATTAAACCATTTTTCAGAAATTTGTCCATCTTTAAATCTATCTTCTGCATCTTGTAAAAAAGTTCTTCCTTCACTTAATAAAACTTTTCTTGTTTCATAAGTTAAATTTTCAACACCAGCCTCTAATAATTTATCTACCATATTTTCATTAAAAACTAAATATTCTCTTATCGCAACACGTTTCCCATCAACAGATGGAATTAACATTTGTGCAACAATCATTTTTAAAGATGTTAAAATATCAATTGATCTTGAATTTCTTTCACTAGCATCAAATGCATTAACCATACGACGAATTGTTTCTGGTGCACCACTACTATGCAATGTTCCATATACTAAGTGACCTGTCATTGCCGCAGTAATTCCTTCACCTATTGTTTCTCTATCTCTCATTTCCCCCATCAATATAATTGATGGCTTACGACGCAATGCATTCCTAACACCTGATGCAAAATCTCCTAAATGACGACCAATTTCAGTTTGGGCTATACTTGTAGTTGGTTTTGGAACCCCATCATAAACATATTCTATTGGTGCTTCATATGTTAAAATTTTCAAGTTTGCTTCTGGTTCCCTCATTCTTGAATCTAAAATTGAAGCTAACAATGTAGACTTTCCACAACCTGTTGCACCAGCAATTATAATTAATCCTTGTTTTGGAGAGATATTATTAATTATGTCAGAAGGTAAATTTAATGTTTCTAATAATGGTGCTCTTCCACTAATGGTACGAACTGTAATTTGATAACCATTATGACCTTCTGTAAATATTGAAGTTATATTTATACGAAAACGCATAACCTTATCTCTTGAAACTATAATACTCCAAGGTAAATCAACATCTTCCCCACCATTTAATTTAGAAATTGCACCATCACTTTTATAAATTGCACTTATAATTTCAATTAATTCTGAACGGGTTAATCTTCTGTCTGTAACCCTAACCATTTTTCCATGAATTTCACAAAAAATCTGCTCTTCATTTTGAATTGTAATATCAGAAGTACCTTGTTCTACACACCAAACAATAAATGGCTCTATATCATTGGCAGTAAACCTAGTAGGTTCTTTGTTATATTTTAAACTTATTTCACTCATTATTCTAATTCTTTAATTACATTTAATTTATTTATTAATGGCATATTCATGTTATTTAATTGAAACCACATAAATAATATCTTTTATATTTTGAATATTCTAATATTTCAAGGCAACTTAGCATCTTCACCAACATTTTATTTAGAAACTGCACCATTACCTTTATATATTAAATTAATTCTGACTTATTATTTCAATTTTCCAGATACTTGGTTAGTTACAGGATACTCAACTTTCCAATCAGAACTATTTGGATTTAAAGAAGAATGGTCAGTAATTCTAAATATTTGATTATTAATTGCCATTTCTCTTCCACCACCAGTAATACCTAAGTTTTGTTTTGCAATAATTGTTGGTGTAATTAATCCTTCAGCTAACAAAATATTGTACTTAATCATTCCCAAATAATCTCTTTCCATTTTTGCATATGATGCTTCATAAATACGGTTTGCTTGTGTAATTCCCTTACTCCAACCCTCTTTTACTGATGCATCCCAAATTGCTTTTTCTGTATCATTTTTTGGTAAATAAGCTTGGTTTGGAACTTCAAATGATGGAAATGAAAATCTTAAATAACTTCTCCATGTTGGATAAACTGAAACAAACTTTGCAGGAGCTTCAATTTTATATATTTTATCTGCTATATTAACTTGATCTGCTGATGATTGAGAATAATTAGCTAATCCCTCAGTTAATACTGGAGCTAAAACTCCATTATCAATGATTAATTTTTTAAAATCAAATAACGCATCTAAAACTAATGCCTGAACATCTGTTTCCATTTTCAATTGATTCATTCTAGATGATAAACCACTTGATGCACCTAATGAACTAGCAATTTCTCTGATTGCATCTCTTCTTATCTCTGTCACTTCATCTTTATTTGTTTGAGCAGTTCCTACTTGATTACTCATTAATTCTTCTAAAGTTTTAGACTTTTGTATTTCCATTTGTTTATTTGCTGGATAGCTTAATCCAGAATATCCAACTACACCATTATCTAATGTTTGGGCTTGAACTGCGACTACAGAAAATATACCTAACATAATTCCAGCAATAGCATTTAGTTTCATCATTTTTTTATTTTTCATTTAATTCTCCTATTTCTTATTGCTTACTTATTTGTAAATAATGTTTAATGTTTTATTTTTTTCAACCACTATAACAACAGCATCTTTAGCTAAAACTTTTGAGAATTTAACTATAGATGATTCAATTGTTTCATTTTCAATTAGTAAGGAAATATTAACATCTTTATTTCCACTTACAACAAATTCATAACCTAGAGACTTAGCAAACAATTTTCCTAAATCATTAGCTGAGTTATTTTTCCAATCAAGCTTTTTTAGTTTTTGAAACTTTTTATCATCTGGATTAACAATTTCAACTTGTGCTACCTTTGGTGGCACTACTGTTTCTACTGCATATGCTTGAGGAATTGTTTTGTCAGAACCTTTTCTGGCATCTAAACCATTGTTATGCTCAACCATTTCATATTTCCCAATATATTTTTGTTGACGTAACTTATTTAACAAATCTAATTGTTCATTAACCACATTGGAAGTTTTTGCTATTCTTTCATTAAGTGGAATTCCAACCAAAATAGGTTCCATTTCTACTTTGGCAACTGGGATTGGTGGTGTTACACATCCTGCAAGCATTAATAAGCTAGAACTCATTAAAATTATTTTTTTCATATTTTTCCCTTTTAAATACTGTTATATCTATTAAAAATCTTTAAGAAAATTTAAAAGCTTTGTCAATAAAACTTTTAAATTTATCATTTTAAACCAACTATAATTTTAAATGTCAAAAGTTATTTATTTAAAATTTACACATTTAAATATCTTATCTATTTTTCTTCTTATTTAAAATATTTGCTAACATTAAATTAACAATTCACATTAAGTAATCAATGGCTAAAAGTCAACATTGAATTATTATTCAATATTTTTATAAAAAATTTATTAAATACTTGCATACTTTTAAAAATATAATAGTGTAGAAGTAACACTTTAAAAACAAAATTATGAATCAAACTAATTTAGATGAGGCACTTGAGGGATTTCAAGTAACTAGTCGTGCTGAAAAAACAAAAGAAGACTATATGTTTAGAGCACTACAATTATTAAACCGAGCTAAAAAACAATTAGAAATTCCTGATTACGAAAATCTTGATGTTCGACAATTTGTTGTTTGGTTAGCTGAACAAAAACAATCAATAGCTAGAACAACATGGAGACAATACAAAAGTTCTGTTGTTTACTTTTTAGAGAATTATCATGATATTCAAGCATCTACTGAAGCTCTTGAATATTTAAAGGAAATTACATCTGTTGGTGCGTTAACTCATACTGAAAGAACTAGTAGTTTAAAACTTAAAAAAGTTTCTTATGAAGATTGGTTAAAACTTGACCAATATCTTCAAGTTAAAAACAAAAAATGGCATGAACAACTTAGAATGTGGTTAAGAGCTTCAGTTATTACAGGACTAAGACCTATTGAATGGAAAAATGCAATTATGTTTCAACACCACGAACATCAAGCATTAAAGATTCAAAATGCAAAAACAACTAATGGTAGAAGTCATGGACCAACAAGAACTTTATTATTGCAAGAATTAACTAATGAAGATTTAAAAGCCATAAAAACTCATTTAAACAATGTGCGAACATTTATTGGCATGGATGAATATGATTATTTTTATAAAGGTTGTGCTATTGCTCTTTATAAGGCTTGTCGTAAATGTTGGCCTAAGAGAAAAAAACATATCACACTTTACTCTACAAGACATCAATTTTCAGCTAATGCTAAATCAAGTGGTTTTTCTAGAATTGAAGTGGCCGCTATGATGGGGCATGCTGTAGATGTTACTGCAACAATACATTATGGCAGAAAACTTGCTGGAAATGAAGCTCTAAGTGTATTGCCATTAGAAGAAGATGTTTCTCGTGTACGTTCTATAGAGACAACATTCTTTAATTCTATTGCAAAAAGCTTTGAAGGACGTGTGGTTAAAACTACAAGAAAATAAGGAATTAAATCATGTTAGAGCTTATCGTTATCACACTTCTATTGATAACAATATTAAATGTAATTTTTAAAAAGTTTCAAATGCCTACCATTATAGGGTACATTGCAACAGGAACTATTATTGCCTATGGTTTACATATTACAGAACAAATAGATCAAAATAAAATTACAAACATTGCTGAATTTGGTGTCGTATTTCTTATGTTTACAATAGGTCTTGAATTTTCTCTTACACACCTAAAGGAAATGAAAAAAGAAGTATTTTTATATGGAACACTTCAGGTTTTTATTACTTCTGCAATTCTTGCAGGACTAGTTAACTATTTTTTACATCTTAATCTTATTTCCTCTCTTATTCTTGGTAGTATTACTTCTCTTGCTTCTACAGCAATTGTATTAAAATTATTTAACGAAACAGGAGAAACAAATACCAAATATGGAAAAAATGTTGTTGGTATTTTAATTTTTCAAGATATTGCAGTAATACCTTTTTTATTAATTATTGCTATTTTTTCATCTAAAAATACAAACATTGCTCCATTATTGTATCAAACGGCAATTGGAGCAATATTGCTTTTAGTATCAATGTGGCTAATTAGTAAACATCTTTTAAATAAATTTTTTAAATATACTATACAAACTGAGTCTCAAGAAATTTTTCTTGGTTCTATTTTTTTTATTGTCTTCGGTGCATCTTATCTTGCTCATATTTTTGGTTTTTCTTATTCACTAGGAGCTTTTATTGCAGGAATGTTAATTGCAGAAACACAATATAAACATCAAGTTGAAGCAGACTTAATTCCATTCCGTGAATTATTACTAGGGTTTTTCTTTATTTCTGTTGGAATGCAATTAGATTTTGCAACAATTTCAAATAATATTATTACAATCATTATTATTTTACCTCTTATCATGATTATTAAATTTTTTATAATATCTTTAATTTTACATAAACAAAGAACCCCTAATATTATAAAAACCGGGATTGCACTATTGGGGCTTGGAGAATTTGGATTAGTTCTTTCTGATTTATCTAAAATAAATAACTTATTAGATACTAATACCGCTCAAACATTAAATGCTATAATTATTTTATCTCTAATAATTACTCCAATATTAGTAAAAAATTTACATCCAATAATGAACTTTATTAAAATTCATTTATTAAGAATTATTCCAATTAACAACAATAATGAATTGATTAAATCCATCCAACAACATATTATTGTTGTTGGTTATGGAACACTAGGAACACATATTGTTAAAGAATTAAAAAATCGTGACTTAAAATATTTAATTGTTGAAGGAAACGAAGCAAAAGTTGAATGTGCTAAAAAAGATAATCAGCCAATAATTTTAGGTAATGCAACTCAATCTAATATCTTAGAATATCTTCATATAGATAAAGCTAGAAGTATTTTTATTTCAATATCAAACCCTCGTAAATTAATAAATGTTTGTAAAGCTGTTAGAACAATTAATAAAAATATTAAAATAATTGCTAAGGTTAATAACAATGTAGATAAAATAATGTTAGAGACTGAGTTTTTACACAATATCTACATTACTGTAGACACTGAAGAAACTGCAAAGATAATGGTTGAAGCAGCTAAAAATATGTTAGCAACTGTAGATTAAAATTTATCTCATTTTATTATTTTTAAATTCATGTGAATGATTAAAACAAGAAATTAATTCATCTTTCAATCCAGTTATTCTATCATTTTGCTTAAATGTTGCAACAGAAAAATACAATGTTTTTTTCTCTCCAACCAAAATAACTCTATTTTTACCTCTAGTTACAGCCGTATAAAGTAAATTAGCATCCCACATAAAGGTATGACTTTTAGACATTGGAATAATAACATATGGATAATCAGAACCTTGACTCTTATGAATAGTTATAGCATAAGATAAATTTAAATTAGAAATATCTTTTCCACCAATAGATAATAATCTATTATCAAACATTACTCCCATAGAACTATTTTCTTGATCTACACTATTTACACTACCAACATCACCATTGAAAATTTCTAATTCACGATTGTTTTTATATTGCATAACCCTATCACCAGGCATAAATTTAGTTTTCATTTCACTGTATTGTGCATAAAGTGGATTCAACAAACCTCTCATTGTTACATTTAAACTGTGAGTCCCAACTTCTGTTTCTTTTTTTGGGGTTAAAATTTGAATATCACTATGAGGAATACCTTTGGCAACTAAATCACTCACAATATCTAATATTGCATCATGAATATCACTATTTCCTTCTTTTTCAACAAATACAAAATCTGAATCTGAATTAATGTCATGTAATTCTGGAACTTTTTTATGAATAATTGAATGTGAAGCTACAATAATATTACTATTAAGTGCTTGTCTATGAATAACAGATAATCTACAAACAGGAATACGTCCAGAATCAATCATATCTCTTAAAAAGTTTCCGGCTCCAACTGAAGGCAATTGGTCTACATCTCCAACGAATATAATTCTAGCTTCTGATGGAATTGCTTTTAAAAATGCAGTTGCTAACCATATATCAATCATTGACGATTCATCTACAATAAACACATCACCCTTTAGCTTATTATGTTCATTATGAACAAATTGCCCCTCTTTAAAGCCAAGAAGTCTATGCATTGTAGAACCAGACTTTCCTGTAGCTTCTTCCATTCTTTTGGCAGCACGACCTGTTGGTGCACTCAAAACTGTATTTAGTAATGGAGTTCTATCTACTTTAATTTGTTTTTCATTTTCTACTTCAGAAAGCACTACAGCAATATTTCCTGCATTATCAAAATATTCTAACAGACTTTTAATTGTATGAGTTTTACCTGTCCCTGGTCCACCAGTTAATATACACACCTTATTGCTTAAAATAGTTTTTGCTGCCATTAATTGTGAATCATCTAATTTTGTTGGGTTAGACTTTAAAAACTGTTCAATTTCTGTTCTTGCTAATGATTCATCTTGAGCAATAGGGAAATCAAAAATCCTTTTCAATTCTTTCGCAATTCTTGATTCTGCATTATGAATTTTTTTATGAGAAACACCTTCAGATGCTACAATATCAAAATCTTCTTTATACTTGTCTCTCATGACTTTTACTTTAACTATTTTAGGGACAAGCAAATCTTTTTCAATTAAATCTTCAATTTTATCTTTAATTAATTGTGGATCAATACTTAATGTTTCATTTACTTTATAAATTAAATCTTCTTTTGGATATGCAGTATGACCCTTTTCTGAAATTTCTTCTAGTGTATATAGAATCCCCTTTTCTATTCTTTTTTCGTCAATAGGTGAAATCCCAATAGATTTGGCTATTCTATCAGCAGTTTTAAACCCAATAGTTGGAACATCTGTTAATAAATATGGGTCTGTTTTTATAATATTAATAGAACGCTCTTTAAAATGATTAAAAATTTTCACCCCAGCAATATCACCAACACCATAAATTCTCATTGTTGCTACAATTTCATAAACTGAACGCCACTCCTTCCATGATTCTTTAATTACTTCTAATTTTTTTACATTAACACCATCAACATCTAATAGTTTTTCTATTTCATTATCTAAAATATGAATGGTTTCAGCACCATATTTTGTAACTATTTTTCTTGCAGTTTTTGGTCCTATACCATAAATCTTACCTGAACCTAAGAAAACCTCAATTGCTTTTGGCTTAGTTGGAATACATTCTTGAATGGCTGTAGCTGTAAATTGAACTGAATCAGGAGTTTTACCTTGCTCAAAAAAACCCCAAACTTCCACCTCTTGTCCCTCTACTACAGATTGAACCATAATTAGTGATGTTCCGACTACAGCAAACTTTCTTCCAGCAAAATTTTTACCATTAATTTTAGCTGATATATTTGGTTGGTCATCTGTTAATTGAGCTAAGAAAACAAAAAATCCAGAATCTTCATCTGTATATATAAATCTACTTACAATGCAATTAATTTTTTGAGTTTCTTTAATTTCTTCTTTTGTAGGTTTAAAGATTGTTTTGTGAGCAACATTTTTAAGATTGAAAGCCATAATTGAATTTTTTCCGTAATAATTGACCTTTATTATAATATAAATAGATAATAAAATCAAAGCCTTTTATGGTATAAGTTAATATATTAAATTAAAGTCTTAAAATAATTGCTTTTTTATGAATATTTGAGAGAATTAAACACAATTAAAGAAATACATAGAATGAAAACAAAAGATAAACATATTTACATTAATGTCTATTTAGATGATAAAAAATTTGTTCCTGCTGGGGTTATTACATTTAATGAACAAGCTGGATATTCTAGCTTTAGTTATTTTACTCAATATATGGAAGATAATTTACCACCATTAAACCCATCAACATTAAATTGGAGAGATAAAAAACAAAAACATTTTATTGTAGATACTAATAGTAATAATCAAATGTTAGATAGAACATTTTGGGAACTATTACCAAACACTAATGATTGGGGACATCAAGTTTTAACACAAAGATATCCAGAATATGAGTATTTAAATAATGCACAAAAACTTTATTTTTTAGGACATCGTATGGTTGGTGGCTTAAGCTCTTACACTGAAACTGTCTCTACTGAAGAAAACATATCAGGAATTGATTGGTTAGATAAAATTAGAGATGAAAGTATTAATTTATATGTTAAAAATATTGAAAAAATATCTTATATAAAAGCAATTAATCCACTTAGTTGTTATGGTGGTGCTAGACCTAAATGTATGTTTGAAGATGATCAAGGTGATTTTTGGATTGCTAAATTTAATTTACCAGATGACCCATATGATATGGCAAAAGTAGAAAAAGTTGCAATGGATATAGCTAAAGATATTGGATTAGAATGTGCTGAAACAAAAATTTTAGAATTACCATCTGGTGAGAATGTATTTTTATCTAAAAGATTTGATAGAAAAGGTGAAGATAGATTTCATAGTCTTTCTTTATTCGCCTTAGCACCTGGCAATACTATGATTAAAAATCCTAATTTACAAGGCAATCCTAGTAATTTTATTCAAACTCTAATAAGAAGATACTCTGATTTTGAAAATATGGATACTCTTAATATTGTTATGAAAATGTTGTTAGATATAGGTATAAACAACACCGATAATCATCTGAGAAATTTAAGAGTTATTTTAAACAAAAATAATAAATGGCAATTAGCTCCTATGTATGATATTATTTTCAATCCTAATAGTCAAAACCATGTTTATAATCCTGCTGGACTAACACTTGAAAACCTTTATTTATCTAATCCAAATTTATCACAATCCATGTCAAAAGAACTTGGAGTTAAACAAAGCATTATTGATGATAAAATTAATAAAACATTTAAAGTTATAGAAAATTGGGAAACATATTGTAATAATCAGAATATGTCTAATTCCGATAAAGAAAAAGTTGTCAATGCTGTTGCTTTAGGATTATATAGACAAGAACTTAAACATTCTTTTAATCTAAATAAAAATCCGATTAAAAAAACATATCCAAAATTAACATTTAAAGATAAAAGATAAATAATAAATTAAAAAAGGAGTCATTGACTCCTTTTTACATAACTAACAATAATTTTAAAAACCACTTTTTTTCATCAATTCTTCAACTATTTGGTCATAAACATTAGAATCATCATCAGTATAAACACCGTTATTTTTCATTTTTTCTTTTCTCTGTTCCACAATCTTTTTAATTCCATATGGATAATTTGATGCAAGCAATTTACGAGCTGCAGTAGGACCAATTTTTTCATATAATTTATTTCTAACAGCCGCATCTTCAGAAGTTGTTGATAATGCCCACATCTCACTAGAACCTATATGTGCACTTAACAATTGAGTGTACTTACCTTTATTAGTAATAAATTTTGCCATAAATACACCAGGTCTTCCACCTGTTGGACCACGAACCTTACCTTTTGTTAAGTAATATTTTTCCGCAGGGTCATCCATACCAAATGTTTCAATTAGATTATTAGTATCCTTTTCATTACCACTTGCCATAATAAAAATTCCAGTAGCAAAAGATTTCATTGTTTCATCAAAGTCAGTTAATGATTGAGATGCTAATGTAACATCCAAATTCCATTTTCTACCTTCACGCATATCAACAAGAATTTGATTTCTTACCATTGGTGAACTAGATGTTCTATGAAACTCATCAAAACACAATCTCTTGAAGTCTTCTTTACAATCTTCAATTTTTCTTTTGTGATATATCTTATATTCTTTTCCAGGTATTCCTTCAGGAACTTGAATATTTGATGGGTAAGGCATTTCATTAATTGTATCTACACCAATTTTAAAATCTTTACCCAATATATATCGTGCCAACATATACATGATTGCAGTTTGTCTTTGAGCTTGAACACCACCAGATTTTGCCACTTCATCTAAATCTAATGAAACAACTCTTGCTTCACCAATATCGAAAACAGTTGGTCTTCCTAAAATTTTGTATTGATTTAAAGCATCACCAACAGAACGATTAAAATATTGAATTAAAGTTTCACCTGTGCTAACTATAACCTTACCATATATATCTTTAATCTTATCTTCTTGTGCAGAACCTGGAGCATCTGACAATAATGGAACAGCATGTCGCTGAGCAAGAGATGCTTGATGTATTTTTTTATTTAAAAATAATACATCTACAATTTCCCACCATGAGGTCTTATTGTCTATTGTAAAACTTAAACCTTCAAGAGCTTTATCAACATCTCTATCAACACCTTTGTCATATCGTTTTGGTGTGCCCTTTTCTGAATTCTTTTGATACATATCATTAATAATAGCCTGAACTAAACCTGTCATACCCTCTTCAGGCTTATCACTATTTGGGTCTGTTACCAATAATAATATAAAATTATTTAAGAATGCCACTTCTTCCGCTGTTGCAAAACGGCAACCTAATTGTGTATCAAATGGATTAACACAAAATTCTTCTGTCATTCTCATTCTATAGTATTGCACTAAATGTCTTTGATCCCCAGGAAGAGCCTCTTTTAGTAAAGAAATTAAACCACTAGATGATGGACCAATATCAACGATACCAATTCTTGGTAAACGTGAAATTCCCGGAGCTAAACATAATGCTAAATTTGTTATATTCATCAATACTGACTTTCCAGAACCTGGTGGAGCTAAAAATAACTGAATCCAAGTTGACTGTTCTGATGAACCTGGCTGATATGGCATCAATTTAGAATCTGGTGATGTTAACAATACTGCACCTGTTGCCCAAGCTGAAGATGGTCTTGATATTGGCATCATAAAGGTTGTAGCCCCCAATGGAACCCCGGATACAGTTGCAACACTATTAACTGTTGCACCTAAAGCTGAAGACATAAATCCAGCAATTGGGTCCCCCGTTACATCAGATGTAACACATGAACCCCAACCTTGAACAGCACGACAAAGTTCTGACAACTGTCTTTCAACCTCAGTTACTTTTGTTTTATGACCCCATGTGCAAAATGAAACCCTTGATTTTACAACAGTTTGATTATATTGATCTCTCATTTCTCTCAATACTTTAACACCCTTATTTAGTAGTTTATTATTACCAGAAACAAAACCAAGAATAGAAGCAAACATTCCTCTTGTAGCAACTGCAGCTAAACCATCTCCTTCAATAGTAAAAGACATTCTCCAAGGAAATTTACCACCTATACTACCAAACAATGCAGCAAACGGCTGCACATCTTTAGGAAATAAATCCATATATGCTGGAGCATATATTTTATTCCCAACTTGAACAAGCTTATCATTAACAATAATTGCATCTCGTGGGCAAACTTGCCAACTTAATTTTGGCCATACAATATCCCATTCTTCTGCTTTATGCATTTCATGACGAATATTTGGCATAATTGGATCCCCAGGTAAAAATGGAGTCCAATTTTCATTTGTAAATTCTTCATCTATTGAATTTCTTACTGCACGTGCAGCCTCTTTTACACTTAATTTATCTATTGATAATCCAATACCAAATAATAACTGCTCTACATTATCTACGAATGAAGAATGTGAATTTACTATTAAACCATTCCCAGCAAAAGGATCTGAACTATTCTTTGTAGGAGTTGTTTGTCCCATTCTCATTTTTTTCTTATCTTTTACTTCTTGTTTTCTTTCATTTTTTACTAAAGATGATGGGCGGGTCCACAATACTAAATAACATTCTTCAAAGTTAGCTCTAGCAGATATATGTTTTACACGTTCATCTAAAATTTCTTCTAAATCTAAATGTAATCTTTTTGCTGTTTGATAAGATGGCTCTAATGCTTGACGAACCAATGTTTCACTTTTTGTTGGGTCTATACTAAACCATATTTGCATCATATGTCCTGATTTTGACATGAATTGGTCAAGACCACTACTTAATGGATTAGATATTTTTTGATAGAAAGCCTCTGTATTAATTAATGATTTATAACCATCAATACGAATAACAGAAAGTAGAGAACCATCTTTAGCAACCATTGCATATTCATCTTGGGCCGTTTCCAAATCTGAATAGTCAGCTAAATTTTGCTTTAACTCAGAATTTAACCAAATAAAAAAAGAATCTAAACCATTTACTATTCCACTTAACATATATAATCCCCTAAACTTTGTTTATTACATTTAAAATTAATTATTATAATTGTCAAACTTTATTGATAAGATAAAGAATTAATTTCATATATAATTAAATAAATATCTTGATTTATTTTCAATTAACTTTACTCTATATTTAAATTTAAAAGAGATTATTATGGATATTGAAGATATTGCAAAACTTGATTTATACTTACGGAGTAAAAATGGTAGACAACACCTTTTAGATACTGAAGGTTTAATTATTGTCAACAATGATTCTCAAGCAGTAAACAAATTAAAAAATGCAGCCTATAGACTTAATGAAATTAATAACATTGAAGCTCCAGAAGAAATAAAACAAACTTGGCTAAATTTATTTAGCAAACAAGTTCGTTATTCTGTAGCTAGAGCAAAAAGTAAAAGAAAATCACTTAACGATATAGATACTGACAATAAAGATTCTGATAAAAATTAAACCTCAATTTTTCTCTCAATAAGATTAATTGGAACTGACAATCCTGCATGTGGTGCTAAATCTATTAAATGTGCGACATTTGATTCTTCTATCATTACTGTCACACCTCCATACCCATATGAAGTTACAATAAAGCCTGCGGAAGATAACATCATTGCAGATGTCATAGTCATAAATCTATCTGCTGCTTTTAACCAACAAGCTCTTGGAGAAACTAGAGTTTTAGTCCTAGTTTGTGGACTTACAGATCTATTTGCTAATCCAATCCAAACATTTTCTGAAAGTAGTCCCAAGCTATATGAAAAATCAGACAATTCACCTAAATATGGTAATTTTATTTTATCTTCTAAAGATTGATATCCATCAGCAACAAATGCTGCATCAATATTTAAATTAGCAAACTTACCTAAATACAATAACTCTGGTTGACAAACCCAATTTCTATCCTTGGTTTTACCACCCTCTCCTATAGCTTCACCTAAATCTAATAACTTGCTTAAATCTACATTAAAGTTGTTTTCATAACTAAATGAATTAATACTTATTTTTGCAACAAACGGTCTTTCTAACTTCATTAAAAATTCTATTTTTTTTTCAGTTGTTACAGGAAGAACATCAGGCCCAAAAAATTCCCAATCACTATTCCAAAATGGTATAGATGTATCTAATATACTTTTAGCATGAAAATATCTTGGTCTTTTTAATGTAACAAAAAAACTCTTATCTTTATTTATTGGTTTTTCACAAATAACCAAATCTTGATATGCTCTGGATAATGCCTCATCAGTATGTATCGATATGTTTTTATCATCCCCCAAAATTGCCATTTTTATTTCTGAAAATAACTCTTTTTGATTAAAACTTTTCAATCCATAATACTCTATAGCTAGTCTCATTACTTTTCTAAATATTTCTGATATTACTTCACATACATCTGCAATAGGTATTTGGGGTGGAGTCAAACCCAATTCTTTCATTATTTGTCCAACATCAGTTCTAAGATAAGACGAATGCTTTAATTTTGGTTGTTTAACTGCACCTGTTTTCCACAATACATTTTGAGAAAGATTAGACAACCATTTTACATCATTGGATAATTCACCAGTTCCCTTTATTCTAAATGAAGGACCCCCCTCTATTGAAGCCCAACCAGAACCTGGCAATGGAATATATTTACCATCTTTATCTTCTTGTAAGTCAAACATAACACAACCAAACTTAACATTTAGAGCATCATCAAATAATGATTGAATAAACTGTTCTTTATTTTCCATTTAAGCCTTTAGTTTTTTTCAATATTAACTTTTTTAATAATTAACTTTTCCCATGTCTCCACTGGAATATCTTTAAATACATTATTTTTCCAATACTTTGCTTGAATTGGAAATCTAGAACGTAAATTTAATAATTTAAATGGTTTTAAAAATCCGAATCTTTTTTCATATTGTTCTTCCGTCATATTTATTAATGCATTTGCAAAAGTTGCAGGATCAGATGCACCATTTTGAATTTGCTGTTCAACAATTAATGATCTTTCTGATAATGAATTTTCTAACATTCTTGCAATTTTAACAAAACCAGACACTTCATCACCTTTTTTATCAGCTTCTTCTATTGCAATAAAAATAGCTCTAGACAAATAATTTAATTCTTGTTGAGAAAACTCAGGCAACCATATTATTACACCACCATTTGTTGTTGATGCTGTATCTAAATGAAAGCTTTGATGACATAGTGGACAAATTGTAACTAAGTTATCACGACTATTATCATTATGGTCATCATTTAAATGATGTATTTCTTGATGTCTTTTTGATTCAAATCCACAAAAATAGCAACGATATTTATCTCTTGACCAAACTTCATCCCAAGCTTGTTTATTTTTCCCTGCCCCACCCTTACTGTCTTTATAATCTTTATCAAACTCTGTTCCATGAGTAGAAGACATTTTCCAACTTTTTCTAGTTGCACTTAAAATCAAATCTCGTTCAAACTCCATTATTATTCCTTAGTATATTTTATTTAAATTAAAAAAAATATTACAATTTGTCAAAATTAAATTAACAGTTTAATTAATAAAACTTATTTTATTGCAAGCTACAACTAATTAATTTAATATTGTTGTTCACTTAATATGTGAAATTTTTCTGATCAGCCTGATCAAAACCAAATGTTTCTATACCACTCTTTAATGCTGATGGAAGTGCTAACAAAAGAAAAGCAGAAAGTAATAACACTATTGGAATAATCAATTTCACTTGTCCTTTAGATTCATTGTGCTCTTTTAACTTTAAAACACCCTTAATACCCAACACTATACCAGAAACATAAGCAATCGCGGCCATTAAATTTGGACCAGGTTGAAGTTGTGCAACTAATCCATCTGCAATAGTTGCAACAGTTGCACTAGTTCCAGCAAACACTGAAGAGCTTATTAATAATAAAATTAAAAATCCATATGTTTTTTTCATAATATTCTTTCTTATAAAAAATAGCCTGCCAATAAATTGACAGGCTATCAAGTTGTTTTATCCTAAATCTTCGAATTAACGAATTGTTCTAATTGTTGTGCCGTCTAAAGTAGTTCCAGTAGAACCTGCACCAAAAACAGCCTCTTTACCTGTAGACAACAATGCTGGCAATGCTAATAGTAATGCTGCAACAATAGCTAATGTAATAGGCTGTGAAAGTGGAACTTGACCCTTAGATTCGTTATGCTCTTTTAATTTTAATGCAGATTTAATACCAAAACCCACACCAGCAACATAAGCTACAGCAGATAACACATCTGCAATACCAGGCATTTGGTCCTTAACATTGGTTGTTATTTTATTTAAACCAACTTGAGCCATTGCTGGTTCCATGGCTATTAAAATTAATCCAACAGTTGCTGCCGCATAACCTAAAGATTTCATTATTTTGTTTTTGTTTTTCATATTTTTCCCTTTTTTGTTAGTTTTCTGAGCATCCTATTACAGTGCCCTATTATTGATATTAATAATAAATATATGAAAGTCAATAATCAATTTAATATTAATATGTAGTTATAGAAAAAAAGGTTGGTAATGCTAAAAGAAATGAACCAATTGAAATCAAAATCACTGATGATTTAATTCTTACCTCACCTTTACTTTTGATATATTCTTTAAATTTAAAGAATGATTTTATATAAAACAATATTCCTAATGTATATGTTATAAAAGATAATAAAACTACCATATTAGTCATAATAAAATATCCTATTATTTAAAATAATGGTGTAGCACCAGGAGCAAAAGTATTCATTAATATTGTTGCAGTAATATCTATATTTATTGCAGCTACACCACCACCTAAATGTGTTAATGCTCTTCCAATTGAACCATCCTTACCTTGACCAGCTTGATTTAACAATAACCAACCTCTTATAAATGCTATATACCCAACTAATCTAACAAACCATAAAACACCTGTTAAGCCTTCTTTTGTAACACTTCCCAATCCTGGTCTAACAGGAACTAAGGAATCACCAGGACCAATTCCCATTGATAATGTTTGACTTAAAATACTTACCGTGCTTATCAAAGAAAAAATTCCAATTCCAACAAAAAACATTACTATTGGAGTTTTTGGTGAAAGTTGTTGATTACTTCCTAACTGAGAAAATTTAAATATTGAAGCGATAACAAAAAATAAACCAATAATGAAAGCTAAATATTTAATTAAATCAATTAATGATTTTGCTGATGCTGTAAAGTTAGCAAACATAGTATCTACACCAGTTGACATGACTGCATAAGAACTCATAGGTAATAGCATTAGAGTTACAGCTATAATATTCATTTCTAGTGTTTGTTTCTTTTTCATATATTTTTTTCACCGTTATTCTTTTAAATATAAATAAAAATAAATAAAAATCAAGAAGCAATGTTAAAAAGCTATATAATAATATTATTAAATTAATCAAGTTTACTATCTCGTTCTAATTCACATTAAAACTTCGATGTTAAAGATTTAAGTTAATAATTCCTTCTTTGCTTTAATTATCCATATACTTTTGTATTTTATTACCTTCTTTAAAATTTAAAAAGCCTACAAAATGTAGGCTTTAAATTAGAATATAAACTTAATTTTTAATTACTCTTTTATCTGTAGTTACTTCAAAAGTTTCATCATTTATTTTTTTAATAGTTTCACCAGTTGGTAATTTATCACCAGCAGAGAATGTTGATAATGAACCATCTTTATTCTTTAACCAAACACGACCACCATAGATAGAATGAAAATCTATATTTGCATAAGATGACTTAATTTCTTCTTTTTGCTTTACTGCAACAGATGTTGTTTTATCTACAAGAATAGACTTATCAACAATTGATTCTTTTTCTGATTTTTTAACAATAGATGCTGCTTTATGAGTTCTAGAAACTGTAGATTTAATTACATGTTTTGTTTTCTTAACTTCTAATGCAACTAAACGTTTATCAACATTTTCATTTACAGTTTTTTGTTCTGTTAATGCACCCTCTATTACTGTTACTCTTGAATCAACATCAGTCAATACTGTTCTAAACTCATTACTTTGTTGTTCAAACATATTTTTTAATTCATCAACCACTACAGTTGCTTGAGATACCCCTGCAACCTGAACTGATGATGGCTTAACTTCAGAAGATTTTACCATTGGAACTGTTGCTGTTTGAGTATTTGCCACAGGAGTAGCAGCCACAACAGGAACTTGAGCTACTTCAACAGGAGCAACTACGATTGGTGCACTTGCCACAGGAGTAGCAGCCACAACAGGAACTTGAGCTACTTCAACAGGAGCAACTACGATTGGTGCAGTAACTGGGACTTGTTGAACCACCACAGGCATTTGGGCAGGCTGAACTTGCTGAACTTGCTGAACTTGTTGAATTTGTTGTGGTTGAAGCATTGGTTTCAATATAAAAAGATAACCTATTGAACCAACGGCCGCAACCCCTAATCCTATAAATAATATCAAGTTACTAGACTTTTTACCCGCATTAGGAGCCACTTTACCTGGACTTTCAGTTTGGGTTTCTGCCCCAGTTACTTCCTGATCAAAATTTGCAAATGTTTGGTCTAACATATCTTCTGTTTTTTGACTTGTTTTTGTTGTCATTTTTATTTCCCTCTAATTGTTAAAATTATTTAATTACACTTATCAATATATATCTATTTGTCAAGAAATATCTTTATTCTGCATTAGAATAAAGATCATCCATGATTAATATTCCAATTGCTGTTCCAGCATCTACAGTAATAGTTGACTTAAGATTTTGAACTGTGCTTCTAGTTTGGTTAGCCAATTCTTTTCCCACTCCACCTAATGCTTGTTTATTAATTTCTTGTGCTGTCATTGGACCTTTTGTTGAAATAATATTACCATCTGGTGTTACTGATGATGTTGTATTTTGAGTTGCTAATGCATCAGCATAACCACCTAAAAATGCTGCACCAAGTAAAACACCATATCTTAAGAAATAATGACGGTCAACATCTGTTGCTAATCCAGTTCTACTTGATGATGGATCAATAGCTACAGAATTTAATTTAATACTAGTTGCTAATGATGGAATTGAAGCAGTTCCAAATTGAACAACAACTTTTTCACCCGATGTTACCATTTTACCAATAAGTCTAGTTCCCTTTAAATCACCGGCAACAATTTTTGCCAAAACAGGACTTGGTTCATCAGAATTTATTCCAGTTTCTAAAATAGCACTATATATAGTTCCTGCTCTTGCAAGTAACTTACCTTTATTTACGGCTGATGTTTGTTGAGCTTGTTGATTAGAATTAGAAGTCAAAATACTTTGACTACCTGTTGCATTATTATTTTGCTCTCTATCATAATTAAATTCATGTTTAGCATCTTTAATTTTCCATGCACTAGATAATGTTGATATTAGTTGATAATCCTCATCTGAAGCATATTTCTTTGCAACAGGTTCTACCCTTTGAACAATTGGTGCTTGTATAACTGGTGCTTGAACAATTGGTGCTTGAATAATTGGAGCAACTACAGGTTGTAATAATTTTTGCTCAGCTTCTTTATCTGCTATTTCCTGATCATCTTTTATTTTTTGAGCTTTATTTTGCTTATCTAAAGCATCAATTGGAGATTCTGTATTAAAAGAATTTAAGTTTACAGGAGATGGAACATATGTCTTACCAAGGTCTACAGCTTTATTTGCTTCTTTGATATTATCTTGATTTACCATTTCATTATATCTTACTGACTCTGATGCTCCTGGAACAGCATTTACTTGTGGAACACTTGCGACTTGAGCCGCACCTGGTCCTACATTATCTACTTTTCTTGTTGCATAATATGCTCCACTAGCAACAGCTAGAATTGCAATAGCAACACCAACCATGTAAATATTTCTTTGTTTTGGATTATTTAACATTGCACCAACATTATTTATTTTTTCACCCATGATATTTCCTTTTTATTTTTTCTGTTAATTTATTAATTAAAATCCGTCTACACTAAATTCACCAAAGCGACCATCGGCAACTCTGAATAAAACAACTGCTACGGGAATCATTTTATAGGCATATGTTCCATCAGGACTTGATGTTACATTTTCAAATGCTGGAGACATTATCTTGTATCTTGTTCTAACATACATTGCACCACTATTTGAAAGCCATGCTTGAACTGCATTAGAGGATACCCTTAATTCTTTAGCTCCACTTGGAGCAACCCCCTGAAGAATTGATAACAATTCTGTATCAATTGATTGAGGTAATCCAATAGATGTAAATTGAGTATTTGGTCCTCTAGCTTGAACACGAATTTCAGTGCTTACATCTACTTCCTTTTGTGCTGATACAAACTCAATATTTAATGGTGTTGGTAAACCTTTAATTAATACAACTAAATTACCAGACACAAAAGCACCCTTAGGTGTTATAGATAACACATAACCATCTGGTGCTGGCTTATCTAATCTTTTAACTGTAAAATCATCTTCTGACAATCCATCATAATTAACAATTGGCCAAGGCTGACCAGTCATATCCGTTATAATCAATGTAGATGTTCTATTTTTAAATAATCTAATAACTGGAGATGTTGAACCAGGAGATAAATGAGCTACAATTACACCACTATTTGCTCTTGGTGCAGTAACAGGACCTTCATTTATAACTCTACCCTTTTGATATAGGTCACGGCTTAATTGTCTAATTTTTTCATTTGATGTATTTAATACATTCATTGTTGCTTCTGTTTGATCTATATTTGTATTTCTAGTTGAGGTAGAATTTGAAATATTATATTCTTGTGGTAAACCCATTGGTAATTGTGTTGGAACTCCCATAGTTTGTTGTTGAGCTTGTGCAGGATTTATCATTTGTTGATTTTGATTCATATTAGTAGACTGAACAACAACCTGTTGTCCATTAATATTATTTACACCACTACCATAATTCACACCTGGGTGATTAGCTCCTGTTGGAACAGAACCAAATGGGTTTGATGCCACAGGTTGTGCTATTGGTTGAACTTGATTTACAGGACTATTAGCTGGCTGTGCAAAGACAGTAGCGGAAGCCCCTAAAAAAGTTGTTGCAATAGCACAACTTAATGTGTTTTTTAATTGGCTTCTTTTTTTGTTGTTTTTCATTTTTGCTCCTATATGCATTCTAATTTTTATATCTACACTTAAATTATTCAAAAAACTTTGATTGTCAACTATATCTTTAAGAATAAAACATTTAAAAATCAAGTTTTTTTTAAAGTTTTTATTGCTTTGGTAAAAATACCAGTCTTTTTATCCCTAATCCTTCAGGACTTTGTAATACAGAAACCCTTGAAATCCTTAGGATAACATCACCTTTTTGATTCTGAGAATTTTTTCCTATATACGATAATGCTATTGGGGCTTTTAATTCCCAAATACAGGCACCATCTTCAACTTTTGGAGCTTGTATTAATTCTGGAATACCTTGTGGCTGAACAGTGACAATCCACATGTTTTCTTTAACACCTAATAAAACATTAGAACTTGTATAAGCATCTAAGTAATCATTCCAACCTTGTGATGTAAAAAATGATGATGCATCCTGTAACTGTTCAGCATAATTAATATAATCATATTTATATAATTTTTTAATCCCTGCCATAGAAAACTTCTTTACTTCTGCCTCTGTTTTAGAATTACAATCTGCAACAGGTAACAATGTCATATATGTTCCATCTTCATTTACAGGAATATATTGTGGTGGCACAGGTTGTTTTGAAAAGAAAACAAAAAAACCAACACTTATTCCAAATGTTACTAAAGATGTAATGAAAACGATTGAAGAATAACGATACATCATAAAGAAAAATTTATTTCTTAACGCAACGACTACAGCAGTTTTATTTTTTGAACTTTTTTCTTTTAATGAGTTAGAACTCCCACTACTTGATGGTTGTTTTTTCAATGATTCTTTTTCCATAATTCTTTATTTTCCTATTTTAAATTGGTGACATATTATATTCGGCAATAGCTAACCCCTTGTGATTTTGATAAGATGGAACCCTTAACACCAATAATTCCATCATATATTTTTCAATTACAGCTTCTTTACCACCTGAAAAACTTACCAATACTGGCAATCTAAATCTCCAAAATTCAGTTCCACCAGACTTACCACCATTTATCATTACTGGATCTTGTAATGCTAGAATAGAAACTTCTAATTTATTCTTCTTTATTGACTCTTCCACTCCAGATCTTTTTAAGGCATTTAAATAAGTCTTATATCCATCTGTTGTAAAATAATATTGAGACTTATCTATCTGTTCATTAAAATTTGCAAATCCAAATGAAAAAGTCTCTCCTATTGCATCTATAATCCAGCTAGATACATTCTTAAATGATTGATGAGCATAAGGTAAGGTTATAAGTAGCTTTTCACTTTTTACATCTATTACACTATCTTTTACCACATAAGAAAATGTTGCTGCAAGATCAGTTTTTTTACTATTCATCGAAATAATATTTATACCTATTGAGGCAACTAACAAAAGAACACTTCCACCTAAAGTTATCCAATATTTTTTAGTATAAGGTTCTTTATTTATTCTTTCTGACAAACCATCTTGTTCTGATCTATCTAATGATTCCAATACTGACTTAAACATTTAATTCCCTACCTTTAATTTTGTAATTGGATAAACTTTTCCAGAAGGTGTGCTAGCATAAAAATCTGGTGATGGCTTTGATAATGAAACTATAAAACTTAAGGCTATCAAAATAATAGACATAACATTTAATACTGTAGATGCCCTAAGTAATTTTCTTGCCCAAACACGAGAAATTTCCACACGTCTAGATGACATATAGTTATAATTTGTATTTTCTGGAACTATATTAAATCCAATTTTTAATTCAGATATTTTGATTTGTTCTTTTTCTGTTAACATATCATTACCATTATTTTAAACTATTATAATAATCTTGTAATGAAGTTTCTGCTTCATCATGCATCTTTAATAAGAGTTGCAAATATTTATCTTTTATTGATATTTTTTCTAAATAATCATATAAAGATTCACTTGATGCCTCAAGTAAAACCATTAAATTTTCCGTTATATCATTTGTATCTTTTAATTCAAAATAACTTCTTTTTTGCATTAAAGGTTTCCTCTTACTAACATCTAAATGTTTTATTTTTTCAGCTTTAGTTGCAATTTCAAGAGCTAACTTTTTTTCTTTCTGATTAATTACAAAATGACCATCAAAGGAAGACAAATCAACTCCAATTTGTGCAGCTTTAGCTAAATGAATCCCTTTAAGTTCTAAAACTAATTTATATTCTATATCCCCATTTTTACTTGCTATTTTAGTAATCAAATCCAATTCTTTTAATAATGTTAAAGCTCTAAATACATGTGCATTATCAAATCCTGAGTCTTCCATAATTTGCTCTACAGTCATTGCTTTTTTGTTTGCAATTAAAATATCAACTATTGTTGCAATGATTTCTTCAAACATAATTATTCCTTTTCTTTATTATTTTTATACAATTTTACTATTTATTGTCAAGTTTAATATTTAATCTTTTAAACTATTATTATGTAAAAAAAAGAACAACTATAGTTCAAGCCCCTCTGAAATCTTGTTGAAAAATTTGACAAATTTTCATTAATTGTTAGTCTAAATCATATGATTAATACGATAGAAACTAGATTGAAATTAGATTTAACACAAGAATTAGACATTAATTCTTGTGTTTCCTTATGGTCTGAATTTTATCGTAAAACTTGGGTTATGTTTAATAATCTTCATTTGGAAGAAAATGTTATTTGGCATAATCTTATGAATACTAATTTATTCACTAGTCATCAAGTTGATTCTTTAATTAATAAAGTTAAATCTGAACATAATAAAATTAAAGCATTAACTAAATCTCAGTTTAAAACAGCACCAAGCTAAAGTTGAAATGGAATGAAGTTTCTTCAGCTTTAGGAAAGAATAGAAATCATTGGTATAAAAAAATAATGGATTATATTCAACCTACGGTAGTTAAACCTCAATCTGCTCAAGAGATTAATCCTTTTGAGTAGAACCAAAGCTAGCATAAGCTATCTTTGGAAGTGTAGGTTTATCAGCTTGGTTTAACAACCCCTACCAAGCGACTTGTTTTTCAACAAGGTTTCAGAGGGGCTTGTAAATACAGTTTAATTATTATAGATTTATCTTTGTCGAAATAATTCGGCTAAGATTTTGAACAAATCAAAAAGTGCATATAATCTATCTTTTTCTTGCATATATTGGATGTAAATAATGTTAATAAATAAAAACATAAAAACATAAAAACATAAAAATATGCTGTAATGAAGAATTACTACTGTTTATATATATGAAAATAATTCCTGTAATTCATCACTTAACTAATGAAATAAGCATGACTAATGCAAGTTTATGCTCACAAGAAGGAGCCTATGGTGTGTTCCTTATCTCCATGAGTGGAGAAAATAATGATTTGCCAATGTTGGCAAAAGCAATAAAAGGAAAATTCCCAAAATTAAAAGTTGGATTGAATCTTTTAGGAGAAACTGCTATTGAGGCATTACTTATTAGTTTAGATTTTAACTTAGATATGACATGGAGTGATAATCCTATTGTTACAAGTAGTGGAATTACGGCTGAAGCTATGACTATTGTTGATGAATTAAGCGGTAAAAATCATTTATTTTTTAATTCTGTAGCATTTAAATATCAAAAGAATGAATTGTATCCTGGTCAAGCTGCCTTATTCTCAAAAGATTGTGGATTTATTCCAACAACATCAGGTAAGGCTACAGGAGAAAGTGCAAATTTAGATAAAATTAAAGAAATGAAGCTAGCAATCAATGATTATCCTTTGGCTATTGCTAGTGGATTATCTCCTGAAAATGTTGAGGAATACTTACCTTTTGTTGAATATGGTTTAGTTTCAACTAGAATTTCAGATACATTTCATGAATTTAATCGTGAAAAAATAAGATTTATTGTTTCTAAAGGTTCTAGTTTATTTTAATGAGTAATGTTGTTACACAAATATATTAAATATTTTGATATATGAAGGTGGTTTAGTTAAAAAAACAAATAATTAGTGTTCCAACACAAATTAGATGTAGAAATAAGTGTAGTTTTTGTATTTCAAAAAACAATTCATTAGTTAGAAATTTAACTTCAGTAGAAATAATTGAATTAATAAATATAGTGAAATTAGAAAGTAAGGATATTGAGGTATCATTTACTGGAGAGGGAGAGGCGATTCATAATTTAAAACATTTGAATAAAGTAATAGATGTTTTGTCAGAAAACAAAAAAATATCATCAATAAAAATAGCTTTTTCTGGAGTTGGAGTTAGATTAATATCTAAAATAAATACAAAAATTCCAATTACCTTACAGTTCTCACTTCATCATGCAAATGAAGATAAAAGAAAAAACATTATTCCATTTAGTGACTCTTTGCTAGAAATTAAGTTGGCACTTATCAAATATGAGTGTATGTTTTCAAAAATAAACATAAATTATGTATTAATGGATGGGATTAATAACTCAACAGAAGATTTATTGTTGTTGAATGAGTTTGTGAATAAAACAAATTGGAATATATTGTTTAATCCATTAGTGGCTGAGGGTGAATTAAAATATATAAATTTAGAAAATGTGCTAGGTCATGAAAAAATTAAAATATATAAGAAAATTGGGGAATCTATTGTAAATAATGATTTTTATAAAAAATTAACTTATTCAAAAATAGGTTAAATTAGCTACATAATTTTTAAAATCTATTCTGCAGCTTTTCGGGTCTTAAATGGACCAGAAATCAAAGTCATACTTTGACTAGTTATATATTCTTCCAATGTAATGCGACCTGGTATCGGAGATACATTCAAAGCCCAACGTAATGGAATTTCTTTTCCATCAGAGGTTTTAACTTTAAACCAAATGAATCGAATGTATGACATGTTAAAAATATTTTAATTGGTATATGTATATTGTCGCCAAAGCCACGGAGTATTATCCTGTAATATTACTTGGACAAAAAATCTGATTATGATATATGTCATCAGCAATAAGTCTCACACTCGCATTATAAGGATTAGGGCAAGTGAATGTTTCATATTTATGTTTTTGCTGCATCATAATTAAGCCACGAATAGCGGCACCATGACTAACCACAATATGGTTTTCAATATTAGATTCATTAGCTAGAATAGTTTTCAAAAAGAAATCTAAGCGCATACACATGTCAAAAGGTGACTCTCCAAGTGGTGGTCTTGCAAAAAAATCATGATTACTTTTTCTATGTAAATTAAAGTGCTTAGATTCATGCTGAAAATGAGTATTATAGTCAACTACATCATCAACTAATCCAAATTGGCGTTCAGAAATATAAATACTTTCTTCTTCTGAAAATTTAATATTTTTGGCATTAAAAGAGTTTTTAATTTCTTGAGATGTCTGACGAGTTCTATGGTATGGAGAGTTCCAAATTTTAATATCAGTTTTTTGAGATTTATTAAGAATAAAATGATTAGAAAAAAAGTCTCCAGTTTCTTTTGCTTGAACCTCTCCAATAGAACTTAATCTAATAGACATGTTTGTATTAAGTTTTAAAACTTCATGATTAACATTCGATAGTGATTGAGCATGCCGAACTAAAAAAATATTCATAATAACCTTTATTTATATAATTTTAAATTTTAACACAATATGTAAAATATTTCAATAATAGGGATATAGTCTATTGTTGAAAATTATGCTTGGAATTGGGAACCTGAAAAATATCTAAATTTAAGTTTACTATTTCTTTATTTGTAATTTATATGTTATTATGAAAATAAATAAAAAGAAATTATGAACTCTACACAAAGCAAATCTTTAGTTAATACAAAACTATATGATAATGATAAAACTATCATAAATGATACATCATATTTGTTATTTAATTTTCGTGATTTAAAGATGAATCTTAAGGATTATCCAGAATCAATTAAAAGTAATGATTTTTTTCTTTATGAATATTTTTCAAAAGTTCCTTCAAATAAGAAGGAATATAAATTAATCCCACCACATTTATTAAAATCAACATTTTTTGTTGCGGCATGTTTAAAAGTTAATCCTGATATTTATTTGTTGGCAGATAAAAGTTGCCACACAAATTATTCTTTTGATGTAATAAAGGTATACCATCCAAGCAGTTATATGAAATATGCTAATGAGTCTGATTTAAACAATAAAGAATTTTGTTTGAATTCACTTAGTGTTTCTACTTTAAATTATCAATTTTTCCCTAATGAGATTAAAGAGGATTTTAATATTTGTAATATAATTGTAAAAAAAGACCATGCTTTAGGAAAGTTTGTAGAACATATTCCTGAATCTAAAATAAAGGATACTTCTTTTGTTAAGTCACTCATAAAAACAAATGTAAATATTTTTAAATTTTTGCCTTCTGAATACCGTTCTAATGAAGATATTTCTTTACCTATTATTAGATTAAATACAAATTTTTTTATTGACTTAGATATTAGTCTTAAGGAAAATGAAAATTTCATTAATGAAGTTTTTAAATATTATAAAAAAACCAAAAATATTTATGATGATTTCAGTAAGTTTAATATAAAAAATGTTATTGCAGAATTACCATTAAAGTTTTTTACTCCAACATTTTGTCAAGAATATAAAAAGGAAATAAAATCTTTATTTAAAAGTTTACCTAAACAACATCGTGGGGACATTAATGTAATAAGGTCTGTTTATTTAGAAAATGAAAAAGCCCAAGACATTGAGTGTTTTCAAAGTATATTTTTAAACAAGATTACAGATTTAGATTTACAACAATCATTAAAGAATTTTTGTAAACAATTTGAAGTGAGAAGAACTATAGAATCTCAACAGTATATATTAAAATTCCTTGATAAATATCACATTAATAAGGAATTGAAAGAGAGTTTAGAAATAAATGAAGGTAAGGTAAAAAAAATTAAAATTTAATTATCTTTTTAATTTTTTTGTTTGTTGAGGCAATGCTAAAGATTGGTCATTTTTTACTTGTTGAATAAGTTCTTCAGACATATCTGCAATAACAACAGAACCACTACCAATACCAAAACTTTTTGTATTTTGATTGAAAACAATTAATCCAGCTTCTTCAAGTGCTTTGGTCATTCCTGTATTTTCAGAATAATCTTTAATCATGACTTGATTTTCACCAATATCTTCTTCTGGAATATTAACTGTTGCTGTAGCAATTGGTTCACCTTCAAATAAATCTTTATCTGGATTTGAAACTGCACTAACCAATGAAATAGACAAACGATTGCTCTGTCTATATCTGTTTAATTCAACCTTACAATCATAATTCAAAAACTTAACATTTTTCATAATAATCCTATATTTATAATCATTATATATTAACACATTAAAAGGTTAATTCAAATATTACCCAATTACCATTTTTGCATAATTTTAACAATGCTTAAATATTCTTTATGAGAAATTCCATTATCAACATCAACAAGAAAAATATTGTTATCATTAAGTTTAACTTCTTTAGTTAACTTTTTATCAGCTAATCCAGCACCACTACTTGTATCATCTAAAATAATATATTTATTACCATATTCAGGATGAAGACTTAACCAATGAGCAATTTGTTCATGTCTATGATTGTAACTATCTCGTGGAGTTTTCCATGTTTTATGAAGATTATAATTTAATTCATTTTTAATTAGAAGACCTTCAATTTGAGACTTTTCATGTAGCCAATCATCAGCCCAAGAACTAGAAATAACAAGGTCATAAGGGTATATGGTTAGCAGTCTATTTAGCATTGCAATAGAGATTGGGTCTGCTTTCCAATAGTTTACATATGGATGTAAATTAAGTTCTTCACAATTTTCTTTTGCTAACTTACCAGAGTTTTCTGGTAAAAGGAAAACCCTATTAGGGAAAATTGGTCCATCAAAATCTAAAAAAATAACACCAGGCATAAACACCTATTAAAAAATAGAATGTTTAATTATAATACTAAATAGGTTTATGAGCAACCATATTTAGAAAGTTTTTGTTTTACAAAATTTGCACGCTGTTCAGAGCTTTTTGCCCCAAATTCAACTACACCAATTGGAGTTGAACAATCAGCTAAATGAACTAAATTATAACCACTTTCATGAATATATCCTGTTTTTGAAAGATTAACATCAAATCCTTGTTCTCTGACTAGCTTATTACTATTTTTATAAAAAATTGTCTGATTTCTACTATTTTTAGAAGAAGCATAAGTTTCACCACTTATTTTAGAAATAGTGTTATTTTTAACAACATTAATTGTTAATTTTCTATAATCATCAACACTAGATTGATTATTCGGTGATAAACCAGATGAGTCAACAAATGTAGTATTAAATAACCCCCATTTTTTAGCTTGCATATTCATATTTTTAATAAAAGTTTGCTTCGTCCATCCTGGAATAGCTCTAGATAAAGCAGAAGCCGCATAGTTATCAGAGGCGATAAGCATAACTTCTAAAAGGTTTTGACATTCATATTCTTTATTTTGTGCCAGTCTTGTATGAGTTCTTTTGATGTAGTCAGTATCAGCATCAGTAATAATTGTAGAACAATTTTGAATATCTGGAATATTATTAACAAAAACATAGGCGGTCATTAATTTTGTTAAACTTGCAATTGGCCACTTTGTATCTGGAGCACTCTCTTCTAAAATGGTTCCGTTTTCATAATTGAATACAGAATACTTTATATTAGATAAAAAACTATTAGATGGTCTGTTGTAAGCTATTAATTTTTTTGAGCTTTTAGTAGACTTAGAATTAAAAAAAACTTTTACTTTATTTTTAATGACGACTTTTTTATGAATAGATTTTTTTGATGAAATTTTAGATTTGTGATGATTGGTTGGAGAAGCAATTACAGAAGTGCTACCCCCCAAAGCTAATATGCACAAAATTTTTGTAATTGATTTAAACATTTATTATATATCCTTGTTTTATTTTAATGTTTTTGAAGCATTAAGTTATTATTAAAAACAATAAATTTTAATAAATCAATAAGATAAGTAAAAATAAATAAAATAAAAAATATTAATTGTTTTTGTTGCTTTAAAAAATCAACATTTTAATGTTTTTTTAAACAACTCAAAAGTAGCTTGTTCATCATCAATTTTCATAAAAAATGCTTCAGTATGAGTTTGTCAATGGTTCTCTTGATGATATTAGTTTTAAAATGGAAGTTTCATCTTCAGCCAATATTTTTGTTATCTTGCCTGTTTCAATTTCATAGAAAGTTCTGAATCCATTTTCATCGATTGGGTGTCTAATTATGTTATTAATCATAATGTGATTTTCCTTTTTTTTTATTCATGGAAAGAATTATCTATGTCAATCTGAATCCCAATAAGACATTTCTTCATCAGCAGCATGAATTGGTTCATATCCTTCTGCAAATGAATCGTCAGCAGAAGTAGCACATTCCATTGCCCAATTAGTATCCATGCCACTTATCTCTTGAATTCTATTAGTATATGATGTATTCCATTCATTTCTTTCCATATTAGTCATCCCCAACAAAAATACCTAATAATGATAATAAGTTTTGAAAAATATTAAATAAACTTAAATATATTCCCAATGTGGCAGTAATGTAATTAGTTTCTCCACCATTGATTATACGTTGCACATCATAAAGAAGAAATGCTGAAAATATTCCAATAGATATTACACTTAAAACAATCATAAATATAGTAGATTGAAAGAATATATTAGCTAAACTTCCAAATATAAGCATCAATACTCCAACAAAAAGAAACTGTCCCATAAATGAAAGGTTAGTTTTTATAACTGTTGCAAGGAAAGACATCCCACTTAAAATAATTGCAGTTCCACCAAAAGCCATTAAAATTAATGTAGAACCATTTTTATATCCAAGGGTGTGACCAATTAATCCAGAAAGCATAAATCCCATAAAAAAAGTGAATGCAAAAAGTAATGGCACACCAAGAGGTGAGTTTTTATTCTTTTCAATTAAGTACATTAATCCAAATGGATACTAGGTAAAATTATGGTTCCTTTACAAGTAAGGCTCTTTAATGGGCTGATTCATTTATTTTCATTTTCTAGTATTGCCATATATTCATTAATTAAACTAACCTGTTTTGTTCCAACGAAACACCTAAACTTCTTTTGACAGCAGAAAGAGTAAGGCCACCTAAAAATACCATAATAACAATAATTGCAGACATACCTAATGATTGATAAAAAGAAAATGGAGTAATCCAATAAAGGGAACCCCTACTAGAGTTGCAGCAGAACCTTCGCAAACAAAACCTTCAACAGTTTTAGAAGGACTAACTAATGGAACAATTTTATATTTACCGAAAAGTTTTCCAAATACATATTGTAATACATCACTAATTTGAACAACAATTAATAGATAAAGAAATAATAATTCTGATTTACCTTCAAAGCCTGGAATGTCTAGAATAACAAGAGCAGAGGCATTACTAATGCAATAAAAAGTAATCATAACTCCCCATTGAATCTTAGATGTTCTTTCTAAAAAATTGTCAACTTCACCAGATAATGTAAAAATAGCAGGTAAAAGTAAAAAAGCATAAACAGGAATAAATATTGAAAACATACCATACCAATGTTTGGATAAAAGGTAGTATTGAAATGGAATAATAACAAAAAAAGATAAAGATAATGCTTTGAAGTCACCAAATTTTGTAGGTGTTAAAGATATAAATTCTCGTAAAGCAAAAAAAGAAATAATACCAAAAAGAAGAAAAATGGATTTTCGCCAGCTATATAAAATGAAGCTAAAAGAATAATCATAACCTACCACGCATTTACTCTTTGATTTAAGTTTTTAATAACTTCACGAGATTTTTCTTCTTTTTAAGAAAGAAAAGGATTTGACCGATTAAAGAAGAAATAACCAGAAGAGGAAATATACCACTCATTAAAATGATGAAGTTATTATCTAGAGAATTAAAAAGATTTAGAAATTTATTGTACATGATTATTTCACTTTAAGATTAATGATTGATTGTCTAGCTCTTATTAAAAAGTCTGATTTGGTTTCGTCTTTTACAAAATGAAGTGGTTCTCCAAAGATAACAGAGCAAATTAAAGGAAAAGGATGAAAGACACCTTTGGGCATACATCTATTGTTATTTCTAGTTCCTTCTGGGAAAATAATAATTAAAGAACCTTCATTTAAAACATTGTTTTTAAATTTTAGTGTTCTATTAATACAAGTAATTAGTGAACCAACCGTAATAACCGATAAACCAATCAATAAAGAATAAAAACTATGATAAAACCAAAATTCAAATTGAACTAAAATTGAAGATGCAATTTAAACTGCCATACGTTGAGATTTAGATTGAAGACCTTGAAAATCTTGAGTAAACCCAAGGCTTACCCCAAAAATTCTGATATATGCAGTAGCTATCGCAAATAAAGAGCCAAATAGTGCTAAGGTTTGATAGCCTGAAACATATCCTGCTGAGATAATAAAAATAGTATCTGTAATTCTATCTGGAAATTCATTATATATACTACCTAAAGGATTATTTAACTTCATTTCAATAGCAACCATGCCATCAAATAAATTACAAAGTAATCTAATTAATATAAAAAAAGGAAACAAGAAAAAACCACCATATTGAGGAATCAATAAATAGAATGTACCAATTACAGCAAAAAAAATACTCCACATAGAGATTTTGTTTGGAGATATATTACTTTTCGTGCCCAATTTGTGTTTTTTGATGTAATTGGCCGCCTATTTTTTTATGTTAATTCCATGTAATAATCATTAGAGCATATCGGGCTATTATATCTTAAAATATCTAAGGTATGTTTGTTTGTTTTAAATATAATTAAATTTTTGTAAATATTAAAAAGAAACAACAGTGTGATTAATTATGATATTCTAGTCTATTATTAAAAAATTCAGATACAAGAGTTCCTGGATTTTCTTTTTTTATTTTAATTAAATCTTTCATGTCATCATTGTTCATGTATGAAATATTTTTATTTTCAATATTAAAAATATTATCAAAACATTCTAGCTTATCTAAAAATTCAAACATTTTTTCTTGAGTTGGAAATCTTAATCCAACATGACCATCATCACAACCATGAAAAAAACAAACAATAGGATTTTTTAAAATATGTTCAACCATATCATCAAAAAATGGTGATTTAATATATTTGCTAGGTTCATTTACTTTTGACACGTAATGCCATAAACAACGTTCTTCAGAATCAAAGAGAAATGAATATTTATATTTATCTAATTTCCAATTTTCAGAATATAGATTTGGAATCTGTTCTCTTGATAGTTCAAACATATCTTTACCAAATTTATTAAACTCTTTGCTAGAGTCCATCATAAATACAGGAGATAATCTTTCGTGTTGGGGCATAATTTCACCAATCATTTTAGTCGGACAACTAAAATAAGTATTTGCTTTTTCATTATCTGTTGATAAAGCAGGGATAACTGCAACTAATGGATAGTCTCCATATTTAATATAATAATCATCTAAATCTTTAGCTAAACTTAATTTTGGATTTAGTTCAATTTCTTGCATTAATTTTAAGTGTTTTGCGTCTTGTTGTTTAAATAAGTTTGAATTAAGTTTTGAGGTTTTCATATAAATATACCAGATAATGTAATATTATACTATATTTATAATTAATATTAAATAATTTTACCTAAATTTTTATTCTTTTTTTATTTTCATTATTATTTGGCAATTTACTATCTAATAGACATTTATAATAAATACTTTCTATAATTTGTTTATTTGGGTCTTTGGCTATCAATTCTTTAAGAAATTTATTTTGTTCTTCTTGATTGCCGTGAGTAAAAACAACATTTTTTAATGTAGGTAAAATAGTTTCAATAATGTCTTTTTTTCCACTTTTAACTACTGATAAAAACAAATTATCATTATTATAAGAGTATTGTTCTTCATTAAATCTAAATCCATAATTTAATAATGATTTAATACGAAGAATGTCTAAAGAAGAAATAAAAAATTTAGAATCGTCTATATTTTTTGGAAGAAACTTATTGATTATTGAACAAGAATCAAATGCAAAATCATCCTTAATTAATTTTAAATGAAAAAAATTACAGATTTCACTAGATTTTCCGTTGCTTCCTGCATTGTTGTGTATAAATTCAAGAATTTTTTCTTTTTCTTTTTTTCCAAAATCAACATAATACTTTTCTATTAGTTGTAAATTAAATTCATCTTTGGGACGATGATTAAATAAAAAATCAAATAAAGTATTTTTATTCCTTATGTCTTCTTCATTTTCGTTTATAAATTCACGGTTTTTTCTACGCTTGTGATCTTCAATGTAATAAATTGTTTCATAAATAAAATCAGTAGTTTGAACACCAGAATTTAATATCCATTTAGATTCTGGTGTTAATTGATTAACAAAAGCACCTATTTTAATAAATGCTGAAAGTAAAAATGAATTTTTAAATGCATAATCTACTAAAGAATACCATTTTGTTTTTTCAGTGCAAGATTCTAATTCTTCTTTTGAAAATCTTTTTATTTCATTGTAAACAAGAATGTGAATAGGGCTATTCTTAAATGTTTCAAAGGTTTCAGCACTTGAGGTTTTGCTGGTGACATAATCAAGAGATTTTAACAAATCTTTAGCTTCTAAAATTTTTACCATAATAATTTAAATATCAATTGTTTATTGTATTTTTAATTTTTTATTCTTAGAAACAGTTATTCCAATTTTATTTAAGTCTTCTTCTTCCATAAGTTCCATAACTTCATCATATCCAGAAAGCCAATAGTCAATAAATCCTGTTTTAATGTTTTTAGATAATGCAGAATCAACTTCTGTTAAAAAGTTATTAGCGTCATCACCTTGCATTAGAACATTATTAAATCCATTTTTAGCATTAATGTTATCAATATTACGATTTAAAATAATCACACCATAACCCATATCAAAAACTTGATAGTTCATTGTTTCTAATTTTAATGTTGCTGTCATATATAATTCCTTAATTTTATTTAATTATATAATAATCGAATAAATAATCAAATTTAAATCCACCAAACATGAGTGATTCACTATGATTGATGGAATAATATAACTTATTTAATTAAATAATTTAAAGTAAATAAATGTTTTTGACTATTGGGTTCTACTAAAATTCCAGTGCCACCAGCTTTTTCCCAATTTTTTATATTTGTTGCACTATCATCAACTAAAATAAATCTAGAAGGGTTGTTTTTAATAACTAGGTGTTTTTCTGTTGAATAACAAATATGAATATTTTCAGGTTTAATATTTGGTAAGTTTTTTTGTACTGAAATCTTTTTAGCTTCAGATGCTAGTTTAAAACTAATAGAGTTTTTCTTGTAAAAAAATGAAGGTAAGGCTGTTAATATATGAATATCAGAACTAATTTTATTAGATTTTTCATAAATAAGTAATGCATCTTTTTTTAATGGAATGTTTTCCCAAAAAGATGGATTGTTTTTAATTTTTAGCCAAACCTTAATTATAGGAAGTAAGTTTTTTACAATGTGAAGTTTATTGTGGAGTGAAAATGATGGCACATTAAATGTTTTTGATGCATATTGTGTAGTATCAAATAATGTGTCATCTAAGTCTAGAAATATAATTTTATTCATTTTTTGTTTAATGCAAGAGTAATCATTCCAATGTTACTAAAATAAATAGGATATTCAAATAGTTGGTGTTCATTAATTAAGCAAACATAAGTAATTTAGCTATCTTCAGTGTTTCCAACTTCAACATTAAGTTCTTCTTGTTTTTTCAAAAAATCATATTCAGCATCATTAAGTTGAATCCTGAATGTATGTGCTTGGTGTGTGCTAACAGTAGCTACAAGTTGTCTTGAACAAACAAATTCAAAAAGTTCATGTTGAGAATTTGTTTTTGGCTCAATGTTTTGTGGGCTACTACCACTTGAGACTTCAAAAACAAATCCTGTTACATTATTTAACGGGCTTCTGAATTCTTTAATAAAAGGATTTCATTACCTTTTTTTGTTGGATAATAAGCAACAACAGTACTAATATCTTTTCTAGAAAAAATAAGTTCGTTAGATTTAAATCTTTTTTCTTTTTCAACCCAAACATTTACAGATAAAATAAACGAAAACACGCCAATTTGTGGAATTTGAAATGACTGCAATAGTGTTGCATCAATTAATTTGTTTCCAGCAGTAATAAGATTATTATGCCAAGATTGAAACTGATTGGTTCCCCAAATAAAAAGAGGAATATTAATTTCACCAGCACGACGAATAGCACCATTACCAAGACTATCAATAGTATATTTGATAAGTGCTTCTAAGTTATTAAATGTTGGTTGTTTGGTTTCTAAATAGCGAACATCTAAATATTTACATTTTTCAGCAGTATCAGGTCTTCCATAAGTTATTTTACCCATGTCAGCCGAAAGGCACCGTCCTTTAGGGCAGCGATGTAAGGCTGATTAAAAAACTTTAGTTTTTTACTACCTGACTTAGAATAGTGTGTATAGCCTAAAAAATAGCTTTAGTAATTGAATAAGGTAGTGGTTGGTCAGAAAAATAAACGTTCATATCAACTCCTAGTATGTCTTGTCATAATATTTTATTATTGACTAATATTGTAGATTCTAACACAAATAATTTTATAACTTTAATTTTGAGAATAAATAAACTGAAAAAATACAGTTTATTTTAATATAATTATATTTGTTTTAAGATTAATTACATTAGTTGTTTGACAATTACAATATTTATTGTTTAATTACAGTAACTATTGTAATTAGAGGAATTAATGAAGTTAACAATTGAATTCACGAGTTGAATCATCTGTAAATATTCAAATGTTGACTCAAAGATTAGCAAAAAACATTCAGTTGGGTGTTGCTGGTAATGAAGCATCATATAAGTTAATTAAAAGCGATATTAACTCATTAGATAAATATTTAACAACCTTTAAAAATGGTGAATCTGGTTTTACAAAACTAGAAGATGAATTACAGTCTAGCATTGTAACCCCATTGAATAAAAACTATAACGTCATTGAACAAAAATTAACGATTTTACAAAATAATAAAACACCAATTGTTGATGTTTCACAAAAGGCAACCGAGTTTAATACCAGAATTAAAAATTTGGTTAAAGATTTCGATACAATTTATATGTTAATGATTCAACGTGGTGTTGATAATTCTAAATTAACGGCTCTTCAAAGTTTATCTAGTGTGGTATCTAACTTAAATAAAAACCTTGGAACGGCTGTAACTTTTTCTCAAGTTGATTTGAGGTTAGTATCTGATTTAAGTTCTGATTATCAAACAATTATTGCATTAATTAAATCATTAACTGTTGAAGATCCTATTGAAGATAAGTTCCTATTAAATGAGTTGATTACAGTTGGAAAAAATTATGAAGACTTTTTAGGTTCTATTCCTGACTTGTTAAATAATGTTAAGCCTCTTTTGGATGGTAAAAAAGCTGGAACTGAAACTTTAAGTATTCTTGATGTAATCTATAGTGATATTGATGGATTAATAAAAGCTTCAGAACAAGAAAAATCAACTTTAGATAGTTTTAAAAGTCTTGCATATTTGTTAGCATTATTAACTGTGACATTTATTTTATTGGTTGGTTTTATTAACTTGAAAGAATCTCAAATTAGAGCATGGTTTACAACAAAAGAAAACGATGAGACTGACTCCGCGGTTATCGCATTGATGGAGGAATTAGTTCCAATTTCTGAAGGTAATTTGAAAGCTAGAGCCACAGTTACAGAACACGTAACAGGTTCATTAGCTGATAAAATAAATGCAATGGCTGAGTCACTTCAAATAGCTGTTAAGAGCACTCGTAGCACATCTCAAGAAGTTTCATTACAAATGGCTGAAGTTAAGGAAATGATTTCATCAGCTTCTGATTTAGCAAAAAATGCTGAAGATGCAGCTAAAAAGTCAAATGAAGCTTCTGTTGCAGGTTCTAATATGGTTAACTTAGCGGCAGAAAAGATGGAAGAAGCTAGAAGTAAGATGCAGGAAACATCTAAACGTGTTAAGCGTCTTGGTGAAGTTTCTCAATCAATTGGTTTAGTTACTGACTTGATTGAAGAAATGACAGAGAAAACTGCTGTTCTAGCACTTAATACACAGTTGAAGGCTGCAGAATCTGGTTCTGATGGTAATTCATTCCGTGTTATTGCTGAAGAAATTAGAAAGCTTTCAGAAGAATCAAAGAAATCACTTTATACAATTAGAAGTAACGTTCAAAGCATGCAATCAGAAACACAAACTGTGATGTTATCCATTGAACAAACTACTGCCAATGTGGTTGATGGTTCAGTATTGTGGGAAAAAGCTGAGAAGGACTTGAAATTAATTCAAGAGGCTGCATCAAAAATTGAAAAAGTTACTCTTAAATTAAATGAGTTGAGTAATAAACAGGTTGAGAAGGCAATAGAAACAGAAAATAATATGCTTGAATTAAATAAATCTATTTCACATTTTAATGTTTAATAATTGTATAATTATTTTTAATAGGGAAATCATATGATTTATAGTTTTCGTAATCGTCGTTATTTAATACAAGCGACAATACCGTTGGCAAGAAAATTGGCAAATTTATTAGGGTTAATTCAGGTTTTAGAAACTGAGAAGAATCCTAATGAAGAAACCAAAAACTTGTTAAGAGAGGTTTGGGAAGAAATTGAGCTACAAACAAGTTTAAATGGTGGCAGCTCAATTAGTTTACATGCTAAAATGTTGTTAGAGAATTTAAGTAAAAATGGTCTAATTAAATTAGAAGAAGTAGAATTTTTACTTGATGAATTAGATATGCAACATTATCATTCTTCTTTGTTTTATAAAAGATTTGAATCAGAAAAAGCCCACTTAACATGGTATAAATTAACTCCAAATTTAACTATAAGTGATAAGTTTTCAGAAGGTTTGGTTGGTCTTAAGTCTCTAATTAATGTAGAGACATTAAGTGAACAATTAAATAATCAGGCTGATATTGATTCATTAATAAACAAATTATTTAAAACAATTAAAAATAATTCACCAAAAGTTTATGAAAAAACTTTTATTAGTTTTTTTATAGATAGACTTTCTCTAGTAAAGAGTTTGTTGTCAGGTGCTAATAATATTAGCCATGTAAATGTATTGGTTGATGCATTTACATATCTTTTAAATCAAAAAGATTATTCTAAAATAGATGCTAGAGTATGGTCATCATTATTGTGGCATGCTCATGTTTTACCTACTGATTTTTCTGAAGCTATTGGTTTCACAAAAAAAGAAGATGATTTGTCCGTGTTGGAAAAAAAGGAAATAACTAAAGAAGTTTCTAATGAAATTTTACCATACATAGGAAATGCTCGTTGGCCAAGTTGGAAAGCTTTAGAGGGAGATTTTATTTCTTTAAGTGAATTACTTGAGGAAAAAAATGTTCCTTGGTCTAAAGTTAAAGAACATTTGGGTCATATTATTTCTCAATCATCTAAAGATGATACAGATTGGAATCCTGGTGTATTTTTACAAAAGATGGCAGATTATATAGAGAAACATCCTGCTGAATATAAAAATTTAAGTGCTCTGCTTGTTCGTAAGCTTGCTTTATGGAAGGATGCCCTACTAAAACGAGATCCATTATCTATTTTAAATTGGATTAATTTAGCATTGTTGTCTACTCCAAACTGGAATAATTGGTTTAAATTACAAAAGAATGTAGACAATAAAATAGAGCAAGAAATAATCTATGAAATTCAAGAAGATTTAATAAACAATAAAAGTTTAGCAGTAAAAAATCTTAGAGCACTAGGTATTACTTGGTTGCTTGAACCATTTGAAAATAATCAAGTGCCAGAAAATATTATGGAATTAAAAAATGGTTTGTTAATTGAGTCTTTATTTTGGACATATGAAAATCCAAAAGCTTCTTTATTTTTTGCTTCATTAGCGAAAGATATGACTGAAGATAATTCTGGATTTATTAAATTATCAAATCAAATGATTGAAATAGAGAAAAATCTTATTCAAGATACTGTTCAAGAAGCTGTTACTGAAGAAATCAGTGAAGAATTGTTTGCCGCTATAGTTACTGATGCTATAGATATGTATTCTCTATTACAGGCATCCATGGAAAAAATGTATGAAAAGAATGAATGCAATGATGATTTTATTAGAGCAACACATTCATTTAAAACTTTAAGTTTAAATTTAAACAATGAATATACTTCTAAATTCTTTGGTAAATTAGAGGTTTGGGGTATGCATATGGTTGACTTAGCTACTAAATTAACCAATAAAGATTTTGAAATTTTGTTCTCAATAGTAACTTGTGCATTAATTACAGTAGAGAGTTGGAAAAAGAATGTTAAGGTAACATCATTACCAATAGATAGTATTGTTAATTATTTAGGTTTAGAAATTAAATCAAAGAAAAAATTACAAGCCAATGTAAGTTTTGTTGCTAAGGATAATTTGTTATACAATGACATATTTGAATCAGAAAAATTAGTTGAAACTGAAGTTAATAATGTTGATGAAAATATATTTGATAATTTTAAAGAAGAAGCTTTAGATATTTTTGATGAATTAGATGAATTAATTTGTGATGATACAAAAGGCCAAGTTGATGATATAAATAGATTGCTTCATACATTAAAGGGTGGTGCAAGAATATCAGGTTTAATGAAGTTAGGTTTATGGGTTCACCAACTTGAAGATGTAACGACTAAAAAAATAAATGAGTTAACTGAAGATCAATTTAAAGATGCTTTGCAATATGCTTTTGATAAGAATCGTAACTTGTTTTCTGAAGCAACATTAGAGTTTAATAGTCAAAATGAAAATACTAAAAATAAAGACATTGTATTAAAAATAGCTTTGGAAAAAATTGAAGAGGTTTCAGATTCATTATTAGCATCAGAAGCATCACATAAAAAAGTAGAATTGTCATATAGTAATTTGAAATTAATGTTAGAGGATGCAAAAGAGCCTATTAATAGACTAAACTTCTTAGTGTCAGAAATATATGTTGAAGCAGAAGGTTTGTTACATTCTGGTGGTAAAAGCAGAAAAAAACAAACTTCACTATTTGATGAATTGGAAATGGATAAATTTACATATTTTCATGAATTAACTAGAAAATTGGAAGAAGCTGTTTCAGATAACGTATTATATAATAATCTATTAGAAAAAAATATTTACGAATTAAGTGATTCTTCACAGAATAGTAAATTATGGTTAAATATTGCTCAAAAAGAATTGCTTAAAAACTTACATAATGAAGCAAAAAATTATGAATCAAGACTTAAAGCAACAGTTCGTTCTGCTTGCACAGAATTAGGTAAGCATTCAGAGATAAGTTTTGAAGGTTCTTCTTTGTTAGTTAACAAAAAAATTCTTGATGAAGTAACTCCAGCTTTAGAGCATTTAGTTAGAAATTCTATAGCACATAGTATTGAAATGCCAAAAGAACGAGGGTTAAAGAAGGAATCTGCTTTGGTAAGTGTTAAAGCTATATCAAATGTTGATTGGTTTATATTTGGTGTAACAGATGATGGTGCTGGTATTGATTTTAATAAGGTAAAAAATAAAGCCTTAGAAAAAAATATGATTGCAAAAGGCCAAGAAGTAAGTAATGATGATTTGTGTAAAATTATGTTTATGCCAGGATTTTCTACTGCAAAAACTGTAAGTAGTATTGCTGGTAGAGGGGTTGGATTAGATGCAGTTGAAGAAATAATTAAAAAAATAGGTGGACACATAGATGTTAATATCTATGATGGAAATAAGGCAGAATTTTTGATTTATGTTCCAATGCCTGATTGGTTATTGTCTGGTATCAAAGCTGTAGTAAATGAAAAGACTTATGTTATCAGTAATTCACAAATTGAAGAAATTAGCTTATTAACTTCAGATGAAGTTGAAAAAGCTTTAGAAAATAAGCATATAGAAATTGGTGGAAATAAGAGAAGCTGTATTTATATGGATTATATAAATGGTACATTTGCATTTCATAAAGTAAACAATTTTAATCCTGTAGTTCATTTGAAAAATGGAAGATCAATAATTGTTGATAGTATAGAATTCATTGAAAAACAACCAGTTAAGTCATTGCCAAATAATTTATATAAAAATTATGGTATTTCTGGAACAACTATACTTTCAGACTCTAATGTTGGTATTGTGATTGATGCTATGTCAAGCAAATGGGACAACTTGTATGAAGAGGTTGCTGTTGTAAATAAAAATGTACACAAAAAAGATGATAATTTAATCCTTATTGTTGATGACTCATTAACGGTTAGAAAAGCAACAGCGAAATTCCTACAGAAAAAAGGATATGATGTTGTAACTGCTGAAAATGGTTTAGAGGCTGTAAAATATCTTGAAAAAGAAATATTACCAGCAATGATATTAATGGATATTGAAATGCCAGTAATGGATGGTTTTGAAGCATTACAAAGAATTAAGAGTGTGGATTATTTAAAGAATATTCCTGTAGTTATTATTAGTTCTCGTGCCGTAGATAAGCATATTAATTTTGCTAAATCTATTGGAGCTTTAGATTTCTTAGGAAAGCCATTTAATGAAGATAGGTTATATGCAATTTTAGATTTATATACAAAGAATAAGGAAAAGGTTTAATATGAAAATATTAGTAATTGATGATAGTAAAACCGTAAGAAAGTCCTTGCATGTTGTATTGAAAAATTCAAATCATGAAATTTTTGAAGCAGAAAATGGAATTGAGGGTTTAGCCAAAGCTTTTGATATTAAGCCTAACTTAATATTTATAGATGTAATGATGCCAAGGTTAGATGGTTTTCAATTATGCCAGGTTCTTAAAAAAAGACCATGGGCAAAAGAAATGTTTTTATGTATGTTGACAGGTAAAGATACTTTGCTTGATAGAGCAAAGGTTAAAAACTATGGTGCTGACTTTCTAATTATAAAGCCATTTAACAGTAAAAACTTAATTGATTTTATAACTAAAATAGAAAATAAAACATTCTCAGAAAAAATATCATTAAGTTAAAACACTTATTATATAGAGTTGTAATAGCCCACTGAATAAGCAAGCCCCTCTGAAACCTTGTTAAAAAACAAGTCGCTTGGTAGGGTTTGTTAAACCAAGCTGATAAACCTACACTTCCAAAGATAGCTTATGCTAGCTTTGGTTCTACTCAAAAGGATTAATCTCTTGAGCAGATTGAGGTTTAACTACCGTAGGTTGAATATAATCCATTAT
>Ga0210026_1000280_pt1 | contig 61228 bp, 63 predicted proteins | sample CryGeymeta201509_FD_183977 | JGI IMG/M metagenome (GOLD analysis project Ga0210026, IMG submission 183977) | Groundwater microbial communities from Crystal Geyser aquifers in Utah, USA - Crystal Geyser metaG 2015-09 (SPAdes) (version 2) | ecosystem: Environmental > Aquatic > Deep subsurface >...
TAGCTTTAGGTCTTTGCTGAACAGATTTAACACAACAATAACAAGTTGTAAAAGGGTTTAACTTTCTAGCTTTTATTGTAATTGGACTGAAGAAATTTTATAAAATTAAAAAGTCAAGATGACTTCAATATATTTATTAAGCCTTTCAACATTGAAAGGCTTTTTTTATTTGTACATTTAAGCTACTTTTGAAACTCTCAACCACCGTTTAAGTAGGGGTGAAAACTCTAAATTTGAAACTTTAAACTAGAAACTTAAAATGAACTATATTCTTTTTGATGGTCCTTTTCGTAATAATTTACTGCCATTTACATTTACAAGACCAGTAGCAGATATAAGAGTGGGAATTTTAACCATACGTGAAAAATGGGAAGCTTATTTAGATTCTACAACAACAACCGTAACTGAGGATTATTTATCAGAAAAGTACCCTATGGTAGAAATGGAAGAAAATATCATGATAAATGCATCGTATCTTCCAAATTATGAACTGGTTGAGATGATAAAGAATTTAGAAAAGAATCAGGCCATTTTTAAAGATGAGGATATTATTGCATTTTTTACTAATGACACTCAAGACCATATTAATTTTTCAACCTATGAAGTCATTGAATTTAATGAGGATATTTTGCGCATTGAGCACACATGGGATATTTTTTCAAAAAATGGAGAGGCTATCCAAGATGACTTTAATCTTATAACTAAAGATAGAAAGTCAAAACCAATTCCATCAAGCAACCATGTTATTGACTCAGAAAATATTTTTATTGAAGAAGGTGCTAAGCTTGAATTTACAACCTTAAATGCTTCTGCTGGACCCATTTATATTGGTAAAAATACAGAAATAATGGAAGGCTCACTCATTAGAGGTCCTTTAGCATTATGTGAAGGTTCCGCTATAAAATTAGGTTCAAAAATTTATGGACCAACTACCATAGGTCCTTACAGTAAAGTTGGTGGAGAGGTTAATAACTCAGTATTATTTGCTTATTCTAATAAAGGGCATGATGGATTTTTAGGAAATTCTGTTCTTGGCGAATGGTGCAATTTAGGAGCTGACACTAATAATTCGAATCTAAAAAATAATTATGCTGAGGTAAGATTATGGGATTATCAAACTGAAAGTTTTGCTAAAACTGGCCTCCAGTTTTGTGGACTCATGATGGGCGATCACAGTAAATGTGGTATAAATACCATGTTTAACACTGGAACCGTCGTTGGTGTAAGTGCCAATATATTTGGTAGCGGTTTTCCTAGAAATTTTGTTCCTAGTTTTTCTTGGGGTGGACATGGTGGGTTTACAACCTATTTAACTAAAAAAGCTTTTGAAGTTGCTGAGATTGTCATGGCAAGACGTCATGTTGACTTCACGGAACAAGACAGAGCCATTTTAGAGCATGTATTTGAAGAAACCAATAAATTTAGAAGAGAATAAATAACTTTTAGTAAATTTAATTTAATTTTTTATAAAGTTATGAAGTTTTTTTTCTGTTTTTTTTCTTTCTTATATGTAGCAATTGGGATGTCTCAATCTAAAGTATATGCCGAAAAAAATATTACTTTAAATGATGAAAAACCGCAATTTGGGCTATCTCTTAATCAAAATGATGGTGTTTTGTTTACTTCATATTTACTCAATAAAAATGGTAAAGTAAAGACGTACTTAGGAAACGGTGTTTTAATAATTTACAAAGGAATTAAAACAGAAAATGGTGAAGTAACTAATGTTGAACCCTTGTTAATTGATAAAAAAGAAGATATTACTCATATAACAAAGGCTTGTATGTCTCCAGATGGGAAGACATTGTACGTTACCACCAATTATACCAATAGAAAAAATAAACCTAAAGGCGACTTTAAAGAAACAAATTTTCACATTGAAACTGCTGAATATGTAAATGGTTTGGGTTGGACAAATTTCAAGGTTTTGCCTTTTTGTAAACCACAGTATTCTTATGCTCATGCCTCTTTAAGTCCAGACGGAAATACGTTGTACTTTACTGCAAATATAAGAGGAGGAAAAGAATCAACTAAAGGCACTTCAGATATATTTAAAGTAGATGTTTTGGGAGAGAATGCCTATAGCGAACCAAAAAATTTAGGGTCTCAAGTCAATTCTTATAGCGGAGAAATGTTTCCCTTTATGAGTTATGATAATACCTTGTATTTTGCCTCCAACAGGTCCAATGGTGTTGGCGGATTTGATATTTATAAAAGCGTGATGAATGAAAAAGGTATTTTTGAAAAAGCCGAAGTATTGCCACAACCTATTAATAGCAAACAAGACGATTTTTGTTTTGTGATGGAAAAGAATGGAACATCAGGTTATTTTTCATCAAAACGTGATGGTGGAAAGGGAGAAGATGATATTTATTATTTTATGATTAACTAATCTTTTTTAACTCGTTTTAACTCCAAAAGATTTATAGGATTTATCCCCAGACCTCTTACATTTTTACGGGTAAATCGAACTACTTCATCATAAAACATAACAACAACGGGGGCTTGTTGCATTACCAAACTATCCATTTTTGCATAAAGTTGTTCGCGTTTTTTGGTGTTTGTTTCAATAAAAGCTTCCTCAAACCAAGTATCAAATTGCTTATTATTAAAGTGAGTGTAATTTGGTCCGTTTGGTGCAAAGTTTTTACTGAAGTATAACGATAAATAATTTTCAGCATCGGGGTAATCGGCAACCCAACTGGCTCTAAACATATCTAATTTTCCATTTGCTTTGGCATCTTTTAGTGTTGCTGCTGGAATAACATCTATTTTAACTTGCAATCCTGTTTTTTGAATTTCACGTTGTATATATTCGCAAAAACTTAAATAATTGCTCGTTGTTGTTATCGTAATTTCTGGATTTTCAATGCCTGTTTCAGTTTTAAATTGAGAAATTAATTGTTTTGATTTTTCTGGTTGATAGGTGTAACCAATAGTTTCATTATAACCAGGTAGGCCTTTGGGTATAAAACCTCCATAAGCAGGAATGCCAATGCCATTTCTTAAATAGACCATCATTTTTTGACGGTCAAAACCATAATTAACTGCTTTTCTAATAAGTTCTGATTGTATCTCAGGAATTTCAGAATCCATATAAAATGCTAAGTATTCAGTATTTAAATAAGGGCCTCTTATCATATTCACATCCTTATCATAAACGGCTCTTAAGTGACCACTGGCTGTTAAAATTTCATCTTTGTAAGAAGCATCTAAACCAGAAATGTAATCTATATTGCCTTGTGCAAACTGCAAAAACTCACTTTGTTTATCGGGTAAAAATGTAATGGCAATGGCTTCTAGATAAGGTAAGCGTTTATTTTCTTCATCTGTTTCAAAATAACTTTCGTTTTTTCTAAAAACAAGTTTTATATTTTCTTCCCAACGTTTAAACTTAAAAGGGCCTGTGCCTATGGGGTTAGCTCTAAAATCGCTGCCATAATGCTCTACAATTTCTTTGGGTACTACAGAACAATATTTCATGCTTAATAACCCTAAAAATGCAGGGAATGGTTGTTGCAAATGTATTTCAAAAAGGGTATCGTTAATAGCTTGATAACGCTCAACTTTATTTAAAACCCAACGTCCTGGAGAAGCAATTTTTGAATCTTTTAACCTGTTTAAGCTATACTCAAAATCTGACGCCTTTACGGTTCTTGTTGAGTCCTTCCCAAAAAGTTTGTGCTTATGAAAAAAGATATCCTTTCTTAAAATAAATGTATAGGTAAGGGCATCCTCTGAAATCGTCCAATCCTTTGCAATAGAAGGCAATACCTGCATTTTATCATCCATTTGTACCAAACCATTAAATAATTGATTGGTAGCCCAAATATCGGCCAGATCTTTAGAAAATGCTGGATCTAAAGAACTGATGTTTTTATGTTCATTATATCTAAAAACGAGATTATCTGTAGATTTTTGCAAACTATCTTTGCATGAAAAAATCAGCAAATTTATTATAACTATAAAGATACCTTTTGTTAAGTTTATACTATGGATATGGTTTCTAAGCAAGATGAAACAGTTTTAGTTGTGTCAAAAATAAAGTTTTAATTCTATATGAATAAAAATTTGGCATTTTAATATTTTGATGTGACCTATACTTAAAAAGGGGTCAAAATAAATAGTTAGATTATTTTGCTGTTGTTGACAATTTAGTCTCTCACATTAAGTTGAAGAGCGTTTCCTTTTGAAACGCTCTTTTTTTATTAACTTTGCACGTTTTTAGGATTGAAATGAGTGCAAGAAAAAAAGTAGCATTTTATACATTGGGTTGTAAACTTAACTTCTCTGAAACTTCTACCATAGCAAGAAGTTTTAATGAAGAAGGGTTTGATCGTGTGGATTTTTCTGAATACGCAGATATTTATGTTATTAATACCTGTTCAGTAACTGAAAATGCAGATAAACGATTTAAAACCATTGTAAAACAAGCACAAAAATTAAATTCAAAGGCGTTTATTGCTGCCGTTGGTTGTTATGCTCAATTAAAACCTCAAGAATTAGCAGATGTTCATGGTGTAGATTTGGTTTTGGGTGCCACCGAAAAATTTAAGATTACCGATTATTTGAACGACCTTTCAAAGAATGATCTAGGCGAAGTTCATTCATGTGAGATTGAAGAAGCCGATTTTTATGTAGGAAGCTACTCTATTGGAGATAGAACACGTGCCTTTTTAAAAGTGCAAGATGGTTGTGATTATAAATGTACCTATTGTACCATTCCACTAGCCAGAGGAATTTCAAGAAGTGATGCCTTAGAAAATGTGCTCAAAAAAGCTAAAGAAATTGCGCAACAAAATATTAAAGAAATTGTGCTTACTGGGGTCAATATAGGCGACTATGGTAAAGGCGAGTTTGGTAATAAAAAACATGAACACACATTTTTAGATTTAGTTACTCAATTAGATAAAGTAGATGGCATTGAACGCTTAAGAATATCATCCATTGAACCTAATCTTTTAAAAAATGAAACCATCGATTTAGTTTCTAAATCTCGGGCTTTTGTGCCACATTTTCATATTCCATTACAGTCAGGAAGCAACGACATTTTAAAGAACATGAAGCGCCGTTATTTAAAAGAATTGTATGTTGATAGAGTTCTTAAAATAAAACAAGTTATGCCACATGCTTGTATAGGTGTTGATGTTATTGTTGGTTTTCCTGGTGAAACGGAGGCTCATTTTTTAGAAACCTATAATTTTTTGAACGAACTTAATATTTCTTATTTACACGTATTCTCTTATTCTGAAAGAGATCATACAGAAGCGGCCATCATGAAAGAGATTGTTCCAGTAGCGGTTAGAAATAAGCGAAGCAAGATGTTAAGAGGTCTTTCAGTTAAAAAGCGCAGAGCCTTTTATGAAAGTCAATTAGGGAAATTCAGAACGGTTTTATTTGAAAACGAAAACAAAGAAGGTTATATTCATGGTTTTACCGAGAATTACGTTAAAGTTAAAACACCGTGGAATCCTGAGTTGATAAATACATTACACGAAATAAAACTTACAAAGATTGATGATGATGGATTGGTAAGGTTTGAGTTTGTTAATGTCTTAGCTATGTAAAACTGTTATTTTAAAACTGCAGTTTTTCAGCTAAAGGGATCGTTTTTAAATTCTTAAACCAACAGGAAGCATTCGTTTGTACTTTCTGTTTCTTCTAACAAATTTTGCAATATCGGGACTGGTTGGAACAATGCTAAGATTGCGCTCGTCTATTTGTTCAAAAACAACTGATAAAAATTCTGAGCTAAAATTTTCATCATCGATTCCTTTTGGTATAATAAGTTTCGTTAAAAAAATCTTTCGATCTTGCAATGAATATTCAATTTTTGCTAAATGGTCATCAATTTTAATTTCAAACTGACGTAAAAAATCATTGTCTATTAAATCTGCAGCATCTATCATGATAAAAAGTTTTATTTCTAAAGAAACTTGAATAGTGAGTACTATTTTCTATAGTTTTGTGGTACAAATTTACAAAAAAATAGTCAATAATAAGACTGTTCAAGGTTAAAACCTTATGAATCAAGATATAATACATGTTTATTTTATGCCAGGAATGGCAGCTAGCTCAAAAATTTTTGAATACATAGAATTACCTAAAAATCAATTCGAAACACATTTTTTAGATTGGGTGTTACCTATTGATAATGAAACAATTGAAGCTTACGCAAAACGGATGGTAAAAAACATTAAAAACGAAAATAGTGTGCTAATTGGTGTCTCTTTTGGTGGTGTGTTAGTGCAAGAAATGAGCAAACATATTAGGCTAAGAAAATTAATTATTATTTCCAGTGTGAAATCTGTGAAAGAACTTCCCAAAAAAATGCACCTTGCAAAGGTAACTATGGCATATAAATTGTTACCTGTTCAATGGGTTGCTAATATAGATTCATTGGCTAAGTATATTTTCGGTGAGAATATACCAAAACGCATTAGCCTGTATAAAAAATATCTTTCTGTAAATGATAGTAAATATTTAAGTTGGGCCATTGAAAACATGGTTTGTTGGAACCAAGAAACCTATATTAAAAACATCATTCATATTCATGGTGACAAAGACACTGTTTTTCCTATTAAATATATTAAGGATTGCATCGTTATTAAAGATGGCACCCATATTATGATTATTAATAGATTTAAGTGGTTTAATAAGCATTTACCAAAACTTATCATGTCATAAATTAAAATAACAGTATTAATTTTTTTAATTTTATAAAAAAAATGAAAAACATATTAGCCAGTATTGGATTATTTAGCTTGTGCGGATTATTTATCTTTGCCTTGCAAGATGTACAAACTGATGAGAATTTTGAAAAAAAGCTCATCAATGATTATAACGTTTATGCACTTCAAATACCAGAAGATTTAGAGTTTGCTGGAGAACCTATGCCACTTAAAGATCCTGATGTTTATGAACGTATGGATAGAGAATTATTAGTTAATACCTATTGGCAATCTAACGGTTTATTAATGTTTAAACGTGCTAAAAAGTACTTTCCAGTTATTGAACCAATCCTTAAAAAACATGGAATACCAGATGATTTTAAGTATTTAGCGGTTATAGAAAGTGGTTTAACAAATGCTGTTTCAAGCGCAAAGGCTACGGGGTTTTGGCAAATTATGCAGGCAACTGCTATAGAAAATGGATTAGAGGTTAATACGAATGTAGATGAACGCTATAATCTTGAAAAATCAACGGATGTTGCCTGTAAATATCTTTTAAAATCGAAAGAAAAATTTGGATCATGGACACTTTCGGCAGCAGCCTATAATGCAGGCGACGCCGGAATTTCAAGACGTTTGGATGACCAAAACGTTAAAGATTACTATGATTTGTTACTGGGTGAAGAAACCGGAAGATATGTGTTTAGAATTATGGCTTTAAAAGAAATTTTAAGTCATCCAGATATTTACGGATTTAATTTTAGGGAGAAAGATTTATACTCTAACGTTCCAACCTATAAAGTTGAGGTGGATACAGCTGTTTCAGATTTCACAAAATTTGCTGAAGAGTTTGGTATTAATTATAAAATTTTAAAAATCCACAACCCATGGTTGAGAGAACCAAAACTTATTAATAAATCCAGAAAAACTTACACGATTGAAATTCCAGAAAAAGGATATTATAATTGACAATTGACAATTGTCAATTAAAAAAGAAGCTAAATGTTAAAAGTTTTTTCTTTCTGAAAACTTGGAACTTTAAACTTGAAACACAAAAAAGTTTATCCTCTTTTTTTCTGAGCCCTTATGGAACCACCTGTACCATAATGCTGATTAGGCATTTGTGCTCGTTTCATGTTGTCTTTCATCATTTTAATTTGTTCAGTAAGCATGTTCTGTTTGTCAAGTTTTTGGGCTTCTGATAGTAATTTTTGAGCCTCTTGCTTTCTTCTTTTAGAAAAAGCAATCCCTGCTAAATTTAATTTTGCCATGGCTAAATCATGATTCATGGATAACCCTAATGCTACGGCTTTCTTAAAATATTTTTCAGCTTCATTCATATTGGTTTGCGAAATCATGATTCCGTGCAAGTAGTTAAAGTAACCTTGTTGTTTTTTTACTAGAGCAGATTTTGGATTTTTAATTTTATTCAACCATTTATTTGCACCAACAAAATCTTGCTTTCTCAATCTTAAAAAAGCCAATAAAATAAATTCATTTTTAAAGTAAAGAAAAACAAATATGGTTGAAAGCAATATAAGCATGATGCCATTACCAATATTGTTTTCAGTAAATTGATATACAGCATAGGCTAAAATACCTGCGGTAATAATAAGTTTTATAATTTTATTGTACATTTTTGTATAAAATAAAGATGTTGAAAATAAATTTTATGCTTTATCAACCAGTTAAATTTCGAATAGATTGCAAAGAAACTAAATTTTTATGAAAAGCACCTCATGGTTGTTTAACAATTAAACAATCAATATAAGGTCTTTTTTATCTATAAAATGAGGTTCTTTTTCTAATGTTATCTTTATTAAAAATATTTTTAAATAAGGTTTGTCAAAGTAAAAACTCTTTGTATATTTGCGCTCGGTTTTGGGGTAAGCTTCTAAACTTTCAAATAAATATAATTTTTTCAGATTTAAAGATACTAGACAATGAGTAAAAGAACGTTTCAGCCATCAAAAAGAAAGAGAAGAAACAAACATGGTTTCAGAGAAAGAATGGCTTCTGCTAATGGTAGAAAAGTGTTAGCTCGTAGAAGAGCAAAAGGAAGAAAGAAACTGTCTGTGTCATCTGAATCTAGACATAAAAAATAATGATTTTTTTATTTAGAATAATTAAAAAAGGTGTTGCTTAGGTGTAACGCCTTTTTTTATATCATAAAACATCATTTTTAATAAAAAGAAACACCATTTAAAATGCCAAAAAATCCAAAACTAAAATCTATATTAATTATTGGTTCTGGTCCTATAGTGATCGGGCAAGCATGTGAGTTTGATTATTCTGGAACACAGGCCTTAAGATCTTTAAGAGAAGATGGAATTGAAACCGTTCTTATCAATTCAAATCCAGCGACCATCATGACAGATCCGTCCATGGCCGATCATGTTTATTTACTGCCGCTTACTACAAAATCAATCATTAAAATATTAAAAGACCATCCACAAATTGATGCCGTTTTACCAACTATGGGCGGACAAACGGCCTTGAATTTATGTATTGAGGCCGACGAAAAAGGTATTTGGAAAGATTTTGGGGTAGAGATTATTGGTGTAGATATTGATGCTATTAACATTACAGAAGATAGAGAGAAGTTTAGAGAGTTGATGCTTAAAATTGGAATTCCAATGGCGCCTCAGGCAACGGCAACTTCTTATTTAAAAGGAAAGGAAATAGCACAAGAGTTTGGTTTTCCACTGGTTATTAGGGCTTCTTTTACGTTGGGTGGCGCTGGTGCATCGTTTGTTCACGAACAAAAAGATTTTGATGAGTTGTTAACCCGAGGTTTAGAAGTATCTCCCATTCATGAAGTTATGATTGATAAGGCCTTGATTGGCTGGAAAGAATTTGAGTTGGAATTATTAAGAGATTCCAACGATAACGTGGTTATCATCTGTTCTATTGAAAACATGGATCCCATGGGAATTCATACGGGCGATTCCATTACGGTAGCACCTGCTATGACATTGAGTGATAGAACCTACCAAAAAATGCGTGATATGGCCATACACATGATGCGCAGTATAGGCGATTTCGCAGGCGGTTGTAACGTGCAATTTGCGGTATCTCCCGATGAAAATGAAGACATTATAGCCATTGAAATTAATCCACGTGTTTCTCGTTCTTCTGCTTTAGCTAGTAAAGCAACAGGTTACCCTATTGCCAAAATAGCAGCTAAATTGGCCATAGGGTATCATTTAGATGAATTACAAAATCAAATTACAAAATCTACTTCGGCCTTGTTTGAACCTACCCTAGATTATGTGATTGTTAAAATACCTCGTTGGAATTTTGATAAGTTTGAAGGATCGGATAGAACTTTAGGACTTCAAATGAAATCGGTTGGAGAAGTTATGGGCATAGGCCGATCATTTCAAGAAGCACTTCATAAAGCAACGCAATCATTAGAAATTAAACGAAATGGACTAGGGGCCGATGGTAAGGAGAACAAGAATTATAACGAAATTATTGAAAAATTAACCTATGCTTCATGGGATAGGGTCTTTATAATTTACGATGCCATTGCCATGGGAATTCCCCTGAGCAGGATATATGAAATCACAAAAATTGATATGTGGTTTTTAAAGCAATATGAAGAATTATTTCTTCTTCAGAAAGAAATATCTACTTATAACATTAACACGATTCAAAAAGATTTACTCTTAGAAGCTAAACAAAAAGGGTATGGCGACCGGCAAATAGCACACATGTTAGGCTGTTTGGAAAGTCAGGTTTACAATAAACGAGAAGCATTTGGTGTGAATCGTGTTTATAAATTGGTTGATACTTGTGCTGCAGAATTTAAAGCGCAAACGCCTTATTATTATTCAACGTTTGAAAGCGATATGCAATTAGCTGGAAGCGAGCGCTTTTCACATAACGAAAGTGTTGTTTCAGACAAGAAAAAAATTGTTGTTTTGGGCTCTGGACCCAATAGAATTGGACAAGGTATTGAGTTTGACTACTGTTGTGTTCACGGCGTTTTAGCAGCTGCTGAATGTGGTTACGAAACCATCATGATTAACTGTAATCCAGAAACGGTTTCAACAGATTTTGATACCGCCAATAAATTATATTTCGAGCCTGTTTTTTGGGAACATATTTATGATATTATAAAGCATGAAAAACCAGAAGGGGTTATTGTTCAATTAGGTGGACAAACCGCCTTAAAACTAGCAGAAAAGCTTACTAAATATGGTGTTAAAATTATAGGAACCAGTTTTGAATCGCTTGATTTAGCCGAAGACCGCGGAAGTTTTTCTAATTTATTAAAAGAAAACAACATACCGTATCCAGCATTTGATATTGCAGAAACAGCCGATGAGGCATCAGCCATTGCCGATGTGTTGGATTTTCCTATTTTAGTACGTCCATCTTACGTTCTTGGTGGGCAAGGCATGAAAATTGTCATTAATAAACAAGATTTAGAAGAACATGTGGTTGGTTTATTAAGGGCTATGCCAGGAAATAAATTGCTTTTAGACCACTATTTAGAAGGCGCTATCGAAGCAGAAGCCGATGCTATTTGTGATGGTGAAGACGTTTACATTATTGGCATTATGGAACATATAGAACCATGTGGTATTCATTCTGGAGACAGTAATGCCATGTTACCTCCATTTAATTTGGGCGATTTGGTCATGCAACAAATTAAAGACCATACGGTAAAAATAGCTAAAGCTCTCAATACCGTTGGGCTAATCAATGTTCAATTTGCTATTAAAGACGATGTAGTTTACATTATTGAAGCCAATCCAAGAGCATCCAGAACCGTTCCATTTATTGCAAAGGCCTACGGAGAACCTTATGTAAATTATGCCACTAAGGTGATGTTGGGAGCTAAGAAAATAAAGGATTTTGATTTTAAACCAAAACTTGAAGGTTACGCCATAAAACAACCAGTGTTCTCTTTTAATAAATTTCCTAATGTCAACAAAAAATTGGGGCCAGAAATGAAGAGTACTGGCGAAAGTATTTTGTTTATAGATAGTTTAAAGGATGACGAGTTTTATGAGCTATACTCCAGACGTAAAATGTACTTAAATAAATAAAAGGATTATTTTTTATAATGCCTCCATAAAGTTATAGACTGTTTGGAGGCATCATTTTTTTAAGAGAGTAATTCTATTGTAATTTAAGTTCGAAATTAAAAGTTATTTTAACAACTTCTGAAACTTTATTTCTTACAATTTTTGGGATTACAATATCAAAATCTGAGCTTTTAACATTAAAACTTCCAGACATTTTTACAATATCATGGTCTTTTATTAAGGTAGTGCGAATATTTTCTATCTTTTTTGTTTTGCCATGAAAAAATAACTCACCATTTAACATAATGTCTTTTTCTGACTGTAAAATAGCATTAGAAAAATCTTTTATAACCCCTTTAAAAGTTGCTTTGGAATAGGTGTCTGATTCAGCATAGTTTTCATTAAAATGCTCTTCCATTAAAGCATTTTTAAACCTAAATCCTTTTATTAAAACCAAAGCTGCGAATTCATGATTTTCTATGTTAAGTATAGCAGTAACTGCGTTGTTTTTAGCAACAACTTCTTCAAAAGCGGGGACAGATGCTTCAAATGTTACCATACCTGTTTTTGTTAAAAATTTGTTTTGTGCTTGGGATGTAATGCACATGCAAATAATTAAATAGAATAAGTTTTTCATTGAGTTATATTTTATTCTTCAAGCAATCCATCTTCTTGCCATTGTATAATAATGTCTATTAAATTTTGTGGTAGTTTTGGGCCTCCAAAGGGCATTACAAATCCTAAATCGTCAGAAGAAATTCTTGCTATTAAGCCCCTATTTTCAATAGCATCTTTTACGTTTTCATAAGTGAGCAGTGACATTGGAGCTCCATTAACAGGTGGATTTGTATGGCAACTTATACAATTAGTGTCAATGATGTTTTTTACATTATCACGGTAAGTTACAATCTCTGTTATGGGGGTGGTATCTATTAAATCTTGTTCGCTTGTATGAGTACATGAACTTAAGATAAATACAATCAAAACAAAAAAGATTGGTGGTGTTTTCATAACTAAAATACGCGACTTAAATTAAATCCGAAAAAGATGTTTCCATCTGTCCAATCTCCAGTGGCTTGCCCTAAAAAACCATTAGTATTCATGGCTTGTGCATTAGAGAAAAGCATTTGAAACACATGGCCACCTGTTTCTAAATCCACACCTATTGATAATGGATTTTTAAAAGGGGAATTACTAGCTCTATTGAGATGCCATCCATAATCTGTGTTAAACGACCAACGCTTTCCAAGTTTATAACGGCCACCAATGCCTAACGCAAATTGTGTATTGTCTTGATCATCAAAAGAAACATAATTGTCGTGAAACAAAGTTGGGGCAAGCTCTAAAGATAATTTATTACTCACTTTTCTGGAAATTAATAACTGAGTTGTGTAACCTAACCGGTTTTTAAATTCCAGTTTAGGTAAGTTATCTATGCTTAATGCCGTATTAACCAAAATGGAATGATATCCTACAATAGTAAGTGGGAATCCTTTGTTTTCTTGCCTTAATAAACGATATTTAACTGAGGCTTCATAAATTTTCTGAAATGAACTTCTTGAAACTCCTATGTTTATGCCATTGGAAAGACCATAGATAAATTGAAGTCTGGTAACGGCATCGTCAAGGCCAAAAAAAGTGTCAGCACCATTTTCAATACTTCCAAATCTGTGTGAGACAATAAAAGTCAGTTGTTTTTTTGCCGTAAGTTTTGTGGATTCAAAATTTACAATTTTTAGTCCTTTAAAAGTAGCAATGGTGTATTGATTTTCAATACTATCTGTATCAATTTCATTTATCAAATCGTCTTGGGCAAATAGCGTAAAAGGCAATATTAATATAATTATAAAAACCAATAACGCTCTCATAAGGCTTTTATTTATTAGTTAACCCTTAATAAAGCGTTTGGTTTCTGTGCTTCCTTCAAAAGTAACTTTTACTAAATACAATCCACTTTTTAAGTTGGAAACATTAATATTTGAAAAGTTTTCTGAATTTATAATGTATGACATGGTTCTTTTGCCAAGCATATCATAAACTTCAAGAAGTCCATTTGTAATTCTGTTTTTAAATACAATATTTAAATTGGTTGTGCTTGGGTTTGGATAAACATTGAAATTAGAACCTAACTCAAAATCTGTAGCGCTTAAAACCGATCCCCAAAATTGAGCTCCATTTTGCATTCCATTTCCCGTATATACATAAGGCGGCGTTTTATTTATGAAAGTACCTGAAGTCCAGATTCCTTTTGAAACAGCTACATTTTCGCGACCGTTTGGAAACACAAAACTACCTCCCCACTGCGTAAAATCTGTCATTGCCGTAGTAGAGCCAAAAGTACTACTGTTATACAAGCCTAAGTCTGCAGAGGTTGCTAAATTAACGGAGCTTGTTACAATTACATCCGCACTAGGAGCTAAATTTAAAGAACCCGAAACCACGGTCATCGAGCCTAAACTTCCATAAACAACTTGAGAACAAAACCAATAATTGGTTAAATTTACAGCAGTACTTCCATAATTGTGGATTTTTACATTATCTGTAGAGGGATCTACTTCTACAATTCTAATTTGAGATTTAACGGATAGACTAAAAAAAGTTATTAGTGCCATTGTTAGAAACGATTTTAAAAAGTACCTTTTTTCCATAATAATATATTTAAGATTAATTAATAATATGACATTGGTCTAATTTAATTTCTTCAAGTAGGCTATCAAAACCAATAAACCGTCCTTTAACCGTTGTTTTTTGATTTATTTTATTAGACGTAATTTTATTGTCAAACTGACAAAATACTTTTTCATTTAAAGTTATTTGAAGAGGAGAAAATTCAGAAATTACTCCAGTTACCTCAATGGTTTTATTAAGGTATTTTGTTTCTGCATTAATAGGGTTTATTGAAAATTCTTGTGCTATATCTGTAGCCGAAACTATAAATTCTGCAGTTTCGTTTTCAATAATTCGGTGGTCTTTAAAAACATAACGATACGTTAAGAAAGAAAAGATGATGAGCAATAGTAAAGCAATCCGTTTTTTCATTGTAATGTTTTTTTTGAAGTAGGTTTGCTTTTTAATTTAAACTGCTTCAGTAGTAATACAGCTGAAGCAGTTTTAGCTATTAATCAAATGATTATAGGTAGATGAGAGGCAATTGGGGATTATTTTTTTTTATGGATGCATTTAAAAGCTACTTCAGCAATAACGCTGAAGCAGCGATGTGCTAGATTCAAATCATGTTTTTGATTTGTTGATTGAAATTTTCTTTTTCATAGGGCATTTCTACTAGCTTATATTTTTTCAAAAGTTAAATTATCGGTGCCACCATTGCCGCCACTTATATGAATTAATTCAATTTTTGAGTTTGTTCTGCTTACAATTTCCCAATCTTCGGATAATTCATTGAAATTTGAGGGCGAGAGGAAGAATATATTAAAATCTATATTATCAGAGCTATTACTGTCATCATCACTACTGCTGCTATCTATAATAGACCATGTGCCAACAATAGTATTAATGCCATTATTGGCCGTTAATGAATTGTCTGCGCCAAAAGTAAAACTATAGCCGCTAAAATTATTGGTCTCATCCTGACCAGAATCAACATAATTGGTTATTAACCATTGGTCTGATTGTATTAAGGTCTCAATTTGTTGAATGGTTTGACTATTGTTGTTAGAGTTTACCTCATCCTCTGATGAACAGGTTGAAGACATTAAAGAAAAACTCAACATTAATAATAAGCTGTAAAAAAATCCTTTTTTCATGCTTTTAAATTTTATGGGTTAATAGTTTTAGTTGCAATTACTTTTAAATTTTAGTTCATCATCATCACCAACTCGTAAGTCTACTTTGGTTTCATTAGAATCTTGTTCAATTTCATGTAAATACCAATTGTTATTAAAATCCGATAATGTTGGTATGTCTATAATAACACTAATGTTATTGCCCGATCCAGAGGTAGACCAAGTACCATTTTCAATAGTCCCTGCATAAGTTGCTGTTAGTGTTCCATCTGTTAAAAAGTTAAAGAAATAACCTTCGTACAATTCGTCTAAATCATTATCGTTTCTTTCTAAATCTTCAATGCTCCAATTTGTACATCCTGTTAGTATATCACTTAATTGTTCTGTTGAACAGTTGTCGCAATCATCATCATTATAATCAAAATCATCATCTTCATCACAGTCATCGCCGTACAAGTTTATGGCTTCTTCAAGTTCATCAAAATTATTTATGGTTAACTCTGTGCCATCTAGAAGAACAATGGAAATAGGGAAGTTAAAAGTTACTAAATCATCATCATCATCTACCTCATCAAAATCGTCAATAAAGTTGTATAATTCCTGATCGTCGTTAATGGTAACGGTTGTAATTACTTCAGTTGTTTTATTAAATATTGATACGGTTAAAGGATAAACAAAATCTAAACATTCAATATCATCATCACTTTCATTTTCTCCATGGCAATTATTAGAATAGACAGATAATTCAGTAAAGTTGTTGATCGTGATTTCTGTAAAATCGCTTAGAACTATGGTTATCGGGAATGTAATTTCAATAGTATCGAGATCATCGTTAAATTCATCAAAAATATCTTCTATGGTTTCATAATCATCATCAGAATTCACAGTAATTTCTAAGCCATTAACAATAACGATAACTGGAAGTTCAATATTAAAACAATTTGAGTTGTCAATAATATTGTCATTAGAACCATCGTTCATAACGGTTTGGCTCATTAAACTAGTTAAGTTTGAGTTGGCAGTAAGCGTATCTTCTGGAGGTGTTTGAATGGACACCAATTCTTCTGTTCTGCAAGACGATAAGAAGAACATGAGCATTATGCTAAATAAGATTGAAATTTTAATTTGGGTTTTCATAATTTTAATGTTTTATATTTATTAAACAACCAACTTTTAAAAACTCCTGAAAAAAAATTAAATTTTTTTTAATTCTTTTTTTAGTCGTTTTAAATCATCGAATGTTTTTTTTAATTTTTTGAATCTTTTCAAAGCCATTTGATGTTTTATTTTGAAAATCAGGTTGTCTGGGTTTTGTTGAATTAATTCATTAAGGTTGAATATTTTGTTTTTGTAATAATTTATTTCAATTTCTTTTAATACGGCCATGTAATGTACAAATTCTTTGGTTTTATTTACTTCCATATATCAATACATTTTTTTAAAGATAGACAGGTGTTAGTGCTTTTGTAGTAGCCATTAAAAGCAATGGTGTTTTTCTTTATAGTTTCAATTTTAATATAAAACAACCATTTGTTTAAAACTCCTTAAAGTTTCCATATTTTTTATCTAAATTTATTGCATTAAAAGAAAATAATTTTGCAAAAAGACCTTATCGAAAACATTTGCCAAGAGCAAGTTTTTGAACGCATTTATAACAAGTACGCTAAAGATTTACACGATTTTTTATATTATAAGTATGGCGAACAGTTTAACCCAAATGATAAGGCACAAGATGCTTTTGTAAAACTTTGGGACAACTGTAAAAACGTTACCTTAAGTAAGGCTAAATCATTTTTATTTACAGTAGCTAATAACATGGTTTTAAATGATATAAAACACCAAAAGGTGGTTTTAAACTATCAAAAAGAAATACCTAAAGATTACACCAACGAAACCCCAGAATTTATTTTAGAAAAAGAACAATTTTTACAACGCTATCAAAAAGTGTTGGGAAGTTTAACTGAAGAACAGCGAGTCGCCTTTTTGTTAAATAAAGTAGAAGGAAAAAAACACAGCGAAATTGCCGAACTTTTAGGCATTACCCAAAAAGTGGTAGAGTATAGAATTTATACGGCTTTTAATATCCTTAAAAAAGAATTGGAAGGATTTAAAATAAAATAATCAGGAGAAATAACATTAAAGTTGTTATATATAAAAGTACCTAACTCATGGAACAAGATAATTTAATACAAAAATGGCTTAGTGGCGCGCTTAATGATTCTGAAAAACAAGCATTTAACCAATTGGATGATGCTCGGTTTAACGAATTTATCATAGAAAATGCCAAGCTTTTTAAAGCCTCTAATACCTCTCAAATAGATGATTTTAACTTGTTTAAAAACCGATATAATTCACAAAAAATAGTCGTTAAAAAATTAAATTGGTTTAATCCGTTATTAAAAATAGCCAGTGTGGTAGTGGTTGCTTTAGGTTTGTACTTTGCGTTTTTATATCATCCAGAAACTTTGGTGGAAACCTTGGCAAGCGAGAAAACACAAGTTGAATTGCCAGACCAATCTATGGTGGAGTTAAATGCAAAATCATCAATAGCCTATCAATCCAAATCGTGGCATAAGAATAGAGCGTTAAAGCTTTCTGGAGAAGCGTATTTTAAAGTAGCTAAGGGCAAAACCTTTGATGTTACAACAAGCCAAGGCGTTGTAACGGTGGTTGGAACACAATTTAATGTAAAACAACGCGATAACTATTTTGAAGTAGTTTGTTTTGAAGGGATTGTAAAAGTAACTTCCAATGCTATAACAAGACAATTATTAGCTGGCGACACCTTTAAAATTTTAAACGGTACATTTTCTGAAGGCAAGACTAAGGCAGAAGTCCCAAAATGGACTCATAATATGAGCGATTTTGATGCCATTCCATTTGGTGAAGTCCTTGCAGAGTTAGAGCGCCAGTACAACAAACAAATTACCTTTGAAAATATTGATACAAACCGATTGTTTACAGGCAGTTTTCCACATAATAATTTAGAAAACGCGCTTATAGCTATCACACAACCCATGCAATTGACCTACGAAATAAGTCCCTCTAATAGTATCGTAATTCATGGGCAAAACAATTAAGATTGTCGCTATTTTTTGTATTGGTTTTTGGTGTTTGATTAGTTCAGGCTATGCTCAAGAATCAGCGAACAAAGAGCCGCTTACTGTAGTTTTATCAAAGCTTCAAAAACAGTATAATATCCAGTTTAATTATGCTGAAGATATGGTTAAAGATGTGTTTATAAAAGCACCTTCAACACCCATGTTACTTGACGAATTATTGGCTTATCTCGAAATTAATACGCAGCTATCTTTTACCACCATTAGCGATGATATTGTGTTAGTAAAACCAAAACAAAAGCTTAGTTTGTGTGGTTATGTGAAGGACAAAGATAGCAACGCACCCTTAGATTCGGCAACAATTCTAACCGCATCAAGTGCTACAACCACCAATGAAAATGGTTTTTTCAAAATAGAAGTTGCTAGCAGTACAGAGGTTCTTTCCATAAGTTATTTAGGATACAAAACCATTACAAAATCTTATGCTGATTTTCAAACAAAAAACTGTGAGACCTTCCTGATGCAACCCGATTTTCTGTCCTTGTCAGAAATTGTAATTTCTAATTATATTACTACAGGTATCAATAAAATAAATAATGGCTCTTATAAAATAGATTTTAATAATTTCGAGATTCTTCCAGGTTTAATTGAGAATGATGTGTTGCAATCTGTACAAGCGTTTCCAGGAATTTTAAGTGTTAATGAAACGGTTTCGAACATCAATATTAGAGGTGGAACACATGACCAAAACCTAATTCTTTGGGATGATATTAAAATGTATCAATCGGGTCATTTTTTCGGGCTTATATCCATGTATCATCCTCAAATTACGCAAAAAGTGTCGTTAAGGAAAAATGGAACCGAAGTAAGCTATACCGATGGTGTTTCGGGTACTATTGCTATGCAAACCGAAGCGGAACTGAATGATGCATTTAACGCTGTAATGGGGGTTAATTTAACCGATGCTAACGGGTTTATAGATGCGCCTATTGGAAAAAAATCATCGTTACAAATTGCCGCAAGAACCTCTATCAGCAATTTTGTAGAAACACCAACATATACCTCTTATTTCGATAGAATTTCACAAAACACTGAAGTTGCCAATAATGTAACCACTATTACCAATACTGATAAAACGTTTGATTTTTTCGATACTTCTTTACGATGGATTTACAAAATTAGTGATAACGATGAGTTACGCATTAATTTTATTAATGTACATAACGAGTTGCAGTTTGATGAAAATGCCTTAATTAACAATAAAGTAGAGTCTCGTACCAGTCAATTAAACCAAAGTAGTATCGCTGGTGCTTTGCATTATAGCAGAATTTGGAATTCTAAATTTCAAACCACTTTTGAAGTTTATGAAACCGATTATCAACTAAAAGCTACGAATGCTAACATACTCGATTCGCAACGTTTTTTACAAGAAAACAAAGTTTCAGAAACCAGTGTTAAACTTAAAACCCATTATAAACTTTTTAATAATTTTCAATTATTAAGTGGTTATCATTTTGTGGAAACCCAAGTTACAAATCTTGATGATGTTGATAATCCGCTATTTAGACTTTTAGTTTCCGAAGTTGTTAGAACACATGGTGTTTTTTCTCAATTAGGTTACAAATCTCAAAATAAAAATACCAATTTAAATGTAGGTGTTAGATACAATTATATAGACAAGTTTAAAAAATCGATTGTTGAACCCCGAATAAGTTTTAGTCAGCAATTTTTAAAGCATCTAACTTTTGAAATACTTGGTGAGTTTAAACATCAAAACACCTCGCAGGTTGTTAATTTTCAAAACGATTTTTTAGGTATAGAAAAACGCCGATGGCAACTTTCTAATAACAACGATATTCCTGTTATGGAAAGCAAGCAAGCTTCTGCAGGATTAAGTTATAGTCATAAAGGTTGGCTGTTAAATGCAGAAGCTTATTACAAGTTGGTAGATGGCATTACCTCGCAAAGTCAAGGATTTCAAAATCAATATGAATTTGCAAAAAGTGTGGGTAATTATGATGTAAAAGGGGTTGATGTATTGCTTAGAAAACAAATAAGGAAGGTTAACACTTGGCTAAGCTATTCATACATGAACAATCAATACCATTTTAAAGATTTAGAACCTAATCGTTTTTCAAGCAATTTCGATATTACGCATTCAGCTACCTTTGGTTTAACTTATGGCTTGAAAAATTTTAAACTATCAGCTGGTTTAAATTGGCATTCTGGAAAACCCATTACACAACCTGTTGTGGGTAATGAAATATTAGCAGCGGGTAGTATTAATTATGCAGCGACCAATGCTTCCAATCTTCAAGATTATATGCGTTTAGATGCTTCGGCTATTTATAATTTTAAACTTGGAAAAAGCACCAAAGCACGTCTTGGTATTTCAGTTTGGAATGTGTTAAACAAAGAAAACGAGATTAATAATTTTTACAGGGTTACCAATGAAACTTTAAATGAAACCATACAGCGTTCTCTGGGTTTAACGCCAAATGCGGTTTTGAATATTTATTTTAATTAATCGTTAATCAATTCAATTTTAGCATTTTGACCTTTTAAGGAATCTAAATACAATGCCATTTTAAATTCCGAAGTTCTAAAAGCTGTTGTTCTGTTTTTGGCCTGTTCTTGTCTGGCAATGCTTCTGGCAAAGCGCCTCACTTTATTTTTAGTATCTAAAATAATTCCTGGCACTGAAACATTGTTTCCGTTTTCATCTTTAGCAACCATCGTAAAATATGAAGAGTTGCAATGCTTTTTTTCGCCAGTTTGTATGTTTTCAGATTCTACCCGTACACCAATAACCATAGACGTTCTGCCGGTGTAATTTATAGAGGCTTTAAGGGTAACCAATTCACCAACTTCTATGGGGTTTAAAAAATCGACTTTGTTTACCGATGCGGTTACACAATAATGTCTGGAATGCTTAGAGGCACAAGCAAAAGCTATTTGATCCATAAGACCTAAAATATAGCCACCATGAATTTTGCCACTAAAATTAGAGTTTGATGGCAGCATTAATTGGGTTATGGTTATTTGTGATTCTTCGGTAGTTTTAAACATAAATATTAGTTTAATATATTGAAAACGAGTCCTGTAAAAATAGCAATACTAAAACTTATTAAAGTTCCTATTAAAATATATTCTGTAAGCTGACGGTGTTTAGACTCTTTTAAATCGCCAAATCTAAAAACTGATTTTGCTGTAATAAGAAAACCAACAGCTTCCCAATGTCCTGAAACTATAAATATAAAAACCAAAATACGTTCTAAAATACCAATGTATTTTCCGGCATCTTCAAGCGATTCGTTGTTTTTTGTTAGATCGGAAATGTTCCATTTTAAAAAAATGGTTTTCATTATGATAGAGGTAGGCGTTGTTAAAAACAACAAACAAGCCAATACTAATAAATTACTTTCTGTTATTACACTTTCTAGATGGAATATGTTTTCGGTAAAAAGATAAAAACACAAGAAAATTATGCCCACATGAAGCAACTGATCGATAAAAAATAACAAGCGTCTTGTTTTTTTCTTTTGAATTAAAATTTTTGTAGAATCAATAATTAAATGAGTTAGACCAATGGTTATAACAATAGGCCATAATGAAACATCCCAAAGAAAAAGGCTGGTTAAAATAACATGAATGAATACGTGTAAATATAACTTATTCGATTTTAATTTGTTTTGTTCTTTTTCTTTAACCCATGTTTCCGGTTGAAGAAAAAAATCGCCCAAAATATGGGCTAACAATAGTTTTATTAATAGTATCATTTTTCTTCCAAGAGGTTTAATTCTAGTAGGGTTATTTTCTGACGGTACATTTTGTCCAAATCCATTATTTCATTAAAATAAGCTCGTTTTAAACGTTTGCTAACAGCATCTTGACTAATGCCTAAAGCTTTTGCCATTTCACTCTGTAACACACCATCATTTTCAAGAGCAACCTTAACCGCTTCGGCTGAATTGCTTGTCCAATGGTCCATTGAAATTAAAGCAAGTTTAAAATACAAGTTAAGTTCTTTGTTTAAAAGTAAATCGCGAGACTTTATTTTTAAGTTTGTTTTTTCTTTTTTAAGAATTGCTAAGGTATCTCCAGAAAATTGAAACGCATCTCCATTTGATTCAGTAATGATAGTCCCTTCAAAATTTTTATTGCCTACACCAATGGCCATGCGAATATCTAATCCTTTTACGGTTTTTATGCAGGCCTTAATATAGGTGGCAATATAAAAGGCGTTTTTATTATCCTTGATTTCAATTTGAAAACTATCTCCGCGAAAAATTTCCCAATATTTTTTATCAATTTCAGAGTTGGTTAATGCTTCTCTTAAAGGTGTTAACCATATTTCTGGATTTTTAAATTTTTTAGATTTAATGATATCTCCTGTTATTACGCTTACCATATTAAAATTTTAATATTCTATTTTAATAGAATAATTACAAATATGCCTTTTTTAAGGAATAATTACAAATATGCCTTTATAAAGGAATATTTAAATATATCACTTAATTAAATGATAAACAAATATATCACGCTTTAAGATGATATAACTTTAGGCGTTAAAGCTGAACTTCAACTTTTGTTACAAAATATTTAGTATCTCCTAGCCAAAATAATGTCTTGTAGCGTTCAAAATAATGGAGTTTCACCATGTTGCCCTGAAAGTTGTTCAAATCTTCAATAACTTGTTTTTCGCTACTTTCAACAGAAAATACGAATCTTTGGGATTCCGAAACGCCTTGGCTAATTTCGCCTTCCCAAGTTTTAAACATGACACCTTTATGGCTAAATTTTATCAGTTCGCCAGCTCTTACACCATTGCTGTAGCTAGCAAAATAAAGAAAACAAACATACATTATTATTAAAAGAATAATGCTAATACCAATTTTTACGAGAATTTTCATGTGTTATTTTTTAATGGTCTTCGGCACGTTTTAGTATGGCTTCAGGAAGCACTTTTTTAGCTTTGGCTCCCATTTTTTTAAGCTTTTCTACACTCGAAATTAAGTTTCCTTTACCATCAACCAATTTGTTCATGGCTGCTGAATAATCACTTTTTGCAGCATCAATTTTTTTACCAACACCTGTTAAGTCAGACACTAAACCTTCAAATTTATCGTATAGAGCGCCAGCTTGTCGGGCAATTTCAATAGCGTTTTGCTGCTGTTTTTCGTTATTCCACATGCTATCAATAGTACGAAGTGTTGCTAATAGGGTAGAAGGTGTTACGATCACAATATTCTTTTCAAACGCTTTATTGTAAATACTATTATCATCATTAACAACCACTGCAAAAGCAGGTTCAATAGGAATAAACATGAGGACAAAATCGGGCGATTCTATATCGTATAAATCTTGATAATTTTTTTCTGAAAGTTGATCCACATGTTTTCTAATGGAATTTACATGTGCTTTTAAAAATGGTGGTTTGTCATCATCATCGGCATTGACTAAACGTTCATAATCGGTTAAAGAAACTTTAGAGTCAATAATCATTTTTTTACCATCGGGAAGATGTAAAACAACATCTGGCAATACACGAGAGCCATTAGGCAGTGTAAAACTTTGTTGTACAAAATACTCTCTGTCTTTTTCTAAACCAGATTTTTCTAATACGCGCTCTAAAACCAGCTCGCCCCAATTGCCTTGCATTTTACTATCGCCTTTTAAAGCTCTGGTTAAGTTGGTGGTTTCTTTAGTCATTTGTTGGTTAAGATCTTTTAAACCCAATAACTGCTCTTTTAAAGCCGAATGCATGCTGATGCTTTCCTTTTGGGTTAAATCTACTTTTTCTTCAAAGGTTTTAATTTTTTCTTGAAGCGGATTTAAAATATTTTTGATGTTTTCTTTATTCTGAAGGGTGAATTTTTCTGATTTTTCATCTAGAATTTTGGTTGCCAACAATTCAAAATCTTTACGCAATGCTTCTTGGCGTTTTTCTAATTCATCTTCTTGTTTGGCATTAAGCTGATACAGGTTTTCGTATTCTGTATTCCGTTTTGTTAATTCAGCATTTAAAAATTCTTTTTCACGACGGATATCTTCACGCTCTTTTTCAATTTTTTCGATATCTTGTTTCAGTTCTCTTATGGTAGCATTTAATTGGTTTAGGCGTTCTTCCAAAGTGCTTTGTTCGCTTTTGCTTTTAAGTTTGGTAAAATAATTTCCCAAAAAGAAACCAATGACGGTAAAAATCAGAATGGCTAGAATAAGAATAAGATTTTCGTTCATGTAAACAGGAATTTATTCAAAGATATATTTTTTAGATTGAAGAAGGAAAACTGAAGACCGAAGTTTTTCGATGATAACATTAAACTTGCTTACAAAGCACTTCGACTGCGCTTAGTGTGACAGAAAATAAAATGGTCAGTCTGAGCGCAGTCGAGGACCATAAAAAACAATTGAAAATTCCAACTTTATACTGAAACTAACAACATTTTATTTCTTCACCCGGAAACTTCCTGTTTTTTCATCAAAAACAATTAAATCAGTTGGAAATAAACCATTAAAAACACCATTTGAAATTAAGTTGCATGGTTGATCTGAAACCACCTTTTCATGAGTCATTACAATAATGGTATCACATAACTGAATGGCTAGATCTATCTCGTGAGAAGAAAATAAAATGGTTTTTCCTGTTTCTTGAGTAAGGTTTTTCAATAACTTTAAAATGTATGCCTTATGATACATATCTAAATGAGTGGTGGGTTCATCTAAAATAATAATATCGGTGTCTTGGGCTAAGGCTCTAGCTATCAAAGCTTTTTGTAATTGACCATCACTTAATTCATAACAATTTTTGTGCTTTAAACTTGAAATATTAGTTAATTGCATGGCTTTGTTAACTTGATTTAAATCTTCATTATTTAAGGCGCCAACCCAATTGGTATAAGGTTGTCTGCCTAATGCAATCAATTCAAAAACCGAGAGGTTTTTTGAGGGTATTGGTTCTGTGAGCACCAAGCTTAACACTTTAGCTAAATCAACAGCTTTGTATTGATTCATGTCCTTGTTATTTATTTTTACATGCCCTTGGAGAGGCTTTTGAACATTTGTAAGCGTTCTTAAAAGTGTTGATTTACCAATGCCATTGGCACCAACCAGACCTATTAATTCTCCTTGGTTTAATTCAATATTGATATTGGAAGCTACGACAGTTTTTTCTTTTTTGTAAGCATATCCAATAGATAATTCTTTGGTATTTAATATGATATGGTTATTTTTTTTTGTCATATATTAAAGTTTCAAGTTTCAAAGTTTCAGATTTTAAAAAGAGTCTATAAATATAACTAGTCTAAAAATCTAAAAAAACATTTTACGTTTTCTAACCAATAACCAAATCACAACGGGAGCACCAATTAGTGAGGTAATGGCATTGATAGGTAAAGTATAATCGCTAAGAGGTACTTGAGCAATGCTATCGCAAACAAGCATGATGATGGCGCCAAAAATAAAAACAGCAGGCAACAATATTTTATGGTTTGAGGTATAAAAAATTTGGCGTGTCATATGTGGAATGGCCAAACCAATAAAGGCGATGGGTCCAGCAAATGCTGTAATAGTACCTGCCAACAAACTGGTTGATATAATAATGATTAATCTACTTTGCTTAATATTTAACCCTAAACTCTTGGCGTAATTTTCTCCTAAAAGTAAGGTGTTTAATGATTTTATTGAGAGGATACTTAACATTATTCCTATGCAATAAATAATAAAAAAAATACCCAGCTCTGACCAAGATAAGTTACCTAAACTTCCAAATCCCCAAAAAATATATTGTTGCAATTGCTGAGCAGAACCAAAATAGGATAAGACACTTACTATAGCTGCGGTTATACTAGAAAACATCAATCCAATAATGAGAATAGCCATGGTATCTCTAATCTTTAAAGACACGACCATAACAGAAATTAACACTAAAAAACTTCCTAAACTTGCTGCTATAACAATAGTCCATTTTGAAACCATTAGTACTGCTAAAGTACTTCCAAAAACGCCAGAACCTAAAACAATAATGGCTACGCCTAAACTAGCGCCAGAACTTATACCAAGCACAAAAGGCCCAGCTAATGGGTTTCTAAATAAGGTTTGCATTAATAAACCCGAAATTCCCAAACCAGAACCCACTAAAATGGCTGTAAATGCTTTTGGTAGTCGGTAATTTTGAATGATATATTGCCAAGTTTCTTGTTCTGTAGCATTTCCAACGATGCTTTTAAAAATCTCTTTTAAAGGAATATTCACAGAACCTAAACTAATATTTAAAAAAAAGCAGACGATTAATATTAACGTAAGAATGATAAATGGTTTTGTATATGTTTTTATATGTGTCAATTAGTCTAGTTTTTTAAAAAAATAAGGAACATAATGTTTCAATAGTTCAGGATGACAAATCTTAATTAAATCTTTAAGAACCAAATCTGGTCTTGCCATTCCTAATTCGTAATATAAAACACCTCCAGTAGCTCCTTTTGTATTGTTAAATGAATAAACGTTTTTGTTTTGAAATGCTTTGAATAGGGTATAATGAGCGTTATTTTTTTCTAGGGCTTCCAGACTAGAAAAATTTGAAGGGCTTAACCAAATGTCTGCATTTTTAGCTTTTTCAAAAACAGTTTCAAAATTAAGTGATAAACTTCCGGTGCCTTTGGAGTTTTTAAAAAGATAATGGGTATTGGCGTCTTGTAATAACTGGGCTTCTGTACTATTGCCATTAGGTAAATACCAAATGTCATTATGCATGGCACCACTTAAAATGGTGGGTTGCTCAATAACGTTTCTGGCTAATAATTTGGCTTCTAAATAATCTTTTTCAATGGTATTAAAAATGGAATCTGCTTGCTTTTCTTTGTTGAATAAAACCCCGAAAAACTTAATCCATTCAGCTTTAGCTAAAGGCGAATTTTCAACCCAATCGCCATTATAAATTACAGGAATGCTTGACTTTTTTATGGTTTCAAAGGTTCGGTTGTTTCCATCTATTCCAAAGCCTATCAGCACTTCTGGAGACAATTCTAAAAGAACTTCAGTATTTATGCCTTCATTTTTACCAAGCTCTCTCACAAGTTGGTCATCAATTCGCTGTCTTGTTTTTTTAGATGAAATATAGTCAATGCCAGGAAACCCAACCAAGGTTTGCTCTTCTTCCAGCAACTCTAAGGATGGTATGTGAGTGGTTGAAGTTACTACGATGCTCTTTATTGGAATGGTTATAATGGCTTCAAAAGAAGTTCCTGAAAGCTCTTTTTTTATGGAGTCATGGGTTACTAAAGCATATTGGTACGCTTTGTTTGATTTTGGCCAAGGATTTTTTATTTCTAAAACTTTATAAGTGTTAAAATCTATTATTGAAAAACCTTGGGCATATTTAAGTGGTATAATAGTTTCAATATTTTTATTTGGTAAATTTTTAGAAGAATGATCTTTGCAATGAACACATAGTAAAAAAACAAGGATAATACGGACTACATTGTAAAATTTCATGGTTGTTCTTTGTAACAAGAGTAACGGTGGTTTATATTTTTTGTTAATACTTTTGAATAAATCCATCATCATGAGAGACAATTCAAATTTAACAATATATATAGTTGCTGGCGTTATTATACTTCATTTTTTAGTTGGCTTTATTTATTTGGTTTACAAATTAACCAAGAAAAAATAAAATTTCAGAGACATATCAAAGTTAATATTTACTTTTGCATTGAAATTTGGTTTTATTCACTTTGTGTGAATGAATTAAAAGGGAATCAAGTGAAAAGCTTAACGATGAACGATCAATGATTAACGAATTCAGAATTCAAAAAATCAAAAATCGATATTTGTTACGCTTCATTCTTGAGCTGTTCCCGCAACTGTAATCTTAGTTCCTTTTAGGAATGCTTAATATTAAACTTCAAGTCACTGGAAATATTTTCTGGGAAGACCAATATTAAGACGAGAGCCAGGAGACCTGCCTTTTTCAAAACAAATAAGTCAAACTTTCGGGATAAAAGTTTTACGTATGATTGTCATGCGATTCTCGAGTAATTATTCATTAAAATGAACAAAAATGCAAATGTTTTTGGAACGCTATGTCTTGGCATTTCCATGGTTGGTTTTGCGCAACAGCTACCAATAGCTATTGAAACCGATTCAACACAAGTACAACAATTGGATGAAATTGTTATTACGGACACACGTTTTAAAATAAAACGGGAACAGTCTGGAAAAACGGTAATTATCATCTCAAAAGCAGAGATTGAGAGAAACCAAGGAAGAACCATTTCGGAATTGTTAAACACCAAAAGCGGTATTGAAATTAACGGTAGCCGAAGTGTTGAAGGGCAAAATTTAGGTTATTTTGTAAGAGGCGGAAATAACCGGCAAGTGTTGGTGCTTATTGATGGTGTTCAAGTAAATGATCCATCGTTGGTCTCAAACGATTTTGATTTACGCTTATTGGATTTAAATACCATTGAATCGATTGAAATTATTAAAGGCGCAGCCAGTACTTTATATGGAAATGCCGCTGCTACTGCAGTAATAAATATAACAACCAAAACAGCGTCTTCAAACCAAATTTCGGCTAGTTTTTTAGCGATTGTAGGGACTAATCAAACACAAAAGGATTTAAATTATGATGGAACTAGTTTTACTAATAATGTTTCTGTTAGTGGATCTGCCAATAGATTAAGGTATGTAGCGAGTTTTGGTAATCGTTTTGTGGATGGCTTATCGGCGGCAAAATCTGATAATCCTGAAAAAGACCCATTTTCAAGATATAATACCAATCTAAAACTTGATTATGATATAAATAAGGCAATACAAATCACTGCATTTGCCAGTTATGATAAGTTTAAAACCGATATCGATGGGTTTCCACCACCAACTTTTATGTTTTCAGATACCGAAGACACTTACACATCAGATCAAACCCGTTTTGGTTTAGCCCCTAAGTTCGAATATAAAAACGGAAGTTTTCAAATTAATTCAGCTATTTCAAGGATAAACAGAGAGACTGTTTCAGATTTTTCAACAGTAAATAATGCTGAAAGTGTTGTTGTTGATGCCTTTAATAAATATATTTTCAACCGCAAGTTTTATACCATTGTGGGATTAAATTACGGTACTTATAAAAGCGAATTTTCTACTAATGAGCGTTTTTCAAATACAGATCCATATTTAAATGTGGTTTATTTAACAGATTATGGATTGAATGTAAACACAGGAATCCGCTTTAATAATCATAGCGAGTATGGTTCTCATGTGGTTTATAGCGTCAATCCATCGTACAATTTGAAAACCAATAATGGAGATGTTAAGGTTTTTGGATCGTATGCTACCTCGTTTATTGCACCAAATTTATCACAGCTTTTTGGCTTTTTTGGACCGAATCCAAATTTAAAACCCGAAGAAAACAGAACGATTGAAGGTGGTATGGAGTTTTCTAATAAAAAAGGGTTTAGAATGAACGGGTTGTATTTTAACAGAAAAGAAGAAAATACCATTATTTTTACCAATGCTTATGAAAATGCTGTTTCAAACGCTACGGTACATGGTGTAGAAGTTGAAACCAAAATCAAAGTTTTTAAGTCACTGGCTTTTAATGCCAACTATACATTTATCGAGTTAAAAAATGGAACCCGCTTGCGTTTACCAAAGCACAAAGTAAATGCTGGCTTGGGATATAATTTTTCTAACAATAGCTACGGGTCTTTAAACTATCAATTTGTTGGGAAGCGAATGGATACCGATTTTGCAACGTTTCAAAATACAGCATTAAAATCGTATGCATTGGTTGATCTTTATTTTAGTCAGAAATTAATAAACAATACCTTAAAGCTTTTTGCAACCATTACCAATGTTTTTAACGAAGATTATCTTGAAATTATTGGTTTTACCACCAAAGGTAGAAATGTTAGTTTAGGATTGAATATTAGTTTGTAAAAAAAAAGAACCCTACTTTCAACAGGAATTTGAGGTAGGGTTTTTGTTCTTTAATTAAATGTTTTTTTATGGATGAGGTCGAAAGGAATTTTCTTATCAACATGCATTTCATTGTTAAAAGGAATAAAGCTATTACTGTCTTTAACTGGTTTTAAATTGGTTGTGTTTTTAGATTTTATATCAATTAATTTTCCGGTATTTTCAATATCAGCCAATGCAGCTGCCAAAAGGGTTTCATTAACATCACCAATCACACCTAAATTCAAGAAACTTTCTTTAAGGACTATATCTGGTGTTAAACCATTATCATAATCGGTGTTTCCAACCTTATTTAAAGACTTAAAAATAAGTGGTTGCATGGCATAGCTATGATTTGGATTAGCGCCTTCTCTAGAAAAATTTTCAGAATCGTATAAGGTTGTAGAAGCCTGATACTTTCCTGTGGTATTATCACCAATATGAATCACCTCAATATACGGGTCTAAACTATTAATAACCAGTTCGCTGGCTGAAGCCGATGCATTTGTAGCTAAAATATAGACCTTTGATAAGTTTAAACTGTTCAAGGCTGCTCCGTCATCGTTATTCGTAAATCTATTAATTAACAATTCTGGGTTTTCATTTTCAAAAACCAATTGAAACTCGCTGTTCCATTGTTCGGTACTAAAAACTTCGCCTGTAAATTGCCCCGTTATCATACTTGAAAGTAGAATGGCCGAATTAACCGAGCCACCTGGGTTATACCTTAAATCCAATATTAAACTCTGTACATTATTGGCTTTAAAATTTGCAAAAACATCATTGAGTTGACCGTCAAAATTAGCGGTAAAACCATTATACATTAAATATCCAACATTCTTTCCAGATACATTAAATAGCTCGGTTTTATAAATAGGGTTTTCAGTATATTCTAATTTGGTTAAAGAAATGGATTCTGTTCCAGAAACAACAGAGTCGTCGGTTGTTTCGGGCGTTCCTTTATCGTCATAGTTGGCCTTATTGATTGTATAACTATTGAGTGATAATAAATCGTTTAAGTTTGAAGTTGTTAATGGCGTTCCATTGATGGTGCTAAAGATGTCACCCCGTTTAACACCTTTTATATCAGCATCACTATTGGGTAGCACCAATCTTACAATGCCAAAAATTTGAGTGCTGCTGTTTGGTTGTAAAAATAGTTGAAATTCCATGCCGTTACTGGTCGATACACCGCTAAACAACTGCTCTAATGCAATAAAATCATCCACAATCCAGCTATATTTATCAACAGTTTCTCTTTGGTAAATTAGGCTTTCAAATAATTCTTCTGGGCCAGAAAAACCATTTAGATAATCTGCATATTGGGCATCACTTGAAAATCTGTCATTTGCTAGATTTGGAATGTTGTCTTTATATAGGTAAAAAAGATTCATACCCTTCCAAACAAAATCATTGATTTCATTGGCCGATATTTGATTGTCATCGTTATCTTCAAAACAACTGATTAATAATATGCTTGCTATAAAGACAAGGATAAGGGCTTTAAAGTTTTTCATAGGGTGCAATTTTTAAGATAGATAGTCTATAAAACCCTAAATTTACTTACATTATTGTATAATAAAAATTTTTTGTAACAAATTTAATGGTTGTTCGTCGTAATATCAAACGCCCTAAAAGAGCCTTTTTAAACTAACCACAACCAAAGTAAAACTAAAATGACGCAGACAGAATTTTTAAACATTGTCATGCCTTTTAAAGATAAAGTGTTTCGTTTGGCAAAACGATTACTCGTATCAACAGAGGAAGCTGAAGATGCTACTCAAGAAGTTCTTATCAAACTTTGGAATAATAAATCGAAGTTTGAAGCTTATAAAAATGTGGAAGCATTTTCAATGACGATGACCAAGAATTTTTGTTTGGATAAATTAAAGTCTAAACAGGCGCAAAATTTAAAAATTGTTCATAGCAACTATCAAGACCACAACACCTCTTTACAAAAACAGGTCGAAGCTCAAGATAGTTTAGATTGGGTAGGAAGAATTATTGAAGAGTTGCCAGAACAACAAAAAATGGTGATACAATTAAGAGATATTGAACAATATGAACTGGATGAGATATGTGACATGTTGGATATGAATAATACATCGGTACGCGTAGCTTTATCAAGAGCTAGAAAAACAATAAGAGAAAAATTAACCAATACACACAGTTATGGTATTAAATAATATAGAAAAATTACTTGAAAAGTACGAAAACGGAGAAACAACGCTTAAAGAAGAGCAACAGTTAAAAAACTATTTTTTGCAAGACACTGTAGCGCCACATTTAGAAATGTACAAACCTATGTTTACCTATTTTTCAGTAAATCAACAAGAACAGTTTACTAAAACCCTTCCATTAACAAAAAAAGTTTTTAACTTTAAATGGTTAGCATTCGCAGCAGTCGCAGTTCTTATGATAGGGTTTTATTTTAAATCGCCCATTATTTCAGCCTACGAAGATTATGCATATGGCACTTATGATGATCCACAAGAGGCTTATAACGAAGTTGTAAAATCGTTGGCCATGATCTCAATTCAGTTCAATAAAGGAACTTCTACAGTAGGTTATCTGAATGAAATGAATAAAGGAACCGAAACCATTGGTTACCTTAATGAAATAGAAAACACAAAAAATATCATATTTAAACCTAACAATCAATAATAATAAAAATGAAAACTTTAAATCCTATAAAATTAAATACCATGAAAAAGAAAATAGTAGTATTCGTTATGGCCATCATGTTAATGCCAGCAATAGCATCAGCTCAAGATGTTTTTGAAAAGTATAATGACAACGCCAATGTAACCTATGTATCCATTAAGCCTAAAATGTTTCAAATGATTGCCAAGATGGGTATCAACGTTGAAGAACCAGAGGCCAAAGCTTACATGGATATGATTAATAGCATTACAAGCTTTAAAACCCTTATCACAGATAATAAAAGCATCTCTGAAGATATTACCAAATGGGTAAAATCTCGTTCAAGCTCGTTAGAAGAGCTTATGGAAGTAAAAGACGATGGCTCTGAAGTGAAATTCTATGTTAAAGAAGGCAAAGACTCAGACCATGTAAAAGAGCTTTTAATCTATGTAAATGGCATTGATAAGGCTATGAAAGGACAAGGTGTTGAAATTAACGGTGAGAACAGAAAAATTGAAACCGTAGTCGTATCCTTAACAGGAGACATCAACCTGAATGAAATCTCTAAGCTTACTGAAAAAATGAACATCCCTGGTGGACAACATTTAGAAAAAAAGCAGTAAAAAACAATAACCAATCATGAAACAAACAGTTAAACACATAGTATTCATCTTCATTACAGCACTCCTTTTGGTGAGCTGTAATGATGGTGTTACTTTACAACGTTATTTTGTAGACCATCAAGAATCTGAAAACTTTACAGCCATAGATTTACCAGTTTCTATTGTGAAATTAGACGAGTCTAAATTAACAGAAACTCAAAAAGAAGCCTATAGCTCTGTAAAGCGTTTAAACTTCTTAGGGTATAGATACAATGAATCTAACTTAGAAAATTTTAATGCGGAATTAGCCAAGGTAAAAACCATTTTAAAAGACAAAAAATACAATGACCTTATTGAGTTTAATGATAAAAATGTTAAAGTAAACATTAAATATTTAGGCGATGATGAAGTGGCAGACGAGTTTATTGTATTTGCAAGTTCAAAAGAGATGGGTTTTGGAATTGTTAGAGTATTAGGTGATGATATGAGTCCGGAAAAGATAATGACTCTAGCCGATGCCATGAGAAATTCAGATATTGACGAATCCCAATTTAGTGGTATTATTGATTTCTTTAAGAAATAGAATTTTTTTCAAAAACAAGAAAGGCTTGCAATTATGCAAGCCTTTCTTGTTTTTTACTAACAGCTATTCTTTACTTTCTTTTTTTATTGAATTTGAAATAATTAAATTCGCTACAATAACTAAAAAGAGAATGGTAAGAATGGTTTTAGTGATAAAATTATCTAAAATATCCAAAACGCCTGTCGAAAAAATAGCAATTCCTAAGATTCCGCAAAGTATTAAAGATTGTTTATCAGTCAACATAATTTAAACGCCTGTATAGTTACTTGGTGTAATACGATGTAATTCTTGTTTTATTGTATCAGAAACCTCTAAAGTATCAATAAAATTTGACATAGAGGTTTGATTGATTTTCTCATTGGTTCTTGTTAATCCTTTTAAAGCTTCATATGGATTAGGATAGCCTTCTCTTCTTAAAATGGTTTGAATGGCTTCTGCAACTACGGCCCAGTTATGTTCTAAATCTTCTGCAAACTTGCTTTCGTTTAACAATAATTTATCTAAACCTTTCAAGGTAGATTTAAAAGCAATGAGTGTATGCCCAAAAGGGACGCCAATATTACGTAATACGGTACTATCGGTTAAATCTCGTTGCAATCTGGAAATGGGCAATTTAGCAGATAAATGTTCAAAAAGGGCATTGGCAATGCCTAAATTACCTTCGCTATTTTCAAAATCAATGGGGTTTACTTTATGTGGCATGGCAGAACTGCCAACTTCACCTGCTTTAATACGTTGTTTAAAGTAATCCATAGACACATACGTCCAGATGTCTCTATTCAAATCAATCAAAATGGTGTTTATACGTTTTAAATTATCAAACAAAGCTGCCATGTGGTCATAATGCTCAATTTGAGTGGTTGGAAACGAGTGGTGTAATTCTAAGGTGTTAGTTAAAAATTTGGTTCCAAAAGCTTTCCAATCAATCGTTGGATAGGCCACATGATGTGCGTTATAATTACCTGTCGCTCCGCCAAATTTAGCGGCATTTGGGATGGTTTTTAAAGAGGTAAATTGTTGCTCTAACCGAACTACATAAACCTCTATTTCTTTACCCAAACGTGTTGGAGAAGCTGGTTGTCCATGCGTTCTTGCTAGCATAGAAATGTTTGACCAATCTTCAGATAGTTGCTTTAATTTCTTGAAAATTACGGTATATTCTGGGATATAAACATGTTCTAAAGCATCTTTAATACTTAACGGAATAGCGGTATTATTAATGTCTTGAGAGGTCAACCCAAAATGAATAAATTCTTTAAATTCAGATAAGCCTAAGGCATCAAATTGTTCTTTGATAAAATACTCCACGGCTTTAACATCATGGTTGGTAATGCTTTCAATTTTTTTTATGGCCAACGCATCTTTCGTTGAAAAATCCTTATAAATGGCTCTTAAATCTTTGAAGTTATCTTTAGAAATACTTTTAAGTTGGGGCAAAGGAATATCGCAAAGTGCAATAAAATATTCTATTTCAACTAAAACGCGATATTTTATAAGTGCTTCTTCAGAAAAATAATCAGCTAGCTCATTTACTTTATTTCTATACCTTCCATCTATTGGAGATATGGCATTAAGTTCTGATAATGACATGTATTTTCATTTTTAAAACAAGGGTCAAAGATAGGTATTTGTACACCGAATACCGAATTACAGAATATGATTTTTTCTTTCATTATTTTGTTTGATGAATTAACTATATTAGAACTTTAATTTTATTTACTATGAAATCATTTACATTCTTTCTATTGGCATTCTTTTGCCAACTGTCTTTTTCACAGGTTTATAAAGCATCTGAGCCTTTAGCTCATACTTATTCCATTGTAGCTAGAGATTCTGTTACAGGCCATATAGGTGTGGCAGTCCAATCGCATTGGTTTAGCGTAGGTTCTGTGGTAACGTATGGTAAGGCAGGCGTTGGAGTAGTGGCAACACAGTCTTTTGTAAATCCAAGTTACGGACCTAAAGGATTAGCACTCATGGCACAAGGGTTATCGCCCCAGCAAGCGTTGGATGTCTTGTTAGCTAATGATGGTGGTGAAATGTTTAGGCAGGTAGCCTTTTTAAATACCCAAGGCCAAGTTGCTTCTCACACAGGAAATTCATGTATTGAGGCGGCAGGACATAAACAAGGGAAAAACTTTTCAGTTCAAGCCAATATGATGCTCAATAATACGGTTTGGGATGCTATGGCTTTGGCCTTTGAAACCACTAAAGGCGATTTAAGTGACCGAATGATAGCGGCATTAAAAGCTGCTCAAACTGAAAAAGGCGACATAAGAGGAAGCCAATCTGCGGCTATTTTAATTGTAAAAGGAACGGCTACAGGAAATTCTTGGGAAGATATTGTCATGGATTTAAGAGTGGAAGACCATAAAAATCCGGTTGAAGAATTAGAACGACTGGTCCAACTACAAAAAGCCTATGATTTTATGAACCAAGGCGATTTAGCCATGGAAGCTGGTGATACTAAAAAAGCCGAAGCTTTGTATTTGAATGCACAAAAGTTGTTTCCAGATAATTTAGAAATGAAATATTGGTATGCCATTAATTTGCTGAATAATAAGGAATTTGAAAGAGCACATCCCATTTTAAAGAATATCTTTAAACAAGATATAAATTGGAAAACCTTAACGTCAAGAATCGTAAAAAATAAGTTATTGATAATTTCAGAAGAAGAATTGCAAAAGGTGATGACATTGTAATAATTAAGGTTAGTTATTGTTTTGCTTTAATCTTTTTTAAGATATGTTTTGCCCGTGCCTTATAACCAGGGCTTTGATTTTGAAAATCTTGTTCCAAGATTTGAGCAAGCTCAGGATAAACCCATTTATAGTCTTTACCAAATAAAAAAAGGGTATTCATGGTATAAGCTTTTACGGCAATTTTTTCATCTTGAATTATCCAATCAAAGCAAGCTTCAACAATACGTTCTTTATGGAGATTTGAAAGAGTTTTTTTTATGGTATTGTTATCTTTAGAATAAAAAGCTTTTGCCAAATACTCACAAACCTTAGCTACGGGTCTCACCGCAGAATCCAAATTAACCTGTTTTATTTTTAAGGTAAATTCATCTAAATAAGGAATTATGGCATAAATATATTCATCACAGACATATTCAAAAATCCAAGCAGCTCTGCACGAAATTTTGTCGTCTGTCATAAATAAAATAGTCATTAAATCAGGCATTAAACTTAAATCGTCCAACACCATGTTGGCATATTTTAATCGTTTTTCGCGTGTGGCATCAACGTAGGTTAACTCTTTATATAATTCTTCTATGGTCATAAAATAATTTGTAAATTTATAGTACTAAAAATACCCAAAATGAAAACAATAAAAAAAATCCTTTTAGCCTTATTCATCATTTTTGTGATAGCTCAATTTTTTGGTCCAGAAAAAAACCAGGGAGATTTGGCTTCTATTCAACCATTTTTAAATGAAACAAACCCACCCGAAGATGTGATATTAATTTTAAAAGAAAGTTGTTATGATTGTCATAGTGATGTAACTCGTTACCCTTGGTATAACACTATTACACCATTAAATTATTGGTTAACAGACCATGTGAATGAAGGAAAAAAGCATTTTAATTTCTCAAATTGGGTAGGGAATTCAGTAAAACGCAAAGACCATAAAATGGAAGAATTGATTGAAATGGTAGAAGCCAAGGAAATGCCTTTAGACTCCTATACTTGGGTACATTCTGAAGCTAAACTTTCCAATAAACAAATAGAAGCTGTGGTCGAGTGGGCTAAACAGGTAAGAATGATGTATGCTTTAAAACCAAAAGCAGAGTAGATTTTATTAAATCATTAAACATTAAAACTATCAAGCAACGCCATCTTTTAATCATTGGTTTCGTTTGGCCAGAACCTAAAAGTTCTGCGGCCGGAAGCAGAATGATGCAATTAATAGAAGTTTTTCAAGCCAATAATTACAAAGTAACTTTTGCAAGCGCTAATGTAAAAAGCAAGAATGCTTTTAACCTAGAGGTTTTAGGAATCGATGAGATTTCTATTCTAATAAACGATTCAAGTTTTGATGTTTTTATTAAAACTTTTAATCCGGATATTGTGTTATTTGATCGGTTTATGGTCGAAGAACAATTTGGTTGGCGTGTTGCCGAACATTGCCCAAAAGCCTTAAGAATATTAGATACCGAAGATTTGCACTGTTTAAGAAAAGGCAGGGCAAATGCTTTAAAGGATAATAAAGTTTTTGATAAATCTTACCTTTTTAATGAAACCTCAAAGCGCGAAATGGCTAGCATTTACAGATGCGATTTGAGTCTTATTATTTCTGAAGAAGAAATGGAGATTTTAAAAAATCAATTCAAAGTCAGCGAGCACTTACTGTATTATTTACCTTTTTTAACAGAGTTTGTCTCATTGGACGACAAAAGAAAGCTGCCAAAGTTTAATGAAAGGCAGCATTTTATTATGATTGGTAATTTTTTGCACAACCCTAATTATGATGCCGTTTTGTTTTTAAAAGAAGCCATTTGGCCATTGATAAGAAAAAAACTACCTGAAGCAGAAATACAGGTGTATGGTGCCTATGCTTCAGAAAAAATATTTCAGCTCACCGATAAAAAAGAACGATTTATCATTAAAGGATTTGCAGATGATGTTAATGAGGTCATGCAAAATGCCAGAGTATGTTTGGCTCCGTTAAGGTTTGGTGCTGGACTCAAAGGAAAACTCATAGATGCTATGTTAAACGGAACGCCGTGTGTTATGACCACTATAGCTGCAGAAGGCATGTTTGGTGATTTTGAACCTAACGGATTTGTAGCTGATGATGCTAAAGAATTTTCAAAAAAAGCCATTGAACTATATACCAACAAGATTTTTTGGAACGGAAAGCAAAAAAATGGATTCAATGCCATTAAGGCACGTTTTGACAAGCACCTTTTTATTTCAGATTTCATGTATCAAGTCCATACCATTCAAAATAACTTAGAGGTTCATCGTTTGGATAATTTTATAGGAGAGATGTTGCAACATCATACCCTACAAAGCACCAAGTTTATGAGTAAATGGATAGAAGAAAAGAATTCAAAATAAAAACACCATATAATCATTTTATAAATACCACATTTTTTAGAGTTGAAACTTAAACGCATCACCATGAAATTTAAACAATCCATTATTATTACCTGTTTTTTAATAGTATCTAACTACCTAGGTTTCGCACAATTAACAAATACACAAATTGATTCTTTAGTGAATCATGCTATGGAAACTTTTAATGTAGCAGGTTCTGCTGTTGCCATTGTTAAAGACGGAAAGATAATCTACCAAAAAGGTTTTGGAGTAAAATCTAAAGCAACGAATGAGCCTGTAAATGAACATACTAATTTTGCTATTGCTTCTAATAGTAAAGCATTCACCACAACAGCTTTAGCCATCTTAGAAGAAGAAGGAAAAATTAAATGGACAGATAAGGTGATTGACCATATTCCTGAATTTACCATGTATAATCCGTATGTCCAGCAAAATTTTAATATTCAGGATTTATTAACACATAGAAGTGGTTTAGGCCTTGGCGTGGGCGATTTAATGTTTTTTCCAGATGGTTCAGATTTTACCATAGATGATTTACTGGCAAGCTTTCAGCATTTTAAACCGGTTTCTGCTTTTAGAACTAAATGGGATTATGATAATTTATTGTACTTAGTAGCTGGTGAGCTTATTGCACGAAAGAGTGGAATGACTTGGGAAGCCTTTATAAAAACCAGGATTTTTGAGCCTCTTGGCATGGATAATTCTTATCCTGCTTTAGATGATATAACAGACAAAAGCCATTTGGCATCACCTCATTCAACAACCAATACAAGTTTTAAAGTATTACCAGATTATCAGGAAATGATCAATGGAGCTGCAGGAGGCATCTACGCTAATGTGAACGATTTAGCTCAATGGATGCTTTTACACCTAAATCAAGGTAAATACGGAGAGAATTTTGAAAATCAGTTATTTACAGAGAAAAGTCAACATGAAATGTGGAAAATACATACAACCACAGCTGTAAACAGAAACCCAAGATACAAGTCGCATTTTGCTGGTTATGGTTTAGGATGGGATTTAACCGATAAAAAAGGCAATATGGTTGTATCTCATACAGGCGGATTACCAGGGATGTTAAGCAAAACATTGTTGATTCCTGACTTAAATTTGGGTATTGTAGTGTTGACCAATACAGAACCTGGAGGCAGTGGATTGTTTTACGCGGTTTCATCAACTATTGAAGATAGTTACTTAGGATTGGATGATTTTCAATGGATTGATAAATTGACTAAATTCTTAAAATCTAGAGAAGAAAAAGGTGACGATGTTACTAAAAGGGTATGGGAAACGGTTGAAGCCAACAAAAACACACCAATCGATGAATCAAAATATATAGGGATTTACCAAGACCATTGGTTTGGAAACGTAGAGGTTTTTAAAAAAGACCATCAGTTATGGATAAAATCACATCGTTCACCAAAACTTAATGGCGCCATGTCTTTTTATAATGCCAATACCTTTGCCATTAAATGGGAATATCAGGATATGAATTGTGATGCGTTTGTCATGTTTTCTTTAGATGAAAATGGCGTAGCTCAAAGCATTAAAATGAAAGGAATCTCACCAAACATAGATTTTAGTTTTGACTTTCATGACTTGGATTTACAACGAATTAAAAAAGAGTAATTAAGCCTCTACCTCGCTTTTTTTTATTTTTCTGTAAGTGTATGTGTTGAAAATATTTCGCTTGGCAAAACGAGTTAGTTTATCAGCCTGACAAAGTTTAATAAATAAGGCCTTGTTAACACCAAAAAACTCATAAGTATTGCCATCTAAAAAGGTAACTTCTAAAAGCATGCCTTTATGTTGCCAATCCATAATGGGGCTATTAATAGTTTCATGGTATGACTCTAAATTAGCAGCAGTAGTTTCAGGAGCAATACTTACCAAAAAGTGATAGCCATCAATAATTTTCCGGCTCATTAATTCAGCTTCCATAGCTTTTTCATCGCCTTTTAAAAACTTATCCGGATGCCACTCTTTTACTAGGTTTCTGTAAGTGGTTTTCAATTGCTTAAGGTCAATGTCATTTTCAACACTAAACAATTTTTTATAGTCATTGATACGTTTCATAGGTCAATTTTTTTCAAGCCGCGAAAATACTCTTTTTTTAAAGATATTAGACATAAGATTAAAGAAATCAGAAAACATGCTACAGAATAATTTTTACTTATCTTAAAAGTTAGTCCTTTTATCTCACATCTCTTATCTAAAATCTCACATCTTTTCATAGCTTTGCGGCTTAAAAAAAATAGAATGATTTCAGTTGATGCTTTAGCAGTAGAATTTGGCGGTAGTGCGTTGTTTAGTGATGTGTCTTTCACGATAAATGAAAACGATAAAATTGCTCTTATGGGTAAAAATGGTGCAGGAAAATCTACCATGATGAAAATTATTGCCGGAGAACAAAAACCCAGTCGAGGTCAGGTTCGATTTCCAAAAGATGCTGTAATAGCGTACTTGCCACAACATTTATTAACCGAAGATAAGTGTACGGTTTTTGAAGAAGCCTCCAAGGCATTTGCCCATATTTTTGAGATGCGTGATGAGATGGAACGACTTAATAAAGAACTAGAAACCAGAACCGATTACGACTCTGATGCGTATATGAATATCATCTCAAAAGTCTCAGATTTGGGTGAAAAATACTATGCTCTTGAAGATATTAATTACGATGCAGAAGTTGAAAAAGCCTTACGCGGATTGGGTTTTAAACGAGAAGATTTTACAAGATTGACCAGTGAGTTTAGCGGCGGTTATAGAATGCGTATTGAATTAGCTAAAATATTATTACAAAAACCAGATTTAATTTTATTGGATGAGCCAACCAACCATATCGATATAGAATCGGTTATTTGGTTGGAAGATTTTTTAATAAATAAAGCAAAAGCTGTCATGGTAATTTCGCATGATAAAGCCTTTATTGATAACATTACTAACCGAACCATTGAGGTAACTATGGGTCGCATATACGACTATAAAGCCAATTATTCACACTATTTGCAATTGCGGGAAGACCGGCGCACACATCAAATAAAAGCGTATAACGAACAGCAAAAATTCATTGCCGATAACATGGCGTTTATAGAGCGTTTTAAAGGTACGTACTCAAAAACCAATCAAGTAAATTCGCGCGAGCGCATGCTAGAAAAGCTAGAACTTATTGAAATTGATGAGATAGACACCTCTGCCTTAAAATTGCGTTTTCCACCTTCACAACGCTCAGGCGATTATCCTGTAACAGTTAAAGATTTATCAAAATGTTATGATGGTCATGTAGTGTTTAAGCATGCAAATATGTCAATTTCTCGTGGCGAAAAAGTATCGTTTGTAGGTAGAAATGGTGAAGGAAAATCAACCATGATCAAAGCCATCATGGGTGAAATTGATGTGGAAGGGCATTGCAGTTTAGGGCACAATGTAAAAGTGGGCTATTTTGCACAAAACCAAGCCTCATTGTTAGACGAAACTTTAACCATCTTCCAAACGGTTGATGAGGTAGCTGAAGGCGATATTCGTACGCAAATAAAAAATATTTTGGGTCGTTTTATGTTTAAAGGCGACGACATCGATAAAAAAGTAAGTGTGCTTTCTGGTGGCGAAAAAACACGTTTGGCTATGGTAAAACTACTTTTAGAACCTGTAAATTTGCTTATTCTGGATGAGCCAACCAACCATTTGGATTTAAAATCTAAAGACGTTTTAAAAGAAGCTTTGCTGGATTTTGATGGTACACTCATTTTGGTGTCTCACGACCGGGATTTTCTTCAAGGCCTATCGCAAAAAGTATTTGAATTTAAAGAACAACGTGTTATTGAACATTTTGAAACCATCGACGATTTCTTGGTTAGAAACCGCATTGAAAATTTAAAACAAATCGATTTAAAACAATAATTCTTGTTTTTGCTGGACTTAAAATATAAGAGAACGATTTATTTTAAGCTTGAATTAAAATAAATGAAATTCAAACATATTGGTTTTTGCAAAACCAATCCAATAACTATAAATTTTAAAAGAAAAAACTTAAAGAAAAAGAGGTTTTTTATGGTAAGAATTCTTAAATCTGTTACTAACATTTAACATACAAATTATAAATGAAAAGTCTTAACTTATTATTATCAGTAGCATTATTTACGGTATGTTTTCATTCATTGGCTCAAGAATCTGTTGAAAATGAATCGCAAACTGGTAAAATATGTTTCATCCGTTCAACTGGTTTTGCTGGATCGGCAGCTGCTTTTAAAACATTTATTGACGATGAATTTGTTTGTAAATTGAATAATAAGAGATATTCTTTCCATGAGGTATCGGTTGGAAAGCATTTTTGCTCGGTTCAATTTGGTAGTAAAAAATCAAAAGAAAAAGCAGAAAAGTTTGAAATAGAGGTTAAGCCGGGCGGTATTACTTATGTTCAATTGGTTTTTGAAACTGGGGTATTGATCAATAATGTTTATTGCGAAGAAGTCACAGAGAATACCGCTAAAAGTAAAATGGAAAACCTTACAGAAGATGTAAAGTGTTTATAAATTAAGGTTTATTAATTCAATAAATCTTTTCACACCTGTGGTAGCTGGTTCTGCAATAACGGTTAGGTTTGGTTTGGATTCTAAAGCGGGTTTGGGGTCAATAAAATAGGTTGGCGTTCCTTGTGTCACATAGTGCATTAAACTTGCCGCAGGATATACTTGCATAGAAGTTCCTATAATAACCAATATATCAGCCGTCATACAAATATCCATAGCTTTTTCAATCATTGGAACTGCCTCTCCAAACCAGACAATATGAGGTCTAAGTTGGTAGCCTTTTTTACAAGTGTTGCCCAATAGCAAATTGGTTGTCCAAGGTTGAATATCGTTTTCATCAAAAGTGCTTCTTGCTTTTAGTAATTCTCCGTGTAAGTGAGTCACCTTGCTACTTCCTGCACGTTCATGTAAATCGTCAATATTTTGAGTAATAATACTAACCTTGTAATGTTTTTCTAAACGTGCCAAGTTTATATGGCCTAGATTGGGTTTTACCTCTAAAAGTTGTCGCCTTCGTTGATTGTAAAAGTCTAAAACCAATTCAGGATTTGCATGAAACCCTTCAGGGGTTGCTACCTTGGTAACATCATATCCTTCCCACAAGCCATCTGCATCTCTAAAGGTTTTTAAACCACTTTCGGCACTCATACCAGCGCCTGTAAGGACAACAATGTGTTTCATTAATGAAGGTTTTTAAGTTTTAAATTTGGTTGATTTACCCTTTTTTAAAAATAATTATTTATTTTGGTTTTTGTATTTGGTATCGATTAATTCTTTTTATTTATAGGTTTTAAACCAACTAATTAATAGCATTTATGATTTTTTTTGTATTATCCCTACTTATTGTGGCGGTGTTTGTTTTATTGACTTTTATTGCGCCAAAAGACTATATAATAAGCCGAAGTATTGATATAGACAGGCCTTATTCTGCTGTTTTTGATTATTTGAAGTTCACTAAAAATCAAGACCACTGGTCTCCTTGGAAAAAGAAAGACCCCAATATGAAACAGACCTATTTTGGAACCGATGGTGAAGTAGGTTTTATTGCAAAATGGCAGGGCAATAGTGATGTTGGGATAGGAGAACAGGAAATAAAAAGTCTGGTTAAAAATGAACGTATTGAAACGACCTTTAGGTTTTTTAAACCTTGGAAATCAATCTCGGAATCCGTTATTACTGTTGAAGACTTTGGACGAATGCAAACCAAGGTAACTTGGACTTTTTATGGAAAAAATGAGTTTCCATCAAACGTATTTATGGTGTTTTATAATTTAGATAAAGCTGTAGGAAAGGATTTTGAAGAAGGCTTAAGCCAGTTAAAAGCACTTTTAGAAAAAGCCTAATCTCTTGCTGTTTATAATCTATTGGTTCGTCCTCTACTCAATAATTTATATTCTTCATAACACTCGCTTATAGCGTCTAATATTTGTAAATCATTGGCTGTTTGAATGAATCCTTTGGAATAATTGCACTGACTAACAATTTCATCTAAATCCACCCGATCTACTTGAAGCAAGGCTGTTAGCATTTCTCTATCAAATCTCGAAGCCAGAATATTTCTAATCTCATCATCCTGTTTCATTTTTTTAAGCTTTCGCATTTCATTGGGTTTTTTGCCAAACATTCTATTTAAGAAATCTGCCGGATTGAATATAGAGCCCAAAACCCTAGTAATGGCCGATGGAGAACTCGCTTCATAGCCTTTGGTTGGTAACCCAGAAATACTGTAACGGTAATTGTTGTTTATAGGCACTTGTTTGATATCCACTTCAAGATACCCAGTGAGTTTTAATTGATTAATCACAATTTCCTCTAAGGCTAAAGCAACTTCTGTTAATTCAATTTTTGAGCTACCAAACTTTATCCAGTCGTTAGTAACCCTTACTTTAATAGACTTAAAACCTAAGTATGAAAAGTGTAAGGTATCGTTAGCATTGGCCTTAATTTCAAATTCACCTTTTACATTGGTTGATGTTCCAATAACTTGATTGAGGTTAACAATATTAACACTCTCCAGAGGCAAATCGTCACTACCATTCATAACCACTCCTTTTACGGTAGTACTTTCTTGAGCAAAAGAAAAGACACTAGTTAATAAGCACGTAAAGAGAATGAGATACTTTTTCATTATTTTTTTATTAAGCATAAAAATAGTAAACAAAATACCAATATATATGCCATTGCAATTTTTTTGACTTAAAATTAACAAACCTCTTTGATAAAAGCAAAGAGGTTTAAAAATTATCGTCTAGAACGTCTTGGTCTGTCTACACCAGATGATGCTGGTTTAAAATCTGAACTACCAGAGCGCCTTGGTTTTGGGCTGCTTTCAGAACGTCTTCTTTCGCTTCTGTTTCCAGAATCTAATCCTCCTGAACTTCTTTTTTCACTGCGGTTAAAATCTCCTCTCGGGCTAGATCTTCTATCACTGCTTCTTCTTTCTCCTGTTTTTTTGTCATCTCTACGTACGCCGCCACTTCTTCTTTCATTACGTCTTCCGCCACCTCCACGGTTTTCAGAGACTTCAACATTTACAAATCGGCCATTATGCTTATAATCTGTAAAAAAGGTCAATACTTTTTCTTTTAATTCTTTTTCTGTATTGAAGAACGAGAAACTCTCTTTTACCTCCACTTTAAAAACATCATCTTGACCAAGTTCTAAAACTTCTTTTAAGAAATCTTTTAAACTCATCCAGTCATAACCATCTTTACTTCCTACATTAATAAAATAACGGGTAGAGTCCGATTCTTTTGAAAAGTCTCTTTCATCAGAAGCTGAACCTTCTATGTTTAAATTTTTAGTTTTCTTATAATAGTTGAAGAAGCGGGTAAATTCAACCGAGAAGAATTTCTTTATCAGGTCTTCTTTGGTTGATTCTGCAAATAATTCGTTAATATTGGTTAAGTATTTATCAATTTCATGATTGATTTCGGTGTTGTGTATTTTGTTGGCAAGCGACATGAGTTGCACTTCACAAATCTCCATACCATCTGGAATTTCTTTTTTAACAAAGGCTTTGTTAATAATACGCTCAATGCTTTTTATTTTTCTAACCTCACTTTTTGATACAAGAACCATTGAGATTCCTGTTTTTCCAGCACGTCCTGTCCTGCCAGAACGATGCGTATAAATTTCTGGTTCGTCTGGTAATTGGTAATTAACCACATGGGTAATATCATCCACATCAATACCACGGGCCGCTACATCGGTAGCTACCAACATTTGTATTTGTTTGTTTCTGAAAGATTTCATAACAAGGTCACGCTGATTCTGACTTAAATCGCCATGCAAAGCACCTGCGCTATAACCGTCTTCAATCAATTGCTCGGCTACTTTTTGGGTATCGCGTTTGGTTCTGCAAAATACCACCGAAAATATATCTGGGTTGGCATCCGATAAACGTTTTAATGCATCATATCGGTCTCTGGCGTTTATCAAGTAGTACTCATGAGAAACCTGATTGGTGCTTTCATTTTTATTGCCTACCGTAATTTCTACGGGGTTGTGCATGAATTTTTTTGCAATAGAAGCAACCTCTTTTGGCATGGTTGCAGAAAATAACCAAGTGCTTTTTTCTTGAGGTGTATAGGATAAAATATCGGTAATATCTTCATAAAAACCCATGTTAAGCATTTCATCAGCTTCATCTAAAACCGCATATTCAATTTTAGAAATATCAACCAGTTTTCGGCTTATCATGTCCTTCATACGTCCTGGAGTTGCTACAATAATTTGAGCCCCTTTTTTAACGTCTCTGGCTTGGTCTGTAATACTGGAGCCTCCATAAATGGCCACCACATTAAGGCCTTTACAATATTTACCATATAATTTCATCTCATTGGTAATTTGTAAACAAAGCTCGCGGGTAGGCGATAAAATTAGTCCTTGTGTGGTTCTGCTATCTATATTGATTTTTTGTAACATGGGGAAACCAAAAGCAGCTGTTTTACCAGTTCCAGTTTGCGCTAAGGCTACCAAATCGGTGTCTTTTTCAACTAAAACGGGAATGGTTTTTATTTGAACATCACTAGGCGTTTCAAAACCTAAATCTGTAATAGCTTGTAAAAGGTCTTCATTTAGACCCAATTGTTGGAATGTGTTCATTCTTAAGTAAGTATTCGATGTTGTTATGTGGTGTTACATAAGAAGCGAATCGACATACTTAACTTAACCTTCTTGTAACACATCCTCACTCTGAGGAATTTAAATTCATCTCTGAATTTCAAGCGGCAAAGATAGTCTTTTATTTGGTATTCCCTTAAAGGAGGTAATCTTTTTATTTAAAACGGAATTTTTATTGATTTTTTGGGCGTTTTAACACGCTTTTCGCTATATCTTTTTTTATGGATTCCTGCGTATGCAGGAATCCATAAAAAAAGGATGCCGCTTCAATCGTTAACGCAACTTTTGACAATGCTATCAATGTTATATGGTGTTGGCAACGGGCTTTATTTTTTTCGTTTAAGTTTAGGTGGATTTTGTCTAGTATCAAAAACATCAGAAATTTTAATAAATCCGTTTTCCGTATCCACAGAGTAAATTAATTTGTAGTTTTTGAAAACTAAATAGCGATAATTAACGTCCCTTTGTTTTAGTAATTCTTCTTCTTGTCCAATTTGTGGTGTTTTTAACAAGCTCTTTGGTTCGTTGATAATTCCTTTTAGAAGTTTTTTTGCAACTCTTGAACTAGCTTTCTTTTCGTAATACTCCTAAATTTCGTCAAGTTGAGTTTCAGCAAATTCAGACCAAATAATTTTCAAGGTCATTATTTGTATTTGGATAAAAGTTCAGAACTGTTTTTAAATCGATTGTTTCTAAAATCAGATTCCGATTGGTCAATTCTTTTATTTAGTTCACCTTCAGTCATAGGCTCAAATGTTCGCTCGTCTGAAGCATTTTTTTCTTTTCTCAAAATTTTTTCAAGACGTGAAACAGCTTCTTCACTTTGAAGTTTTAAAAATTCTTGCACAAATTCTATTTTTCGAGCTTCTAAATTCATTTTATTAAGCTTTTTATCAAAGATACAAAATTATCAATTTAATCGTTTGTTTTTCTTGATGGACTCATTTCAAAGCTTGTTGCCTAGAGGTTTTTTTTCCTTCCTGAGGTCATGGAGCTCAAACAGATTGTTCAATAATTAACGAGATTACTTCTTCAAATTCACAATCCGCTCTAACAACGTTGGATGTGAGTAATGCATAAACACATAGGCTGGATGTGGCGTTAAATTGCTCAAACTGTTTTTTGACAGTTTTTTAAGCGATGTAATTAATGGTTCAGCTTTAAAAGTGTTCTTGGCATAATCATCCGCTTGGTATTCAAACTTTCTTGAAAACAGATTCATGATGAGTCCCGTAATTTCAGAAATAGGCGCGTACAACAATCCGAAAGCAATGAGTCCAATATGAAAACTAGGCGTCTCAACACCTAAAGCGTTTGACAACAACGGATTTGAAATAAATAACGACAAAATATAAAGCGTAAAACCCGTAAGTACCATAGAGGTTACTAAATTAAAAATGATGTGTTTTTTCTTGTAGTGTCCAACCTCATGCGCCAAAACCGCCACAATTTCTTCTTCTTCCAAATCATTAATTAAGGTGTCGTAAAGGGTGACTCGTTTTTCGCTGCCAAAACCCGAAAAATAGGCATTGGCTTTGGTACTGCGTTTCGAGCCGTCAATCACAAATATTTTATCCAAGGTAAATCCCACGGTTTTTGCATAAGCTGAAATGCTATCTCTTAAACTACCTTCCTTTAATGGCGTTTGTTTGTTAAATAAAGGCACAATCAATCGAGAATAAAACATGTTCATAAACAAGGTAAAAACAGCAACTAATGCCCATGCGTATAGCCAAAAATATGTACCACTCAGTTGATAAAACCATATAATGAGCGCTAAAATGCCACCGCCAACCAAAGCCATCATCAGCCAACCTTTTAGTTTATCCAGAAAAAAAGTTGTTTTGGTCGTTTTATTAAATCCAAATTGTTCTTCAATCACAAAGGTGCTGTAGTAGGAGAACGGTGTGGTAATGATATCGCTGCCTATCATAATAATTCCGAAGAAAATTAAAGCGATCATGATTGGGTTTTCACTAAAACCCCTAGCAATATTGTCAACAAATTCAAATCCATCAAAAAACAAAAAAGCCAAGGTTAAAACTAAAGAAAACGATGATGTGATGATGCCAAATCTGTAATTGGTAGCTTTATAGTTTTGCGATTTTTTATACTCGGTTTCATCATAAACATCTTGTAAATCTTCTGGTAGCGCATCCTTAAAATGTTTGGCATTTAAGGCGTCCAAAATTTTGTCAACTATAAAATTGATGATGATGATGGCGATGATGATGTTGAATAAGGTTGTTGAGGTCATGAATAATTGATTAGTAATGAGCGATTAATGATTAGTAATGAGTGATTAATGATGTGTGATGTACAATTAATGATTAGTAATTTATAATTATTCTTTGGACGATTGAATTATTTTAAAAAGTATTTTTAAAATACTGTTGAGTTCATTTTCGAGTTCAATAAATTCTCCATTAGAGAGATAGTCGGAATCTTTTAGGAGTCTCAACCAATAGTGGGTTTCTCTAGCTTCTTTGTATGAAATGGACATTTTTGCTCGAAAGTCTTTTTTTGTAATACCTCCAATCGCTTCTTCAACATTAGCTCCAATGGAAGTACCCGATCTTAAAATTTGCTTTGAAAGAACATATTCATTATTAGCAATCAAAGCTCTGCTTAATTTGATCATGCTAAGTGCAAATGCATAGGTTTTGGTTGCAATTAAATTTTCTTTCATAATATTATTATTCATCAATAATTGTTAATTATTCATCATTAATTGTACATCACACATCATTAATTGTTAATTGTTAATCCGTTGTCTTTTGGCTTCAAAAATAAGAATTCCTGCAGCAACCGATACATTCATAGAATCTATTTCACCGTGCATAGGAATAATAATGTTTTGCGTGGAATGTTCTAACCAGGCATCACTCAATCCAGTAGCTTCTGTACCCACCACAATAGCCGTAGGTTTTGTAAAATCTGGAGACGTGTAATGCACCGAAGCTTGTAAAGCAGCGCAATAAATAGGAATGTTGTTTGATTTTAAAAACGCAATGATTTCAGAAGTTGTACCTGTTGCAATTTGATTGGTAAACACGCAACCCACACTAGAGCGTATAATGTTTGGGTTGTATAAATCGGTTTTAGGATTGGCAATGATTACCGCATCTACATGGGCAGCATCGGCGGTTCTTAAAAGAGCGCCTATATTGCCTGGCTTTTCGGGTGCTTCGGCTACTAAAATCAAGGGGTTTTTTGAGCTGAATTTTAACTCAGACATGCCATGTGTTTTGCTTTTGGCTACCGCCAGAATTCCTTCAGTAGTATCGCGGTAAGCTAATTTTTGATATACATCCTGTGTGATTTCTATAATTCGGACTTCGACTGCGCTCAGTCTGACATTTGTTATTAAGCTGTTTAGTTGTTCTGCACTCATGATTTCTGGATTGAACAAGATGGTTTCCAACGCGTAGCCACCTTTTACCGCCAACATGATTTCGCGTTCGCCTTCTATTAAAAATAACCCGCTTTTTTTACGTTCGCGCGCCTTATCTTTTAACTGAACCAGTTGCTTGATGTAAGGGTTTTGTATGCTGTTAATTTGTTTATTCATTCCCATATCATTTAAGTCTATTCAAATCATTCTAAGGTTTTGGTTTCAAAATAGTTTACAAACAACGCCACCACATAGCTATAGCTTTCCATGCCTTTAGCTTGTTTATTGGCCTTTAAATAAGAACTGTAGGTTTTTTTAAAAATAGGTTCGGCAGGATTTTTATAGCCTTCCCAAAACGTTCGCATCTCTTCATAGTTTTTTAAAATACCTTTGTGCACGGTTTTTGTAATGGTATCAAATAACACTTCATCACGCCTGTAAATTTCATTTAAACAAAAACGAAGCGCAAAGGTGTAACCGGAGTATTTAAAATACACATCGTCATGATTAATCGCGGCTAAACACCCAATAAAATTAGCTTCATTTTCGGCTGCATATCCTAATTGATGTGCCACTTCATGAGTGGCTGTTGTTGGAAAAATATAAACAGGAATTAAGGCATCAACCTGCGATTCATTGGTTAACGGATTTAAATACCCACTAAAACCCATGTAGGTGAGTGGCACACTAAACAATGATTTTTTAATGCTTTTTGGCGAATATTCAAGGTGTGGGTATTCCTTTTCTAAATTTTTATAACCCTGCGGAACCATGTTTAAAATCGAACTTTTACTATAAGGAATAGTAATAGGCACCGTATCATTTTTTATAATATTGCTATGAATGGCATTAGACTTTTCAATCAGTTTTTTAGTCACCTCAATAAGTTGTTCTGTGGTGTATTCTGAGTTTAACCCAAGGCTTTTATAAAGCGGTAATCGGTAATAGTTTAAACCCCAAAACAAATGAAATGCAAAATAAATGATGGCGATGGCCGAAAACACCTCAACCAGCCAAGCTTTCGTGTCTGTTTTTACACGTTTTATGTTTTTGTATAGCCATCTTACCATATAAATGATGGCAAAGGCATACATCACATCGCCAAAAGAAAAAGAAATCCAGCCCAGTGTAAACCGAAACACTTTTGAAATGTAAGGGTACATGCCATTGCTATAATAGCTCTCAATAAATTCAGGATAAGTAGAAAGCCATTTTATCAATAGATATTGAGGCATTATTGAAAGAGCAATGATGAGTTTTTTATGTTTTAGCATGCTTCAAAAATAAGGAAATGTTTATTAATCCTGATTAGATATGGTATCTTTGTAAAACTTAATTTAAACATTATGAATTCAGATATTAGACAACTTGAACCAAAACAACTTTGGAATAAATTCACAGATTTAAACTCTGTGCCTAGAGCTTCAAAAAAAGAGGAACGCGTCATTGCTTTTATCAAAGAATTTGGTAAGAGGCTAGGTCTTGAAACCTTGGTGGATAGCGTTGGTAATGTCATCATTAAAAAACCGGCTACCCAAGGCATGGAAACTAAAAAAACGGTCGTGTTGCAGTCGCATTTAGATATGGTGCATCAAAAAAACAACGATACCGTGTTTGATTTTGAGACTCAAGGCATAGACATGTATGTGGACGGCGATTGGGTAAAAGCCAAAGGCACCACGCTTGGAGCCGATAATGGCTTAGGTGTTGCCACCATCATGGCCATTTTAGAAAGCACCAATATTTCGCATCCAGCCTTGGAAGCTTTGTTTACTATTGATGAAGAAACCGGCATGACAGGCGCTAAAGGCTTAAAAGGTGGGTTGCTTTCTGGTGAGATATTGTTGAATTTAGATACCGAAGAAGACGATGAAATTGGTGTTGGTTGTGCAGGAGGCATCGATGTAACGGCTACAAGAACCTACCATGAAGAAGACACGCCCGAATTTAAAACAGGGTTTAAAATCACCGTTAAAGGCTTGCAAGGCGGCCATTCGGGCATGCAAATTCACGAAGGTTTGGGCAATGCCAATAAAATCATGAACCGTTTGCTGTTTGATGGTTTTGAAAATTTTGGTTTGCGTATTTCAAAAATTGATGGTGGTAGTTTACGCAATGCCATACCGAGAGAAAGTAACGCTTTGATAGTTGTGGATGCCATGCATGAAGATGCTTTTTTATTGGAAATGAAAGAACAGGCAGACCATATAAAAACCGAGTTAAAAACGATGGAACCCGATTTAGAAATTGTTATTTCTAAAACAGAAACCCCAAAAACCATCATGGATTTAGGCGTTCAAGAAGGCCTTACCAGAGCCTTATATGCCGCTCAAAATGGGGTGTACCGCATGAGTGCCGATATTCCTGGTTTGGTTGAAACCTCCAATAATATTGCTAGAGTGGTGGTAAAGAATGGTGAGATTATGATAGCTTGTTTAACGCGCTCGTCGGTTGAAAGTTCTAAACTAGATTTAGCCAATACCCTGCGTGCTACCTTTGAATTAACGGGTTGCGAAGTAGAATTTTCGGGCGATTATCCGGGTTGGGCTCCTAATATGGCCTCGCCCATTTTAAAAGTGATGAGTAAATTGTATGAAGATTTAAATGGCACAAAACCCCATGTTGCTGCCTGTCATGCGGGCTTGGAATGTGGTATTTTAGGCACCAATTACCCAACTATGGACATGATAAGTTTTGGCCCCAACATTAAAGGCGCACATTCACCAGACGAATGTGCACAAATATCATCGGTTCAAAAATTTTGGAAGTTTGTATTGGTTATTTTGAAGCATATTCCCGAACAACATTAATTTTTTGTCATGTTGACGATAGGAGACATCACATTATTTGTAATAGTAATTATCTTGATGTGATTTCTCTTCCGATAACTATCGGAGCGTGCCTTATTTAGAAATGACTAGTGCTGCTTTGGCAATGTGCTTGCAAAATGCGATAGATTATATTATAATCCCAAATTTTTTTAATTTTTTTAAAGATTGAAATGCTTTAATCAATGCTTGTTCTTTAATGTTTTCTTTTTTTGTTAAAGAAGTTTGAACGGATTTTACGTTTGCCAATTCAAGATTATCGAAAATTTTTGTTTGACTCGCTAAATCAATAATTCTTTTCCAATCATCTTTTTGTAAAAGCAATAGTTTATCATATACAAATTTTACTTCAATAATTTCCTTTTCTTCTAATTTTGATAAGTCTTTTACTTCGTCTATCAGAGTTGGATTTGTTTGAATGAAATTAAGCACTTTTCTTCCAAAGTTGATTTCCGTTGAAGTTAAGTTTTTATTCGTTTGAAGTTTTTTAACGATATCAAAAGCTGCTTCCCAACTGAAACCGAAAGATTTGTTTTTATCAATATAAATTCTAAAACCGTCCCAAAATTTCAATCCCATTTTTTGAATTTCGCTAACGACAAAAATAGAATCTTCTACGCTGTTTGTGTCAATTTCCTTTTCATTTTCTCTTTGCGTTTTTTCTTCTTCTGAAATTAAATAACGATCCAAAATTGAAATCAAATTTTCTGAATACTTTGTGTTCTTCAATTTGTCCCACGAAGTTGGTCGTTTTGCGTACTCCGAAACCATTCCACCACCATTTGTTTCTAAATGATTATAAACAAAAATCAATAAATTTTTAAGGTGATTGCTTACAAAATCATCCATTTTTTGTTCTTCGTAAAGCTTCCATAAATCAAAACGATTTTCGGTTAAGAAATGGAAAAATGAGACTGTATAAGCAACAGAAAATGATTTTATACTTGTGCTTTCGCCAATTGCATTAACTCCTTTTCTGCCAAATAATTTATCAGTTGTTTTGAATAGAATTGCATTTGCAATTAATTTGCGATAAAAATTCTCGCTTGGCAATTTGTTTTTATTGACTAGTTCAGTAATCTTTTTCGTGTAGTGAATAAAGTTTTTCTGTGAACCTTGTGAAACAAAATGCGGCTCTAATTCCCAAATATTAATAAATTTTGCAATGTCGGATTTTACAAATTTTCTGTCTGACGGATTTTGTTCTTTGAATTTCTTTTGCTGTGCTGGCGTTTGTTTGTTCAGCGTTTCACGATATTGACCATTTGCACGTTCAAAGAACCACAACAACGATTGATTTTTATTTTCTGGATTTACAACATACTTTTTTCTTGATAGGTTTTCAATCTGAACGAAATAAGGATTGTTTGAAGATAAATCTAATTCAGAAACTTTATTTTGACTGTTTGCAAAGCGAGAAATGTTTGGGACTTCAATGTTTTTTTGTTCTTTATCCTTAATAACAGTAAGTTTCATTTGAACAAAAATTTTGCTCAAATCAGCATCTTTAAATTTCTTCTGTGTGTGATATAAGGAAGCCGTTGTTTGACCACCATTCACAATTTGAAAGTCATTCAATTTTGTAATAACTAACTGGTTATCTGTAAACTTGGTTTCAACGCTTTCGGCTGTTGCTGTAATTCCGTTATTATATGGCAGAAACATTTGCGGTTTGTTGCGAATGGTATCCCTAATACCTTTATTGAACTTACCTGCTTGTCCCAAAAACGCACGAACATTACTTTCCAATAATTCATTTGAAAATTCTTTGTTCAATTTTGCTAAAATTTCGCCTGGTACAATTGCCAAATAACAATCGTACATTTCATCAATGCTCGGAACTTGCAAGCATTGCAAACCTTTTCCATTTTCTGTGAAATTCTCAAATTCTATTTCAATAGGTTCGTGTACACTGTTCGATTCATTGATTTTAAACAATCGTGCAATGTCCCAAGTATGAACAAAAACATCAGCATCATTAATTTCAATTTTCTCTTTATCGTGATTTGAAAATCCGTTAATCAGAAAATAAACATTGATGCGGTCAAATTCTTTTCCTTGTTTACCAATGATTTCAATTAGATGATACAATTCTTCTTGTGATTTATCAATATAATCTATATGCCGTTTTAATGCAGCATTGATAAAGCGTTTAATCTGATTAAGTGATTTTGTATAGTCGTCTTTTGTGATGTTGTAATCGTATTCATTTTTATAAAATGTGATAAACAAATCAAGTGTTTCGTAGTATTCCTTTTTGTTTTCGTCTTTTACAAAATCTTTCAAACAAAATCCGTTGATTTTCCAATCAATTCCGCCTTGGCTATTTGGGTAATTATACGACAAAACTCTTGCACCTTCAGATTTGCCGATTGATTCTAAAACTTCTATAGCATATTCGGTGAATTTGTCCTCAAAACTCGCTCCTTCGCCTTCTGAATAAACATAAGAAGCCACAATGGATTTTACTTCTTCAATATAGTTTTCTAAAGCTCTTTCCATTCATTAAATTTTTGCTCGTATTTGTTCATTCACAGCGATTGCCATTATTTCTTGTTTTTTGCTTTCTTTTCTATCGCTTTAAGGCTTTCCAGATAGTTTTTTTCCGCTTCGCTAAGTGTTTTTTGTTGATATTTTTTATACTCAGCAGTTGCCTTTTCAACTGCTTTTTCGTGGCTGATAGCTCCAGCTCCTTGCAATAAATTTTCTCCGCTCATTGTCAAAATACGATCTAAATGCGCTGCCCAATCTTTCATTGTCATAGTTTGTTCCCGTTCGGCTTGGCGTTCTGCAAAGTCCAAATATCCCGAAACGATTTGTCCTAAGGCTCTCAATTCTTTTTCGTCTAAATAATTTTTTGCAATCGTTATATCTTTTAAATAAGGGCGTTCGCCAACAAAAGTCATCAAGCCCATAAATTCTTTTGCGGCATTGGCACGACTAAAAATCACTTCGGCTGCTGTTTGTCCGTGAACAGCATAGTGAATTTTGTTTTGCACGTTCTTGAAAAAACCAATGGAAACATCTGCTTTTGGGTCGTAATCAAAACTTGTTGCGTATATTTCCAATACTTGACGGTAAAACACTTTTTCGGAAGCCCGAATGTCCCGTATGCGTTGTAACAATTCTTTCCAGTAACCGCCTCCGCCCAAATTTTTCAGGCGTTCATCATCCATTGTGAATCCTTTACGAATGTATTCGTTAAGGCGTTTGGTAGCCCAAATCCGGAATTGTGTAGCCATTTTTGAATTAACACGATATCCCAATGAAATGATCATATCAAGATTATAGTGTTTGGTGCTGTATTTTTTACCATCAGCAGCAGTTCGTAAGAATTTCTTACTAACTGAATTTTCTTGTAATTCTCCTTCTAAAAAAATGTTTTTTATGTGTTGTGTAATGCCTGGGCGTTCTACACCAAAAAGTAAAGCCAATTGGTCTTGTGTAAGCCAAACATCTTGCTCATTTAACCGAACATCAACCGAAATTTTTTCGTCTTGGGTTTTGAATATGATAAATTCTGAAGTTGGTTGTTTCATTTGGAGCTAGGCTTTTAATTTGATTTTAACTAAAATTGATTTACATTTCTTCAACTAGTAAATCCAATACTTCTTTTTCAGTTTTACAAATATCAATTTTTGAAGCAATTTGATTTGCGTATTCTTCGATATTTTCATTTGGTAAAATGAAAAGTTCCTTTTGATTATTGTGTTCAAGCACAATATATTGAAATCCATTTTTTCTAAATAGCTTTTCAACGTCAATGTCTAAATCCGAACTAAGTTGAAGTCCTAATCCTTTAGCATCCATCAAATTATAATAGTTCGCAAAAATGTTAAAATTACCATTGTTTGGAATTTGTGTTTTGGTAATGATTTCTTGGCGGGTTTGGTCTTTTGTCCAGTAGTTACTTGCCATTACTTATTAGTTTTTATTGAAAATTACATCTAAATGGTATTGAATAAATTCTTTTTTAGGGAAATATCTTTGTGGAGGAATCAATAGTTGGTTTTCTATTAGTGCAAAATATTTTCCGTAATAATCAGCATCTTTTTTCTTTTTCAATTTTTCAGAAATCAAAATTTTATATTTTTCGTTTACAGCAATCAATCCTCTGTCAAATGCTTTATCATATAGTGCAGATAGGCATATTCCATTTTCTGGATTTAATCTTTCATCTTCATTTTGAGACCAAGGAATAATGTGGCTTGCAAAGAGCAATTCCGGCAAATCTATACCAGTAATTGCACATTTACTTGAATAATTTGCAACTACAATTTGTCTGAAAACATTTTGGTTCACTCTTGTTTTCACTTCTCTTAATTTAGTTTCTCCTTTTAAATCTTTTATATCAAAAAGAATTTCATTAAACTTAGTTTCAATCGTTACATTTTCTTTTTCTGCTAATATATTTTCACTTTCAAATATTAGAAGTTCTTTATTACCAAAAAATTCATCCCAAATTGGTTGACACTGTTTTATTCCACCTACCATTCCTTTTACTCCTCTATTTTGATGATAAGGGTCGCAAGCAGCAAAATTTGTTAGGCGAATTGCTATTGAATTTACTGTTCTTCCAATTAGATTTGCCATTTCTATAATTTCTGGCGTTCGTGTGTGCATTTTACCGAAAGGTAATTTGAGATACAAGTTAAAAACAAGTATTAGTTCTTCTCGTGACCAAAGTTTTCTTTCCATATTTTTAGAATTAAGCAGCCATTAATGGCGGAACGGCATTACCTATTTGTTTAAAGGCGGCTGTCCTACTTCCTTCAAAGAAATAATCATCAAGGAACGATTGTATTCTTGCAGCTTCTCTTACACTTATTGAACGGTTTTGTTTTTTATCTGGATGTATGTAGTAATGACCGTCCATTGCTATATGAGCAACAACAGTATGTGAAACACCTTTACCATTTACCACTTGAAAGCGATTAACAAAAGAATCTGTATTTGTGTGTTTGATAAGTCTTTTAGGTAATTCAGCATAATTTAATCTTTTGCCATTATTCCAGTGTTCAATAGCAATTTGGTAAATTTCTAAATCGTTATCATTGTTCGGTCTTACAATATGCTGAGTTACAAAATCTAAACCGTTTCTGATATTGGTTTGTTTTAAATATTCGGTTGGTTGCGTTGTGTACGCTACAGCATTTAAAGTTCCTTGACCATTTTTCAATGGCTTCAAATCGGAGAACAAATCCTTTAGAATTTGAAAGTTGTTTTCTGTTGTTTCAAACTCTGGATATTTTAGATTTAGTTCTTTTTTCCACCCAATTATGATTACTCTTTTTCTGTCTTGTAATACCCCAAAATCTTTTGCGTTTAAATGATTCTTTGGAGGTATAGCAACTTCATAACCAGCATTTTTTACTGCTTTAAAAATCTTGTTTAGATATTCTCCGTTTTTTGCAGATAAAATGCCCGGCACATTTTCAAATACAAACATATTTGGGTTGTATTTCTCTAAAAACTTAACGTAATGTTTGTATAGGTGATTACGCGGGTCACTTTCCATATCCTTTCTGGCACGACCTACTATGGAGTAGGCTTGACAAGGTGGTCCACCAATAATTAAATCAACTTTGTTTCCGTTTAATTCTTTGTCAATTGAATTAAATATTTCAGGCAATGTGTTTTCTGAAATTTCTTTATTTATAACTGAATTAATTAGGTTTTCGGGTACATGCTTCCAAAGTTCTTTTTTGTTCTTAGTTTCTGATTTTAAATAATCATTATAGATTTCGGTTTTTTTATTCTCTTTGAGCCAGTGGTAAGCTGTTCTTATTTTAATTGTATCGCAAGCATCTTTGTTCATTTCAACGTGTGCAATAGGACTAAACCCTGCACGAATAAATCCCTCAGAAAGTCCTCCAGCGCCTGCAAATAAGTCTATGAAATTGTAGGTCATTATGTTTAATTTCTCACGATTTAAAATTACAATTTTAATTTGTTTAATCCATAGTTTTATACCCTAACAACAACGAAAAAAATCAATTTTTTTATTAACAAAATAATGTTATTAAAATTATTTTATACTATTTTTACATTACTAATTCGCAAAGAGTAGGTGAGATCACTCAAGGTCTTATTAGCACAAAGCTCAAAAAAACGGGGTACTAGCGCCATTTTTGGGTTTTTTTTATGTGTTTTATATAAATACAACCATCAGGTAATCAATGATTTATAAATGTGTTATTTGATAAAATTTAAGTAAATGCCCTTAAAAAAACGTTGGTTTATGAAGGCTTGTGGTTGTTTTTCCATGAAAAAGAAGGGTAGTACCTTGTTTTTTAAGGTTTGGAGGCAGGTTTTTAGCTCGTCCTGACCAACTTTTTGTTTCGTCCTGATGATTTTTTTGTCTCGTCCGCATCAAGCATGTGTCTCGTGCACACGAAATTTTTAAAAAAAAGCAAAAAAAAGACCCCGAGCGGTGAGATCTCTCGGGGTCCTACTAGCACAAAGCTCAAAAAAACGGGGTACTAGCTAGCACGTTTAAATGAGAGCTCTGTGAGCAAATTGCGTAACCGTTTACCGGGGCGGAACAAAATGCGCGATTTGGTAATGGCATTGGCATTCACTTCTTCAATAGTATCTTTGCCCTCTGAGCTGATACTCACTTGAAAATGGCCTAATTTACCAAGTTTAACAATCTGTCCTTGTCCCAAAGCGTCTATAATGTTACGCTCTAGTGCCAGTAGCACAGCATAACAGTCAGACTCGGTTACGGTACACTGATAGGATATTTGCTCTGCGAGCCTATCCATATCCACACTACCGCTGGCAATGGCCGCGGCATAAAATTTTTCAGGTGCTGTGATAACCTGAGGGTTCTTCCTAGGAAGAATTTTAAATGTAATACTCATTTTTTTGAGGTATTAAATTATAATATATAATTTTACCTTAGTATGCACGACCTGTTGCACCTAACTGGTTTTACAAAGTTCATAAGAAAAATTTATAGTTCATAGACATAGTTATAAACATTGTCAACAAG
>Ga0210026_1000286_pt1 | contig 60829 bp, 64 predicted proteins | sample CryGeymeta201509_FD_183977 | JGI IMG/M metagenome (GOLD analysis project Ga0210026, IMG submission 183977) | Groundwater microbial communities from Crystal Geyser aquifers in Utah, USA - Crystal Geyser metaG 2015-09 (SPAdes) (version 2) | ecosystem: Environmental > Aquatic > Deep subsurface >...
CTAATTCCTTCAACATCAACCATTGGTTTCTGCCTGCGATGCGCGGTAATCTGGTTTACTTGAACGTCAGAGAGCTCCATACCTTCTGGGATGTCCAGCATGTCGTAGATTTTTCCATCCACGAGTGTTGCAAGTTTCTTTTTGCTCGTGCCAATACGTGAAATATCATGTATAGAATAATCAGGCACTTCAGGATTTGAATATTTAAAAGTTGTACAGTGGCGACTGCGACCGTTGTAAATACACCCACAACCACCAGAAGGCTCCTTCTTGTTATTTAAATACTCCTTGGCTGTTTTCATTTGTTCTTCAACCAATGGAAGTCTTGCGCGGACGGCCTCAGTTTGATCCTCAATCAAAAATAGCTCTTCAGTATTGAGTGCTCCAAAACGGACATAATCCTTGTTTAGATGCACAAGAAAATATTTCCCCATTGGCACGTCTGCGCGAGAGAGCACAGATGCCTGAAAAGTGAGGTCGTCAATATGGTTGTGGTCTGTACCACCCTCCTTGAGCGAGTTGGTTCCTTTTATTTCATACAAATCCCAACAACTTTCTTTTTCATTCCACACGAGCGCGTCGTTTCGAGCAATGAAACCATCCTCAATAAATGTCGCCTGAAAGATGGCGAGAGTACGAGAATCCATAAGCTCACGAGTTTTCTCCACTGCCTCCTCACCTTTTTCCAAAACCTCTATCCCGCCAGAAAAAATTGAAAGTATGTGAGCTTCTGCCTCAACTTCGTTTCCCTGCTCCATAAGATTTTGCTCAAACGCGGAGAGCTCAAACTCTTGCAGAAGTTGCGGTTTGTTAAGCTTGAGCCATGTATTCTTTGAGCAGAAAACATAATCAAGAAATACAGTTTTTGAGATTATCATTGGTTTCTATTGTATCACAAACAAAAAAACACCAAGTTAGGTGTTTTACTTGTCGGAATCCGAGTTTCTCGGCAGCCAATCCATTAGCTTTTTCCTGTGCTGATCTAGCGACCAAAGGTCGCCATGTGTAAATAGCGACACGTGAGCGTCTCTAAACTTTTGTAGAAGCGCTCCAGTGGCACGAGGCCAACCAGCAGGCATGTTTTTGTTGTAGGATTCCAAGAATTCTGAAACAGAAATCAAAACAGGAGCTTCCTTCATATTTTTCTTGTTTCCAACCATTTATTAATGATAACACAAAAATTGAAGGATTACAAGAGATTTCGTAATAGGCTAACAATAGTGATTGGACCAACACCACCGGGGACTGGTGTCATAATGGAAGCTACTTTTTCGCATTCGGGGTCGATGTCACCCAAAAGCTTGCCAGCCAGTTCACTCGTGCCTGCATCTATAAGTACGGCTCCTTCCTTGATCATATTTAGTTTAATGCTGTGCGGTACACCCATCCCTGAAATAATAATGTCAGCCTTTTTAAATAGAGAGAGTTTTTCTTTTTCACTTGTTTTAATATCAACTACATCATGTGGAACATTTATTCGCTTTAACATTAAATGCACAGGCTCCCCAACGAGTCGCCCCAGTCCTGCTATGACAATCTTTTTTCCTTTGAGCGAGATGTCATGCGCTTCAAGTATTTCATACACTGCTTGAGCTACTGGAGGCGTACTGTCCATCTTTCCTTTCGCGTAGCTTTCTTTTGCAACGCTACCAAGAATGTCAATGTCCTTGAGTGGGGAAATCGCGTCCAGCACCTGCTGCGTGTCTACCCCTTGCGTAATGGGAAGCTGTACCACAATGCCGTTATAATCTTTTTCACAGAGGATTCTCAATGTTTTCACCGCATTGTCAGTTGTTTTTACATCAGGGTATTTTTTCACATCCACAGAAATCCCGACACTCTCCGCTACGCTCGATTTCATTTTTACAAATTGCTCTGTGGCTGTGCTCCCGCCAAACACCACAAAACAAACTTTCTTCGGCGAAGAAAAAAGAAGTTCTGTTGCAAGCTTTTCTTCAAGAGCCTTTGCGATTTTGTTCCCATCAACAAGCATTATTCTGTCGCTTTCTCAATATTTGAAATGTATCCTTTCATAAATAGATTGTAGCACCGAGCCTAAAACTACTCAATGCATTTAGAAAACTTATTTTTAGAATCCACCAGAGTATTACATGTGGGCTGATCGGCGAGTTCAAACCCCATAATGACCACAATTTCGCCTCCCTTAATCATATGTGCTGTTGGACCATTCATACATATAACACCGGATATCGTATTTCATAAACCTCACCTTATCATGAAGGTCTTGTCTATGGTAACGCTACCAACATAATCCACGTTTGCCTCAGTCACTGTAGCACGATGAATTTTTGATCGAAGTAAAAATATCATGTTATCTCAATTATATCACTACACTATAAAAACAATAGCTCGCGGTCAAGCTCGTCGGCCTCAGTACCTAGTTCTTTGTGATCAAGCGCCTGCTTGGTTGAACCAAGGTAAACCACGCGTTTGCCAAGTTTGTTCTCTAAAAAATCAATCTGTTTATGTATGAGGTCAAATTTCTCGCTCTTTGTTGTGTTTCCAAACAAATCTGCTTGAGGTGTAAAATCGGCAGTGAGGGCTTCTAATGTTACTCCTGCAGTTCTGTACAAAATACCCTTTGCTCGAATTTTTTTAAACAATTCCCGCGCGAACGGAAGAGAAATTTCTGGCGAGTTTGATGGCGATGGAAGCGCGGTTGAAGCAGATGCTATTTTGAAATCATTTGTCTTGAGGAAAATAGAAATTTTCTTTGGAGTCAATTCGTAATGTCGCGCTTTTCTGCACGCATCCTCTATGTGTTTTGAAATCTGCGACCATAGAAACGCTTCGTCATTTGTTGCGGGATGAAATGTTCGCGTTTTTTGGATTGATGAGTATGTGTTCTTTACTTCCGTGTTCACTCCCATAACCAAAACGCTGTTTAGCTCCAGCCAAATTGCTTCATATGGTTTTGATAGGCACTTTTTTACCCATGCGAGATCCTTCTCGCGAAAATCAAGTGCTGTTTTTGCGCCTCGTCGTATCAGCACCTCTGCAGTTCTCGGCCCTATTCCCCACACTTTTCCAACAGGGACTTTGGCAAGAAAATCCCTTGCAGTGTTTGCGTCAATTATTGTTAGACCGTTTGGTTTCACCCAGTTGGACGCGACCTTTGCCAAAACTTTTGTTGGCGCGAGACCAATGGACACAGAAAGTCCCAGCTCGTCGCTGATATCTTTCTTAATTTCTTCAGCAATTTCTATGTAAGTTTTTTTGAGAGTTCTATCCAACCCTGTCACATCGGCAAAGCATTCGTCTATGCTGTACTCCTCCACGCCATACGCGTATCTATTTACGACATCAAACATCTTGCTTGAATACTCAGCGTATGATTTATAATCGCCTGGAAGAACAATGACGTTCGGAAATTCTTTTTTAATTCTAAATATCGGCATACCACGCACAACGCCAAGCGCCTTTGCTTCGTATGAAAGAGCCGAAACGATTCCTCGTTCCTCTCCTGTGACTACTGGCAGACCTTTTAGTTTTGGATTTTTTGCGCATTCCACACCCACAAAAAACGCGTCGCCGTCTATGTGTAAAAGTACTTTAGATTTTGGGGTTTTTAGAGAAATAGGCGCGTCCATACGCCAATTATACCAAATCCGAATGTGTCGTGCGGAACGCAATAATGATGACTGTAATTAATATTCCTATGAGCCCAAAGAACTTCAGGGTATCTCCCGAAAGCACAGCTTCGCTCGCATATGTGGAAATAATAGCAAACGGCAACTCTGATAGAAATGTAATAAATATGTATAAATTCAAAGGATAACGAATAATACCAAATGCGTATCCAAGCTCTGCGGGAAGCGCAATGCGTAAAAGTAACGCAGTAGTAAAGGTCGTGCGTTTTTTGACCATATTGCTCCAGTCATCAAGTTTCTCTTTAGACACAAAATATGATACTGCCTTGTAGCCAAAGTAGCGTCCGATTATATACGCAATGATATCGCCAATAAGCCACCCGGTAAGCAGAAAAATTATTGTAGGAACAGGCCCCCAGATGAGCGTTGCAATTGGTACAAGCGGAATATTTGTAAGAGGGCTTATAAGAGCTGCTAGGGCGGATGTCAGTACAAACACAAGTATTGCTAGGAGTTCATTTTCTACTGCAAGCGCATTTAGATAACTAGCGATTACATAAAAAGCGCTCTGAAGAACACTTGAATACCAAAATAAAAAAGCAATTATTATTGCGATGCAGAGCAAAAGAATAAGGCGCTTGTTCATATCCCTAAGTATAGCAAATGTGGAAAAGAGTGAGATTTGTTAATTTACCACAAAAAACAATGCGCAAAATGAAAGAACAGTAATGATTGCAAACGCACCGATTGTTTTCAAAAATTAATTTCTCCTATAATTCCTCACCTGCATAATACGCGAATGAGGACCATTCATCGCGCCGCCATCATATCTTTTATAAAACTCCTTCATTGGACCCATCCTTGTCCAGACGGAATCAAGACCAGTATAATTTATAAGCCACCCTGCAAATAGAACGGATACGATAAATCCAACAATTAACAATTGAAAATTTTTCTTGTACGAAAAATCGTATTTTTTTAGCAACCAAGCGCCAAACCCAACACAAACTATTGCGACGACGACCACCCCAAATGGAAATGTTGCTAGTAATTGCTCGAATCGAAAAACTACCATAGGTCCATGAGTACGGAGAGAAAAAGCCACAACGCTCACTAGAAAAACAGATAGGATTGTAAGACCTATTATACCGCAAGCCAATGCAAGTGAGCCAAGCACAAAATAATATTTTGGCTTCATTTTCACATCACCGCTTTGGATTTGGCTGATGATTTTTTCCTTTATCATTATTTTTGATTCGTTTGACATAGTTTTTTCATTAATATTTTAGCACGATTTATCCGCGTACCGACAGTTCCAATAGGAATACGCAAAATATCGCTAATCTCCTCATACGATTTGTCCTCAAGAAAAAAGAGTGACAATGGTTCGGAATACAGCATTGGCATTTGCAAAAGGCATTTGTTTACCTTTTCTCTAGTTTCTTCTTTGCTAAATGTCTCTACCAAATCCTCCTCGCTTTCAAAGTCCACTCCTTCTGGTATTGGCAGCTCATACTTGTATTTCGCAATAACATTCATCGCCTCATTATGCGCTATACGATATATCCATGAGGAAAATTTCATCCTAACATCAAAGCTTTGTAGATTGATGAAAGCCTTAATAAAAGCTTCTTGAACCACGTCTACCGCCTTTGAATCATCCTTAAGCAAATTTTTTGCATAACGTAAAAGTTTGTTCTGATATCTATCAATGATGACAGCGTAAAGTTCCTGATCTCTTGATCTAACTACTTCAACGATTTCTTCATCTGAGAGTTTTTCAACGTCATTCATAATGTAATTGTAATAAGGATGAGGTTTCAATACGCCAAACCCCGATTATTATCGGGGCGGTAGTGAAAATATAATTTATTTAGCGATTCATCCCTCTGTTCATTCCCTTGTGCATGCCTTGCTTCCCCATACACTTTCCGGAACCATCGTGGATTCCCAGTCCAAGTTCCTGGCGGAGCGCCTGCGCATCATCAACTTTGCCATCTTCCATTAGCTCATGAATCTTTGAGAAATTGGCAAAATTTTCTTTTGTTACCTTTTGACCAATCTTTGATTGAGCTTGCGCTGGTAGAGCCTTGATCCATGCATCGAAATCCTTGTTCTCAAACGCCTTCTCCATTGCTTCATGGCGTTCTGTAGAATAATTTGGACCTTTTGCTTGCGGATCCACCTGGTATGCGAATGCTGTTCCTACAGAAAGCCCTGCGATTCCAAAAGCAAGTGCTACTGCGCCTAATCCTAGTGTTTTTGTATTCATGTAATTTCATTAAATATTTACTAATATCTTGCCTCACACTACTAGTACAGGTGAAGAATAGTTTTTCTTTCAAATTACTAATTAAAGAGCCAAGTTCACGCTCATTGCTGGGAGGCTTGGAATCGAACCAAGATTGACGGCTTCAAAGGCCGCTGTCCTACCATTAGACGATCTCCCAATATTCTATTCAATTTTACACAAATTTCCTGACTGTCCCAACATTTTGGCCGAGGCCGCGATTCCGTCTTGTGTCTCTATTTGAGACACTGCGACGCGAATTTGAGCTTTTTTGTATAGAACGCTTCGCTCGCAAAAAACTCAAATTCGCCCACCATACGACGATCTCCATATACCCGCACATTCACTGACGAACAATACACCAAAAAACGTGATTCGGCAACGACTCATGCAACTGTTTACGCGCCACAGATACGAGGCGCGAACACTTAATTTTCTGGAAACATACATTGGCTATGGCGACAGAAAATTAAGTGCTCGCAACAAAGTAGATGGGGATGCGTAAGCAGTTGCATCTACTTGCCTGATATGCGGAGTATTGCAAGTTCCAATGCAAGCCCAGGAACAACAGCGACACGTACACTTTCATAAGCCTTTAGCACTTCGGCAAGCTCTCTTGATGTAAGTGTCTGTATAGCATTTTTAGAAAGCTCTTCAATAAGTGCTATGTCCTCGGCTGGAAAATCATTAGCCATTTCCTTTCGCGAATTAGCAACAAAACGGAACATCATCACTGCGCGCATTTTGCGAAGTAGCAAGTCTAGGAAAACTTTTTCTTCTACTCCACGCTCTACAGCACTTCGAAGAGCGGTGAGTCCTGCTTCCACATCCCTCGCAACAATTGCGCGGAGAAATGAATTCACTAAACGGCTATCCGGCGCGCCAGTAACCGCCTCCACTTCTTGTTGGGAAATCTTTTTATCAGAAGACGATGCGATTACTTTTTGTAAAATTCCAAGTGTGTCGCGAAATGACCCATCGCCAAGAAGTGCGATCAAGTCTGCTGACGCAGGCTCCAGAGTATATCCTTCTTTTTTTGAAACAGTTCCAACGAGTGTTTTTAGTGTTGCTTGTGATGGTTTTTCAAAACGGAAACTCTGACAACGAGAAACTATAGTTTCAGGAATCTTTCCTTCATCTGTAGTGGCGAGAATAAACACGACATGCTTTGGAGGCTCCTCTAGCGTTTTCAGGAGCGCAGGAAACGCCTCTCGCGACAGCATATGCGCCTCATCTATTATGTAAACCTTGTATTTAGAGTGCATCGGAACGGTGTGTACCGCATCACGAAGAGCTCGAATATCATCAATCCCGCGATTGGATGCTGCATCTATTTCATAAATGTCATTATCATGCGCGCCGATAGCTCGCGCAAAAATACGCGCAATAGAAGTCTTGCCAGTACCGCGTGTGCCTGAAAAAAGATATGCGTGACCAATATTCCCCGTCTTGATAGCCCCCAAAAGCGTTTTAATGACCTGCTCCTGCCCTATTACCTCCTCAAAGGATTTTGGGCGATATTTGGTATAGAGGGCTAGATTGGAGGACATGTTGGCAGAATATAGAATCTAGAATGTTGAATCAAAATTCATTAAACCCTATTGTATCACAAAAAACCCCCGCGAAATTACGGTGTTCTAATATTGAGGGGATAAATAGCAAGCTGGTCAGGTTGATACTGAAAAACAGATTCAAATGCCATCTCTGAAATCCTTGCATCTGTGAGGCTATTTGGAGCAATCTCCTCTACGAGAGTGCCCTCATAGCGAGGCATGTCGTCCAGCATTTCGGTTGTAGGTAAACCGTTTCTTTTTTCAATTATATTGTCCTTGTGTTGTTTTTTCTATAAAAAGACTAGCACGAAACAGCTCAAATTTATAGCTAAATAGTCTTCAAAAACTCCCTTTCAATACGCTCCACTTCATCCGCATTTTTGGCATCCATGAGATGCACGCGAAGCTCCTTTGCTCCATCAAAACCGTGTACATACGCTTTGTAGTGTTTTTTCATAATGGCAAAATTTTTAGTATCGCCTAGGAGTTCTTCAAAGAGATGCGTGTGCTCTATAAGTATTTCAAATTTCTCCGCGAGTGTCGGTGGCGCAGTACGCTCGCGATCAAAGAGCCAAGGCGTGCCAAACATCGCGCGCCCGAGCATTATGCCATCGGCGCCAGTAGCTTTGGCTTTTCTACTTGCGTCGGCAAGGTCTTTCACATCACCATTGCCAATGATAAGAGTGCCAGTCCCCTCTGCGAGTTTTTTTGCGCGTGCCACGTAGTCCCAGCGCGCAGGAACGAGCGAGAGCTCTTTTCTCGTGCGCGCGTGCACTGTAATCACAGCAGGTTTTGTTTCTAAAATCGCGCCAATCCATTCTTCAAGATTTTCCTTGTTGTATCCAATGCGCGTTTTCACTGACACTGGCATATTGCCAGCTCCATCCATCACCGCGCGAATAATTTCCTGCGCGAGTTTTGGATTTTTTATATGCGCTGAACCTGCTCCCTGCTTTTCAATACTTCTGTCAGGGCAACCCATATTGATATCAATGCCGTCAAAACCAAGCTCTTTGATAATCACGGCAGCTTTTTTCATATGCTCTGGGTTTGAGCCAAAGATTTGCGCAACTATTGGATGCTCGTTTTTACCAAAAGCGAGGTCGCGCTTCAAAACCTCACGCCCCGCGCTACAAAGTCCGTCCGCAGAAACAAACTCCGTCCAAAAAACATCCGGGCCACCTGCCTGCCGCGCTTCGCTTGGCGCAGGCAGGCCGCCTTTCTCACCGTGCCTACTATATTTCGCAATCATCTGACGAAACGCCACATCTGTCACATCCGCCATCGGCGCAGACACAAAAAAAGGCTTCGGCAAGGTTGCCCAAAATCCCATTATTGGTTTTTGCGATTCGTCTTTCTTCATTACACGCACTCTATCACAATTTGTGCATTTATTTCTATTGTTCAAACCCGAAAATAACCTTATTGCCGAAACGCATATCTATATATTGAAGTCTCTTTTTAGGTGAAGTGTTATTTGGAAACTGAGTTAATATCGCCTTTTCTAAATTGCTTATTAAAACCGCGGGATCTGAAGCATCATTAAATCGTATTGTAACATCCGCGAGAAACTGATGCCTGGCGCTCGTGTACATAGTGACTTCAAATTCATCTTCTGATTTTAATGCAATTCGAAATGGTTTACCTATGTTATCGCGAAGAAGGTTCGTAAAACTGTTCGCTATTATAAATCTGTCGTACGGAAGCGACGCTCGAAGTGGCTCCCCAGCGTTTTTTTCTACAAGCTTTCCGTATACTTCTATATACGCGCCTTTTGAAAAATCCGGCGCTTTATCAAAGACAAATCCGCCCTCATCTATAAACCAGCAATCTTTTGAAATTTGCATTTCGCACCATAGCGCGTATGGTTTGCGCTCGGAAATATTTATAGTGATTGTGTGCTCATCGTCGCGAAATGCTGAAACACTAGAAATACGAGGAAAAGTGTGTAGAAGCGTTTGAGCAATTTCACTCTCTGGGAACAAATAACTATTGTTTCTTGAGTATATTAGAAAATAATTTCCAAGTATTCTTTCAAGCGCAATCGCGCGAACCTCGTCCGAAGAAACCGCGTTCGCGCCTTCCACATTTATCTGAATAATCTGCCATTTTTTATTATGCGATACTCCCCCACCTGCGACAAAAAAAATAAGTCCGAGAAGAACAAGGATAATAAACCTGCTAAACCAGACTTGAGATTGTTCACGGAGACGGAGAAAAATATTCGTCAAACGTGTCATATAAATTATTTATCCAATCTTTTCCTTGCCTCCCATATATGGACGAAGGACTTCAGGGATTGTGATAGAACCGTCAGCGTTTTGGTAATTTTCCACGAGCGCAATAATCGGGCGTGGTGTTGGAAATGCAGTACCGTTAAGAGAGTGCGCGAAACGCAATTTACCATCAGAGTCCTTGTATCTAATATTCAAACGACGTGTCTGAAAATCATGAAAATACGAAATGGAGTGTGTTTCTCGGTATGTGTTTTGTGAAGGAATCCATGCTTCTATGTCGTACTTTTTTACCTGACCAAGACCGAGATCACCACCGCAGTTAGCAACAACATGATAAGGGATCTTTAAATCCTGCATGACCTCCTCAGCAAGAGTAGCTAATTCCTCATGATACTTTACGCTCTCTTCATGAACAGCTTCACAAAGAACAACCTGCTCCATTTTGAAAAACTCATGAACTCGCATAAGACCCTTGGTGTCTTTGCTGTGGCTTCCTGCTTCTCGACGAAAACATGGGGAAAAGGCAATAAATTTTTTAGGAAAATCCTCCTTGCGTAATACTTCATCCATATAGTATGCCATAGTACCCACTTCTCCAGTTCCTGCTAGAAAATCACCATCTTGTGTTTTATATAAATCCTCTTCTCCTTGTGGCAAGTATCCAGTTCCTACCATCGTTTCTCTTTTCACAAGAGACGGCACAAGAATTGGCGTGAACCCCTTTGCTACAAATTTTGCTAGAACAAATTGCCAGAGTGCAAAGTTCAGTAACATCCCATCATTTTTTAGAACATACCCACGGAACCCAGCCATTTTTGTTCCTCTTTCAAAATCCACAAGGTCCAATTTTTCCATGAGCTCAATGTGGTCCTTGGGTGTAAAATCAAATTTTGGAATCGCGCCCCATGTCCTCACCTCCACATTATCCGCGTCATCCTTTCCTTCAGGCACAGACATATCTGGAATGTTTGGCACCTGCACCATAAGAGCCTGCCATGTGTGCATTGCTGTAATAAGCTCAAGCTCCTTAGCCTGTAAAATCTCCTTCAGTGATTTAGACTCTGCGATAAGCTTCTCACGCGCATCTGCGTTTTCAGCGCGTGGCACAGCGTCGGCAATCTCATTTTGCTTGCCACGCATTGCTTCCACTTCGGCTAAAATTGCCTTGCGGTTGTCGTCGGCGCTCAAAAGCTCATGCACGTCAAAAGCAATGTTCTTTTTCTGCGCCGCCTCTTTTACAAGTTCTGCATTCTCGCGAATGAATTTGATGTCTAACATATAGTAGAGAGTATATCGCAGTCCTGCGCTCACTGCAAACCAAAAATCACCTATGTGCGTATCCTATACTATAGTATAGGATACGCACATAGGTGGCTCTTAGATTCGTATGCTATTATTGTTGGTATGTTGAAACATTTTGAAATTAAGACGCTCTCACAAAAAGACTTCCCTCCTGCTCTACTAGAGATTCCGCAAGTTCCAGAAAAACTATTTATAGCGGGGGAGCTCCCTGACCCAAAAGACTACTACTATTTGTCTGTCGTTGGTTCACGCAAGTACACAAGCTACGGCAAGGAAGCGTGCGAGCGAATAATAAAAGGGCTCGCTGGGTATCCTATTTGCATCGTTTCTGGACTCGCTATAGGTATTGATAGCATTGCGCATCAAGAGGCGCTTGACGCAGGGCTCCGTACTGTCGCTGTACCGGGTTCTGGGCTTGACCAGTCTGTTATTTATCCACGCGCGCATTTAACCCTCGCAAAAGAAATTATAGAAAATGACGGCGCGCTTCTTTCCGAATACGAGCCGGACTTCCGCGCGACTCCGTGGAGCTTCCCTCAGCGCAACAGAATAATGGCAGGACTCTCACAAGGTGTGCTAATTATAGAAGCTGAGGAAAAGTCGGGAACACTCATTACCGCGCGTATGGCATTAGACTACAATAGAAATGTCTTCGTGGTCCCCGGCCCAATTTTCTCTGCAACATCAAAAGGTACGAACAATCTTCTTCGCCAGGGCGCGACACCGATTACCTCTGCAAAAGACTTGCTTGAAGAAATCGGTCTTGTGGAGCAAACCTTCGGAACACTGGATCTAACACTCTACACACCCGAGGAACAAGCGGTACTCATACTATTAGACGAACCACGCGAGCGTGATGAAATTATCGCATCGCTTGATACACCGCCATCACAAACACTTTCAGTACTTACTGTTTTAGAAATCAAAGGAGTGATTCAGGAGCGTATGGGCAAAATTGAGCGCTTGACAAAGGAATAAAACAAAGTTAGTGTAACACTAATGAACCACCATCGGTGGATGTCATTTAATTCTTTCCGAGAGGATATCATGAAAATTGCCATGCTGGTATTGCAGGTCATACTTCTTAGCTTAACAATTTATGGTACAACATGTTTTTGGAAGTCAGCTAGCATGAAGCAAGCTGAGGGGGACCCCACCATGAAAATAAGGGTAATGATTATTGATGGTTTTTTAACTATCATCTTTGGGCTTTTCACAATCATCGCACATCTCGCCACCTCATATTTTTGAGCTGGGTTACATATCACATTCAATCAGCGAGCGCAAAAGGTCGCTGATTTTTCATTTCCACATTTGCAAAATAAATCACTTCATAGTACTAATGTACTTTAATGGCTGTTAAACAATACAAACTTCTCATTGTCGAGTCGCCGTCAAAGGCGAAGACGATTGGGAAATATCTCGGTGCTGATTACATCGTAAAGGCGAGCGTCGGACACGTACGCGACCTTCCAAAATCAAACAAGCAAGCTATCGATATTCCCGGTGGCTTTATTCCGCATTACGAAATCTCAAAAGGAAAAGCAGAGGTATTGAGTGAAATTGATGCTCTCGCAAAGAAAGCAAGCGACGTGCTACTAGCAACCGACCCCGACCGTGAAGGCGAAGCTATTGCTTGGCACATTGCAGAAGCGTGTAAACTAAAAAACCCAAAGCGTGTTACATATCACGAGATCACAAGGACTGCTATTGAGGAAGCTATCGCGCACCCAAGGAAGATTGATCAGGACCTTCGCAAGGCACAAGAGGCGCGTCGTGTTTTGGACAGACTTGTAGGTTACGATCTCTCGGGGCTCATTTGGAAAAAAGTACGATACGGGCTTTCCGCAGGTCGCGTACAGTCCCCCGCTCTCCGCATCATAATGGAGCGTGAACGTGAAATCCGCGCGTTTGTTCCCGAAGCATATTGGACACTCACAGCAAAAGTAAAAACTGAGAAAGGCATTGAGTTAGAACTTTCATGCACCGAGGAACCTCGCGATGAAAAAATCGTCAAAGATATTTTAAAAATTGGTTGCTCAAATCAATGGATTGTGCATGAAGTAAAAGAAAGCGAAGTTAGGCGCGCGCCAAAAGCGCCTTTCATTACCTCCACGCTCCAACAAGCGGGCTCGTCGCGTTTTGGCTTTGCTCCGTCACGCACGATGGGTATCGCGCAAAAACTCTACGAAAAGGGATTCATCACCTATATGCGTACAGATAGCACGACACTTTCTAAGGATTCAACGAGCGCAATCATGTCTGAGATTACCAAACGCTATGGCGCAGAATCCGCAGAAGCGCGTGTGTATAAAACAAAATCAAAGAACGCACAGGAAGCTCACGAGGCTATTCGCCCTACCGATATAAGCAAGGACAACCTAGGCATAAACCCCGAGGAGAAAAAACTTTACAAGCTCATCTGGGCGCGCACTATTGCATCGCAAATGGTAGACGCAATGCTCGCACGTACGACCATCCTCGCAAATGTGCGTGATTTTTCCATACCAAACTTTTCTGTGACCGGCTCGCGTGTCATCATGCCAGGATGGCTTTCGGCAGATACCGATTCACGTGGCGAAGATGTGGAACTTCCAAAAGTTGCCAAGGGAGAATCGCTGATTTTACTTTCATTAGATGATGAAGCAAAGTTTACAGAACCGCCCTCCCGCTACTCTGAAGCAGGCCTTGTAAAGGAGCTTGAGAAGCGCGACATTGGTCGTCCTTCTACATACGCGTCTATTATAAAAACCATTTGCGACCGCGGGTATGTTATTAAAGACGGAAAAACATTGAAGCCCACAGACACTGGTGACGTAGTGAGCTCTTTCCTTGAGGAGCATTTTGCAAATTATATTTCTGATACATTTACAGCAGAGATGGAAAACAAACTTGACGATATAGCAAACGGTGAACGTGAGTATGTAAAAACTCTCAAAGATTTTTATCGTCCATTTACGAAGGACCTAAAAGCAAAGGACAAAATAGAGAAGCAGACAAATATGGGTGACGCAGACCCAAAGCACAAATGTCCAAAGTGCAATGGCCCGATGATTATAAAACTAGCTCGCAATGGAAAATTCCTCTCGTGTAAAAAATATCCGGAATGCGATGGTGCTCGCACAATAGACGGCAAGGAGCTAGAGGGGCCGCGCGACACTGGCGAGCTTTGTCCAAAGTGCGAAAAAGCAAATCTTGTAGAACGTGACGGGCGTTTTGGAAGATTCATCGCCTGCGGAAGCTACCCCAAATGTAAATTTATTAAAAAGGACGAGACTGCAGCGCTCCTAAACCACACAGGTGTTGGATGTCCTGTTTGCAAAAAAGATTTTATGACTGAGCGGAAAGGGCGTTTTGGAATTTTTTATAGTTGCACCGGCTACCCAGACTGCAAGTACGCCATAAAGGCAAAGCCAACCGGAAAAATTTGCCATTACCCAAAAGTAGACGGCACACCATGTGGCTCGCTCATGATGGATGGTACAAAAACGATACCTGAAAGATGTAGCAATAAGCTTTGCCCCAACCATAATCCACACAAGCTCATGAAGTAAAAATGGGGGTATTTAACCTGCGATAGAGACACAAATAGTTTTTGTAGGGCGCAGCGATGTTTTGCGAACACGCAAAACCGCAAGCCGGGGTCGCGGAAATTTTCGAGTGCCGGCAAAAAATTATCTGTGACCAAATAAAATTCCAGAACGCTGCTCAAATAAATTGAGCCCAAATCATAACTCACATAAGCTGGAAAATGCGAAGGTTGACGACAATGAGGAATAAGTATAGTATTTCGGTAGATGTTACCTACGGAGGTTATTATGTTTGAAGAACTGGGAGTAGCTCTTATCACCATTTTATTGGCTTGGTTTATATGGTACCTTGAATTCGGAAAAACATTTAAAGCAAACTACAGGTTAAGAAAAAAAATGAGGGATTTGGTAAAACGCGCGAACAACGGAGACAAGTCTGCTCAACGAAAATGTGACAACAGTTGTTATGTAAACAAAAGAGTGGTTCATTGTGAAAACAAAGTAAACATGAAAACCCACTATTCTGTATCATATAAAGTGCTTTAATTTTTTATACTACCCAAAAATCTCGCTCCATTTGCGCTACGCGCAAATGGAGCTTTTGTTTAATACACATTATTTTTGAATTATCCATTTTTTGTGGCATAATAAAAAATATGTTCACCCCTAGAAACTGTAAAAACTGCCCAACAGCCGAGGAGATTATCGCGCTTCTAAAAAAACACACAAAGGAAGACGCGGTACTAATAAAAAAGGCATACGAGTTTTCCAAAAAAGCTCACGAAGGTCAAAAACGTTATTCTGGAGAACCGTATTTTTGTCACCTTGCTAATGTGGGAAGCTATCTCGCCGCTATCAATGTGGACTCTGAAACAATCGTCGCAGGCCTCCTACATGATGCGCTTGAAGACGCATCAATAACACCGAGAAATATTGAGGAAGAATTTGGAAATGATGTATTGACTCTCGTAGAAGGGGCAACAAAGCTTGGGAAGCTTCGTTATCATGGGGTTGAACGACACGTGGAAAGTCTAAGAAAATTCTTCATTGCGATGTCTCATGACATTCGTGTCCTACTTATCAAGCTCGCCGACCGCCTCCACAATATTCAAACACTAGAGCATGTGCCAGAGGAAAAAAGAAAACGAATCGCCTTAGAGACGCTGGAAATACATGCGCGCCTAGCTGATAGATTTGGTATGGGAAAATGGAAAGCAATTTTTGAAGACTCGGCTTTTCCGTATGCTTTTCCTGAAGATTACGAAAAGGTTGTTGCAGTCATAAAAACAAAAAGAATTGCCGATGAGAAATACGCGGAGAAGATGCATCATTCTATTCAGAAGGAGCTTGTTGCAAACGGCATCAAAAACGCGCGGGTGGACTACCGCGTGAAAAATCTTTTTAGTCTATGGAAAAAACTAAAAAGAAAAGACATGGATCCGGACAAGGTGTACGACATCCTTGCTGTGCGTGTTATTGTGAAAACTGTGGAAGACTGCTACAGGACACTCGGAATTATTCACAAACACTGGACCCCTGTTCCAGGACGAATCAAGGACTATATTGCAAGTGAAAAAGCAAATGGGTATCGCTCGCTTCACACCACCATTTTTCGTGGTGATGGAGGCATTATTGAAATACAGATTCGCACGGAGGAAATGCACGAGGAGGCGCAGTATGGTATCGCTTCACACCTGTCCTACAAGGAAAAAGGTGGTTCAAATGTCGACCTAGACAAGAACATGGCGTGGGTAAAGGAACTCGCAAAATGGCAAAAAACAGTCGCCACTTCTGATGAATTTTTGGAGCACCTTAATATGGATTTTTTTAAAGACAGAGTTTTTGTGTATACCCCAAAAGGCGACGTCATTGACCTTCCTGAGGATTCCTGCCCGATTGACCTAGCGTACACTATCCACTCAAATATCGGCGACCATGTTTCAAGCGCGAAAGTAAACGGAAAACTTGTCTCAATAGATACAAAACTTAAAAACGGAGACATTGTTGAAATAGAAACAAAAGAAAACGCGGGTCCAAAAAGAAAATGGTTGGGATACGCAAAAACTACGATGGCAAAACGCCATATTCGAAACTACTTAGACAAAAACAGCGCAATAGGAGCAATAGCTCAGAAACTTTTTGGAAAAAAGTGATGCTCGGGAGACGTCATATGTGTTGCACGCATATTTTCTTGTAAAATTTGCTCTTCTCGCGCCAGCGCGCTGAGCAAGGCAACACGCAGGATACATCCCTCACTATAGAGGTTGTGTGCACACTCAATTATAATGAGAAATTTTTTACGTTATAGATGTCCTCGTCTGGATCTTTTTCCATCACATCCTCCCCTCCTTCTGCCAAATCGTCTCCTTCAGCAGGAATATCAGCTTCTGATTTAGTTTCACCCAAAGGGGTCTCCGATACTGATTCGCCTTTCATTTCATTGTGCAAGCGCTTCATAAAAGCTCGGACATCGTCGTTTGAGAAAAAATCAATAACAATCTTTCCACCAACGTCCTTCTTTTCAATCTGCACACGGGTTCCAAGCACCTCCGTTAGTTCTGCTTCAAATTCTGCAACTTCTGGATCTATGAGGCTAATTTTACGAACTTTTTCCACTGCAATGCGACGTGCAATTCTTTCCGACTCGCGAACATTAAGTTTTTTGAAAATAATTTCTTTATAAAGAGTAAGTTGCTCCTCTTTGCGATCACAAAGCATAAGTAGCGGACGTGTGTGCCCCTCTGTAATTTTTCTTTCTGCTAGCGCGGTAAGCATCTCCTCTGGAAGTGCAAGTAGTCGGATGGTGTTTGAAACATACTCGCGACTTTTACCAACCTTCACCGCAATCTGCACATGCTTGAAACCGAAGTCATCGGCAAGACGCTGAAATGCTTTTGCGCGATCTACTGGGTTTAGGTCTTCCCGCTGAAGGTTTTCAATGATAGCTAGCTCAAGCTTCACTCGGTCTTCCTCCTCTTTACCTTCTTCACCGATGCGAATGAGTACAGGGACTTGCTGAAGACCAGCTATTTTTGAAGCACGCAAGCGTCGCTCTCCAGCGATGAGCTCATATTCTACCACAAGTCCGCCCTCGGGTTTTTCAATTTCTCTGCGTGTAACAACGAGCGGTTGCAAGATACCGTACTGTTTTATGGAGTCGGCAAGGTCGCGAAGTTTAAACTCATCAAATTCTTTTCGCGGTTGAAAAGGATTTGGTTTTATTTTTTCAATTTCAATCCAGAAGATTGAGTTTTGATACATTTGATTTGGCATTCCGATGGGCATAAGAGTAAAAAATTAATTTGTATTCACTAATCTTAACATATCGCCTCGCCTTCGCAAGTTATAAAATCCCCAAAAAGTGCATGGGGTCTACCTCCAATCTCGACGCAATATATACATTTAAAAATTCTTGCTCATCCGTCAAAACGTCAGAATTTCTGTCAAAAAATCTTCGCTTCGCCCTCATCATATCTCGATATGATTCGGGATCCAGCTTGCTTTTTGCCAGGAAATTCTGCCATTCTGTTCGGATGCGAGATTGGAGCTAGACCCTTAATTCTGTGGATATTTTGTATGTAGCATTTTTACTTGCTTTTTTCTATGGATATGGTATAATAAAACAAGATAAATTTGAAAAGGAGGTGTGCTGTGAGCAACATTTATGTTGATGTCGCAAATCGGGTTTCATTTATAATGAGGTCCGAAAGGATAGGGTTTGATTTTGCATTCGCGCAAGTGATGCGAAATTTCAATCATGACTGGACGACAGCACGTCGCGAAGTCGGGAGCATCCTTGGCAAAAGGAAAAAACGCCAGAGGAAAGAAAAAGTTTCTGGTCAGCAAATGAATTTGTTTTCAAAAATGACCAGAGAGGAGCATATGAGCGACGCTGCGAAGCATGAAGTATCGCTCATAGCGGGAATCCCCGCTCATGATCTTTAGCAACAAATATGAATGCCCACATCGCAATTGCGATGTGGGCATTTTTACTTCGCGTGTTTTTGGTCACGATCCATCTCGTTCCTGAACTCCTTGAACCTTGTGGGGTCCAAGCATTTGATTGCTTCATAAATTGCGTAAAATATATTTTTCAGCATTTGAATGTTCTCCTTCTATAATTTGTCGGAACTTCTATTTTCAACGTATCACAACCACTCGCAAATGACAACCACCGTTTACAATATGACAAAATTAGTGATAAAATATCGGTAAGAATGGCTAACTATCGCCGTCTGTATTACGAATATGACACCAATGACTATATTTATGGGGCACGGACTCGTGTGGTGGACTGGCATGGTTGGCGGGTTCTTTTTTTTATTGCTCATCATTACCGCCCTCACAAAACAGTACAACTACAATATTTTTACAAAGTTTCAAATACCGCTCACGCCGTTTCATCACTGGTTTGGCTGGCTCTGCTTTGGAATTCTCCTCGTGCACTTCCTGCTCGCGCTCTTTAGCTCGGTATTCTTTGTATTTTTCTAAATATGGCAATTATTTCAAAAGTTGTTAACAGATTGTTCACAGAAGCGCCACATTTTACTGGCACCATTATTGAAAGCGAGCGCATAGGCTCACGCATTCAAAGAGTGCGAATCGGCCTTCCAGAGTCCGTAAAGGCGCCTTTCCCTCTCGGGTCGTATGTTACTGCTCTCACATGGGACTGCGTACCACGATGCTACTCCACCGCAAAGAGCGACGACCATTCATTCACACTATTGGTAAGTTTTTCTGGCGGGGGATGCGGAGCGCGATTTTTCCGCGATTCTCCGGTTGGAACCAAAGTTCTTTTTTATGGACCGTTTGATGATTTTCCGTACCGCTCTGGCACTGGTCGTGCAAAAGTGTTTTTTGCCACATCCACCGGTATCGCGCCTTTTAGAATGATGCTAGATGAGGCCATCAAGGAAGGCGCGCATTCAACTATCTATCTCGGTTCACCAAAAGAACCGGACATTGCGTTAAGAAATGAATTTGAGGAATTGCAAAAAAAGCATCCTTCACTTGTCGCATTTAACCCTGTGCTTTCAAATAGCGACGAATCATGGAGAGGAGCTCGTGGATATGTGACTGACTATATTCCAAAAAACGCGGATTCAATAAAAAAGAGTGATATTTATATTTGCGGGATTCCGCCAATGACATTCGGCGTACTCTCTGCTCTTGAAGCGATTGACGTGCCAGAAAAGCAAATATTCGTGCAAAAGTTTGGTTAGGGAGTATACTTAACGTAAACAAATTATCAAATAAATATTATGGAATCAAACGAAATTGCAGTTTATAGGGGACTTGGAGAGGTGCGTAATTACGGCGTTGCTGTGCTTATCGCTCTTTTTATTCTAAATGGCGTTACGCTTTGGTCGCTAAATTGGATTGAAGTTAATGACCTTCACAGTGAGCTCCTCAAATACAGCGAGTCGCTTCCAGCTCCTGACGCAGTAAAAGCGGATCAAACAGTGAACCTCCCAGAGGATGTATTGCTTTTCCGTCCAGAGTCTAATGCCCGCGTAGGATTTTATGAGACATCAATAGGTAATGAAAAATACTTGGCATACGCGGATCAGGAAAAACATTCTTTGCTAATGAAATCAATGGAGGACATTCAGGGTGAGACTAAAAGCTTTGCTCTCGCCCTCATTGCGCTCTATCTCGGAGAGCTAGTAATTCTTTTAGGTTGGTGGTTTTTCATCAGAGCTAAAGTTCGCGAAATATTTGAAGCAGTATAAATATGCCATCATTTGCTAAAAATCTTCAGAAGTTTTTTGTTTTCTTTTTTACGGCAACGTCTGTTGTTTTGGTCGTGATGGGTGTGTCACGCATTAAAAAATCTGAAACTCTTCTTGAAGCATTTACTCCAGCGCCTGGGTCTCCACTTGCTTTAAACACTCTCGGTTCAACAACCATTAAAGGCGACTCTGTGCAAACGCCATGGGGAGATGCTGTTACATCTATCACAGTCAAAAATGGAAAAATAATTGCGGCAACAATGCCTTCTATCCCAGACTCACCTCCGTCTGTTTATGCGGTCCCTATTCTAATTGACCAAGCAGTCAGGGCAGGTTCTGCAAACATTCAGGGTGTCTCTGGCGCAACATACACAAGCATCGCATTCAAAACATCTCTTGAGAGCGCGATTTCAAAGGCTGAAACACAGGGGCAAACTATTGTTGCAAATGCGCCAACTGCTGGAAGTATCACCACCGCAAAGCCATCGGTTCCGCGAAAATATCGTGAAAGGGACCGAGAACAGGACGACGAGGAACACGAGGATGACGACGAGGATGAATGGGATGATTAATTTTCTGTAAGATTTTCAAAGTACTGTCGTCTTTGTATTTAATGACGACTTTTAAGAGGAAGCTGGAGACATTTTTTGTGTATTTTTTTACAGGCGTATCAATTTTTATTGTTGTTTTGGGTGTTAGCCGAGCAAAGGGAAATGAGGCGTTTGCAAACACATCTTCTCCAGAAGACAAATCTGGGAATGATTCTGATAGCCAACAGGCAAACGTTTTGGCAACGGCTGGCTCAAAACCAAAAGTTCTTGGAGCATCGGAGTCTGCTTCCGCAGTCGGAGAGAGCTTCATTACTCCATGGGGAGAGCTTGCAACGAGGGTGAAGATACGGGACGGGAAAATTATTTCTGTTGATATTCCAACGCTTCCAAACTCGCCACAGTCAATCTACGCAAAACCAATTTTAATTAACGAGACTCTAAAGGTCGGCTCTGCAAACGTGCAGGCAGTTTCTGGCGCAACAATCACAAGCAACGCTTTCAGATCCTCTCTTGAAAGCGCTATCGCGCGCGCAAGAGCAAAAAATCCTCGCGCGGTTTTGAATAGTAAAGGAAAAGTTGCCATTGCAACCACAAAGTCGCAGGCATTTGTAGCAGAAACAAATACAAACGAGCCGACGACATCGCAAATTGTTATTACTGAAACTCCGGTCGTTACGCAACCAACTACGGTTGTTGCATCCTCTGGCGTGTCTGGAACATTCACTGGCAATGCGTACTCTACACCATGGGGAAACACTGTTGCATCTATCACTCTCACAAATGGCAGGATTACAAATGTTGCGATGCCGACAATCCCCAACTCTCCTCCCTCGGTATACGCGGAACCATATCTCGTACAGCAGGCGCTCTCCGCAGGCTCTGCAAACATTCAGGGTGTCTCTGGCGCCACTGTGGTAAGCAACGCATTCAAACTTTCTTTGGAGAGCGCTATTGCCAAGGCAAACGCGCAAGGAATTGTGACTCCTGTTGTCAACCAAGTTCTACAGACTCCTCCACCGCCACCACCTGCGCCTGTTCCAACACCAGTCATTGTTCCTCCTATAGTAGTGCAACCAACAACTCCGGCGGTAGCAGTTGCGCCATCAAGCGTTTCAGGCACATTCACAGGAAATGCGTATCCAACAAAGTGGGGTAACACTGTCGCGTCGGGAACATTCACAAACGGCGTTATCACAGGTGTTGCAATGCCGCAAGTTCCAAACTCCCCTCCTTCAATTCAGGCTGAGCCGTATCTCGTACAGCAAGCGCTTGCGGCTGGAAGTGCAAACATTCAGGGAGTATCTGGAGCGACAGTGGTAAGCGACGCGTTCAAACTTTCTCTAGAAAGCGCTATTGCAAAAGCGAGCGCGCAAGGTACAATAAGCGCATCGGCTCCTACGACTATAAGCACGGCACCGGCGCAAACAACGACCACGACAACGCGTACTCGTCGCTCAAAAGACAATGATGACGATGATTAAAATTACCATATGACCGAACACTACGTTTTTCACTCAATGGGAATCCCAATTCATATTACGATTGTTGGACTTCCAAAAATAGAAGCGGATGAAGCAGTTGCAAAAGCTGAAATCGTATTCAATGAATACGATTTTCGTTTTAGCCGTTTCAAACCAGAAAGCGAGCTCATGGCGCTAAATATGAGCAATGGCTCGTGGCATAAAGTCGGAGTGGAGCTTTTTCAGGTTATTAAAAAATGCGTTGCTCTCTCTGCGGAAACAGACGGCGCTTTTGATCCGTCTGTCGGGGGTATCCTCGCCTCATACGGTTATGGTTTGCCTGAAAACTTTATTTTACAATCAAATCCTCCCACATATCGCGATCTTGCTTTCAATGACCGCGAGCTTCTCATCCGCCTCGCGCCTGGGCAAATTTTGGAGCCTGCATGCATCGTAAAAGGCATGGCGATAGACGCTACTGGAAAGGCGCTAGAAAAAGTGCCAGGATTTATGATAAACGTCGGAGGAGATATTTTAACAAAAGGAAATTACGAAGGGGATTCGGTATGGAACATCGCAGTGCAGGCTCCGAGCAATCCAGACGCAATCGTGTGCGCTGTGGGGCTTGCAAACTCTGGTATGGCGACCTCTGGCGTTTACCAAACAAAAGGCGAGCAGAACGGCAAAAAGTGGCACCACCTAGTGAATATGAAAAACAGGCGTCCTGCAAACGGAGTGGTAAGCGCGACAGTAATTGCGGAAACATGCGAGCGCGCGGATACAGAAGCATCGCTTGCGATACTCCTCGGGCCAATACAAGCCACCGCGCGTCTGGAGCGAAGCGGACTTCCCTACTTTCTGATAGACGAAGAAGGCAACGTGCACAAAAATTCAGCATTCGCAAAATTGGAAGTTCCTATTCAGTCGCTCATCAATAATTAAGAATATAGGTCCCTGTGGCAGAGACCGCAGGGTAATACTTGGGACTCGCTTCGCTCGTGCAGAAGCGTGGCAGAGACAACGCGGTATTAACCTATATTAGCTCCTCGGCTCGGAAATGAGAAAGATTACTTTCTCATTTCTCTTGCTCTACGTCGCTAATAAGGTAGCGACCGCTACCTTATTCTTAATTATTATTTATAGCTTATAAATAACATCCTTGCGCTCAACCACAATCTCCCAGCTCATTAGCTTTGCGTGACGAGAAAGTTTTTGATTTGGATTGAAGCAAATGGGTCGCTCCACCATTTCCAAAAATGAAATGTCTCCTTCTGTGTCCCCCACGCCTACAGAGCCTTCCAGTGTGAGTCCTTCCTTTTCGCAGGCGCGTCGCACTATGTTTGCCTTGTTGGCGATCAAATGCTCATCAATGACATTCCCAGTAAAGCATTCCGTCGGGCCGGTCTCGTAAAGCATCCCGTATGTTTTGTCAAAGCCAACATCATTACAAAATAAGTCCAGAGTCCCTTTTGGAGACTTTGAGATTGCGAGAAGGTAATATCCATCCTTTTTTAAATCTTTAATAAGATTTTCAGTATAAACATAAGTGCGGTAGCGATAGCGGTCAACAACAATTTTTGACGCGCGCATAAATTCGCTGTACGCAACTCCTTTTATGTTGTTCATAAACACCTTAACCACTGCCATTATGTATGCCTCGTAGTCTCCCTCGCGGTCTAGCCACTTCACTTTTTCTTTTTCATAGTCCGCTCGGACATGTAGCGGAAATAGCCCAAAATCAATCAAAACCTCCACAAGTTCTATCAAAAGCGAGGAACGAAAAATAGTGCCATCAATATCAAAAATTGCTACTTTCCTTAATTTATCCATTCCCTCATTCTATCGCATAATGAGCGCGTCAGCAAAACAGCTACACTAGAGGCATATCGGCTGTTATCCCATATCGTCCGTGTTGTCTGCAGAGCCACTTTTTATCGCTTGCTGTATACGCAACGCCGATGACAAATTTAATATTAGAATATTTAGTAAATGTTTTTTGAGGAGTTAAAAAACTCCATACTGTTCTGAATTTTAATCGTTCTTTTTTGTTCCCCAAGCCTAAAAGAACCATGTACGGATTATACATTTCAATATATTTTTTTATACATTTTGGGTATGGCGCAATAATCCCCAATTTAATGTCCTGCCTAGCATACCAAGAAAAGAGCCCTGCCTCAGTTTGAAAAGCAAAAATAGTTGTTCTATCTACAGCATTATACTTACGAATTAGTCTTATAGCATCCTTATAAAATTCTTTTGAGAACTCCTTGAGCTCAATTAGCAATTCTAGATTTGTTGACGCTAGATATTTTAGCGCTTATTCAAATGTGAGCTCAGAATCATTTAACACTTGGTCATGGGCGCAAATAAATGTTTTTTTGTCTACACCATATCGAATATCAAACTCTACGCCATCTGCGCCATATGTTACTGATTTTTTAAAGGCGCGTAATGTATTTTCGTTGTTACCTGCCGACCATCCTCTATGTGTAAATATTTTCATAAAGTAAAAAAGTGCTCTGCGCGTGACAACAAATACTACACTTTATTAATTACCTAAATACAGCCACCCCGCCATTATCTTTTAACAAAAGAGTAAACTCCCCCGAGGAATTAAATTTGTACTCAACAGTATCCTGTAGGGATTTTATGAAATCTTTTTCTTGTGATACCTCACAGGACATGAGCGTGGATGCTATCTGCTCAAAAGATAATTTATATTCATTTGTTGTATATTTACCTGATATGTTGTTGCAATCTGTGCTAGCAAAAAAGGTTTGGTCGTTATTTAAAACCAAAGCGAACATTTTTGGATCAGCTGGCTTCACAATAGTACCATCACCATAGGTCGTGCTAATCCAAGTCCATATTTTTGTGTTAGGGTTTTTTTTGTAGAGTTCAATGTCATTATTGCTTCTCATTTTTATCAAACCCCCACCAATTGTATAGGTCGCATCGCTCAATTCATTGGCGTCAATATCAACGATTGGCGTATCGTTCACAGCAAATTTAAACCTAAAAACACCTAAGCCAAATATTATGACAATTACGAGCAGGATAGCTACAATTAAAGCTATTTTTTTCATGACGGATTAATTATACAGTAAATACAGAGAAACTGAAATTGTTTGTATTCAACTAAATTTTGATTAAAAACGCGTTTTTTAGGTCAAATATAAAGGGCCAGATGCTAGTATCTGTCCCTTACTTGTCAACATGCCGTCACTAGTTTCAATCTTGAATTACACAACGTAATTATCAAAACAATGGTGGCTGTGAACCGTACCCCTTTTCATGTTATTTATTTTTTAATCTGTGGATAACTATTTTGGACTTTCTAGTTTTGTTCTAGTACAATATAAGTATAGAAATTAGAAAACAAATTGTCAATCTATTTATGCTCACAAAAAAACAAAAAAAAGTTCTTGACTACATACAAGATTACACTCAAAAAAAGGGGTTTAGCCCGTCTCACGACGAGATTCGTAAACATTTAAAACTCTCCTCTGTTTCTACCGTAAGTCACTACATGAAAATCCTAAAAGAAAAGGGGTACATTAAGCATGAGAAAAACACTGCTCGTTCTATCGAAACATTAGGACGGGAAACTCTAGTAAAAATTCCTTTTTTAGGAGTTATTGCTGCTGGGCAGCCGATTGAAGCAATTCAAAGTAATGAGATGATTGCTGTTCCCAGAAGCAAAGTTCCTTCTTCATCAAAGATTTATGCTCTACGCGTAGCTGGTAATAGCATGATTGATGAAAATATAAATGATGGTGATGTTGTTTTAGTACATCAACAGGATACTGCGGAAAATGGACAGAAAGTTGTAGCTCTTATAGATAATCACGAGGTAACTTTGAAAAAATTCTACAAAGAGAAGGGAGTTATTCGCCTTCAACCAGCAAATAAAAACATGGCACCGCTTATTTTCAAGAATTGGCAAAGTGTCACAATACAAGGAGTAGTGCTTGATGTTATTAAAAATGAAGAAGAACTACAGGCAGAAAAACTTGCAATACCAAAAAAAATAAATAGGGAGAGCAAATTGCCTCTTAACCAAATAATTTTAGGAGATGCTGTTCAAGAATTAAAAAAACTTCCTGATGAAAGTTGCGATGTTATAATAATTGATCCACCTTACAACATTGGTAAGGATTTTGGAAATAACATAGACAAGCGGGAACTTGTTGAATATGTAGAGTGGTGTAAAAGTTGGATAAACGAAAGCATAAGGGTGCTAAAATCCAACGGAACAATTTTTATTTATGGCTTTAGTGAGATTTTGGCATATCTTTCTGTTGAAATACCATTACAAAAACGATGGCTCATTTGGCATTACACAAACAAGAACGTTGCTTCTCTTAACTTTTGGCAGAGAAGCCACGAATCTATAATTTGCGCATGGAAAGATAAGCCTGTTTTTAATAAAGATGAAGTTCGGGAACCGTACACGGATGGCTTTCTCAAAGGAGCCGCTGGAAAAGTGAGGAAGGGAACAGTAGGAAGATTCAGCAGTAGTGGACTTGAGACTGTATATAATGCCCACGAAGGCGGTGCTTTACCGAGAGATGTTATTAAGATTCCCGCTCTTGCTGGTGGAGCAGGAATGATTGAACGATGGTTTTTATGCAAAACCTGCGATAATGTTTGCGAACCACGTCAACTTAAAAATCATGATGGACACGAAATAATGAAGCACCCAACACAAAAACCATTTGAATTATCAAAAAAATTGATAAAATCTGCTATGCCAAAAAAAGGAGGTATTGTTTTGGTACCATTCGTCGGAACTGGCTCTGAGTGTGCAGCGGCAAAAGAATTAGGTCAATCATACATTGGGTTTGAATTGAACCCAGACTATGTAAGGTTGGCTGAAGCTATGACAAGTAGTAAAACACGAGAGTTAAAATTATTTTAGACATCCGCTATCTACTTTAATAAATGGCAATTACTGGTTGATGTCCTTAACTTCCTTTATTTTTTCAATGCTGACATATTGAGTTAGGCTTTTTTTATAATTGATAAGAAGTGTCATAACATATTCTTTCGTTTTCCCAGGTGGGGCAATGACAAGAAAACCCATTTTAAGCAATTTGGCAATTTCAACGTTTTGAGTAGAACGGCTACCCTTTTTTCTATTTTTTACTCTACTCAGAAGATACTTACCAAGTTCATGGTTTTGACCATAAACCATGAACTGCAAATCGCTTGCACCCTTCCAGACAGCAACTACTGTAAACAACCTTTTATCACTGAAAGCTTTCGCTTTCTCTTCATTAGTGTCATTCCATGTTCCACCATACCTGTTTGATGAAATTGAACATTGCTTTACCTCGAGAAACTGCTCATTTTTTGATTTCTTTGAATCAAACCCGTGTTTAGCGCGATTCAGTAAATCAAAACCAAGATAATTAGAAATTATTGCATCTCTAATTTCATTTATTGTGGTGTCTGTATCATACATCTCAAATTTGTCCTGAAATTTATTTAGGTCAGCGAGTGAAGCAATACCTAGTGTCCTAAATTCCTTTGGAACTTTTTGAAAATCACCTTTTCGAATATACTCATATTATTATCTGTAAACTTATTTAAACTTAAAATTACATACAGTATACCCCCACACCTACTTTTTTCATAGTCTTTTTTTCTATTTGGAGTAAAATCAAAAGTAGGTATGGGGACGTGCCACCCAATCATTTTAATACCATCCCCAATTAAGTCCTTCGTGTATTCCGTCCAAAATATAGAGCGAAACAAAGAGAAAAATTTGAAGTGAATCGGGATTCATTGAGAATTTTTCTCAAAGTTGCGGCCGATATTTTGGACGGAATGCGAATAGGTTAGTTGGGGATGGTATTAATACAAAAAATTGCCAAAAATGGCGAAAATGTGATATAGTACAAAATAAGCGCCATAGGGCGCTTTGGCATTAGTTAAATTAGGCTCTATCGTCTAGTGGTTAGGACGAAAGCTTCTCAAGCTTTAAACCGGAGTTCGATTCTCCGTAGAGTCACAAATCGTAAAAACAACAAGTGGCACTTCCCCCAAGAAGTGCTCCTTGTTGTTTTTAAAAGAGTAAACTGCTTTACTCTTTGGCGATTTGTGAAGGCGGAGTGATGTTTTTGTTTCTACTTGAAACAAAAGCCGCGAGTCGAGGACGACAAACACTTAGATATTTTAGAACCCGAAGGGTACTTAAAATATTTAGTGATTTGTGTCCACACAGATTTAGCCGAGCTTCACTCGTCATTTTTTCCTTCCCTGCACCACATTCCTCACAATGAACACAATTCCCAAAAAAGCAATCATTCCGATAAGGACTAATAGCTGTAGTCTAACAGGCAAAGTCCCCGCATATGCGAAAATAAATGCGAAAGGAGTGACACCAATAAGCGTTGCAAAAAAGAACGGCGTACTATTCATTTCTGAAAACAAACCGATAGCGTATGACAAAATATCAACAGGAACAATTATTCGAAGAAGGGCTACAGTCCAAAACAAATTCTTGTCACTAAAATTGTTTTCAAATGTATGCAACTTTTTTAATGGGAAAATTCTCTCTACAAAGGGCTTCCCGAACCATCGCGCCAAAATGAATGCGATTTGCGCGCCGATTACCCACCCCACGATAGAAAGCATACCAGCTATTGTCCAGCCCCATAAATGGGAGGCAAGCGGAATTAACGGCACCGTAGAAAACGGAGCGACAACAATCGCAAAAATTATCATTAGCACGTAGAGCGCCTTGCTGAAATTATATTCAGCTAGTGCAAATTTCAATATTTCATCTCCATAGAGCTGAGAAAGAAACGACATTCCTATAAAAAGGAAAGCAATGACAGCGAGTCCAGCAATTGTTTCTATTCTTCTTTTGTCCTGCATATAATTGTCTAAACCCTTGCCTTCCACTCCTCCTCCTGCCTTACAAGAAGCTCGCTAGCCAGCTCTGGCTCTGCCATTATTTCCTCTACCGAGCGTTCCATACGAATGCCCTGAGATCCTTTTACAAGAACGATATCTCCTTTTTCTAGAACGCCTTCTAAATACTTTCCAGCCAAACGAGAGTCATCAAAATCAATAATATTTTTTTCACTCATACCAGCATCCAGCGCTCCTTCTACTATATACTTTGCGCGTTGACCAACTGCGATTATTAGATCACAAAACTCGCCTGCAAGCATACCGATTTTTTTATGTTCCGCAATTGTGAATTTGCCTAGCTCAAGCATATCACCAAGCACAGCAATATGCCTACCATTTGTGCTTATACTTTTTAGAGCCATTAGAGCAGCCTCTGATGCCACTGGAGACGCATTGTAAGTGTCATCTATGATTGTGGTGTCCTTGATACCATTTAAAATTTGCATACGTCCTGGAGGACTACGATAAGAGGACAACCGTCCTATGATATCTACGATATTCAGCTTAAGATACGCGCCTACGGCAATAGATGCAAGCGCGCTGTATACAGGCTGGATACCTAGAACACCGAGCATATCCACAGGGAAAACTCCTCCATCGTATTCAAGCTTGAAGGTAGTGCCTACCGGCAGTCCATCCTCATACTCAACCTGAATGTTTGTAGCGCGAAACATTGCGTTTTCATTTAGCCCATATGTCAGCGATATTGCTTTTGTTTTTTCGCGAAGAGCAAGGACGCGTTCATCGTCCGCGTTTAGAACGAGCAAGCCTGTGGGACGGAGAGCTTTCGCAAGTTTAGCCTTTTCATCGTATACTTCCACTGGCGATTTAAAAAATTCTACATGTACGGGTACATCTCCAAAACGTGTAAATACGACGATGTCGGGCACAATAAGATTTGTCGCCCGCGCAATATCTCCTGGCATACCTGCTCCTATCTCAAGCACAAGCCACTTTGGATAATGCACATTAGTAACAATAAGAGCGAGACCCTTCAAAATATTTTTTAACCAATGAAATGGATCGGACCAAGCATTTTCGCAGTCAAGAATGGTAAGCGGGAGTCCTATTTCACTATTAAAACTTTTTTCACTTTTTCGAGCAATAAGAGTATCGTCAACCACCGCAAAAATAGCATCCTTGGTGGATGTCTTTCCCACGCTCCCAGTTATAGCAATAATTTTAGGATTATATTTGCGAATCACAAGACGCGCTTCTGCTTCAATAATGAGTGTAACTATTTTTTTGAAAATTTGCTTAATCATGGCAGATTTTAATGAGACCCGTAGGTCAATTTGGTAATTGAGAAGCGAGATTTAAATCCCGACCCAGTTAAATGCGATTTGAGTGCATACTCAAATCGCGATTTCAAATTCTCTGTTAAACAGACAACGAATTTTTTGTTCTTATAAAAGAGAGTCATAAAACGTAATCCTGGAATTAATTTGAAATCATTTAACCGGATAGGTAATCTAATGTCGCTACGCTCATTGTCTTACCTATCCGGCGGTATTTCATAATAGTTTAGCAGAAATTTAGTGATTTGCATAAACGGACTAGAAAGTGTGTGCGAAGCATATGCTTCACCATGCGGATTTTTGAGAGTAAGAAGCACTATAAATTTTGGGTCATAAGATGGAGAATATCCAAAAAATGTATGGAGGTAATCCTTCTCAGAATATGCGCCATCTTCTACTATCTGAGCAGTTCCAGTTTTTGCGGCAATACTATAGTGTTCCATTTTCACGGTTCCACCAAGTAATGCTTTATCCACAACAACTGTAAGCATTCTCGAAATTTCTTCTGAGGTTTCCTTTTTTAATACACGCCTCTCGTTGGATGAAACAAATTCACGTGGCAGACCCAAGCTGTACTCTATGCGTGTAACCACATGAGGCGTCACAAGCACCCCGCCGTTTGCTAGAGACGCAAGCGCGCGTATTGTGGCTATAGGTGTCATTGAAATACCCTGACCAAATGAAGCCGTAGCATACTCGATATCGCGCGAGCTTTCAAGATTGCGTAAGTTGCCAACTGATTCATTTGGCAAATCAATCCCTGTTTCCTCATCAAGTCCAAACGCATTAAAATATTCTCTAAACTTATCTTTGCCAAGTCTGTCAAATATAAACATAGTGCCAGTATTGAGCGATTGATTCAAAATTTCTTGCAGGGCTACAACTCCTCGTCCTTTTCCGTCATAGTTTGAGATTCGTTTGGTGTTTACAATGCGATAGCCTTTGTCGTCATATGTTGTGCTTGCTGTCACCACCCCTGCGTCCAACCCAGCAGCAATAGTCAAAGGTTTAATAATGGATCCCATTTCATATACGCCATCTACGAGTGGGTTTGAAAAGACACTTTGATTTTTTTCTTTTGAAAAGCTGTTTGGGTCAAATGATGGCATTGTTGCCATTGCATATATCTCGCCTGTTTTTGGGTTCATAATGATACCGCCCGCACTCACTGCGTCGTATTTTTTGAGAACATCGTCCTCAAGCACGCGTTCCAAAAATCCTTGCACTGTGGGTTCTATAGTAGTTACCAAATTCCCCTCACTCTTTCTGTCAAAAAGTATTGATGCCACTGGTTTCAAGAATATGTCAGCAAAAAAACTAGGAGAATTATTTTTACCAGAACGTTCTAATGTGTCATTGTAGTAACGTTCTAAACCATACATCCCAGTTTGTGTTATTCTCCTGCTTCCATAGGAACCCACAAAGCCGAGGACCTGTGCCGCCACTCTTCCGCCTGGATAAAAACGTTTTGGATTATTATCTATCGTGACACCATTTTCACCAAGCTCGAGTATGCTCTCGACGTCTTTTTTTGACAAATTTTTTACAATCTCCTCATACTTGTCATCCTTCTTTCCAGCGCGAAAAATAAACTCTTCTTGATCAAACTTTATAATATTTAAAAGCTTGTCTGCAAGCGCTTTTGCGTTAGAAATTCTTGTAGGGTCAATGATAAGCGAGTAGCTTGGTATAATTGTAGCCGCAGAAACCCTTCTCCCGTTTTTCTCCTGAAAAAATATTGTGCCACGATCAAAAGTTGCTACCTTTGAAACTAAATATTTTGACTCGGCAAGGTTCTTGTAATATTCCCCTTTCGCTATTTGTATATGACCTAGCCTTATAATCAAAAGTAGCGCTACTAAAAGCACTCCTGTGTTTATAAACCAAATGTTGTACAGGCGACGATCTTTCATGGTTTGGTTCTTTGTATTTTTCAACTTTGAATTACGAAACATTATTTTTCCATCATTGCGAGGACGGTTCCACGTCATTGCGAGCAAAGCGAAGCAATCTAGGGGTGCAGGATTACATCGAGTACTCGCAATGACCCATCCCAAATCCAATATTCGATATTCTCCTCCCATCCCATCCCTATCGCGCAACAGCAACCCTTGTTTCTGAATCTACGGCAGTTGCAAACTTAACTGCAGGCACGTTAGTAAACTTCTCTTTCTTTTCCTGAAATCCTAGCTGTTTTGCGTACGATAGGGTAAATCCGTTAGTCATTGAAAGATATTCTGCTTCAAGCGCTCCAGTATTGTCTGACATCTCGCTCAATGTGCGGTTTATATTACTTCTGTCTACCCCAGCAAGTGTAATCGCGAGCGCAGAGTACAAGTAAAATGACACAAACACACAAAGTGATACAAGTAGCACCCAAAAAATCTTCCTTTCAATATTATTTAATGCGAGTGTTTTTGTAATCATGATGTTAATTTTTAATGACGATTCTTAATTTTGAACTTCTGGATTTAGGGTTTTCTTTCACTTCTATATCACTTGGCACGATTGGTTTTTTGGTAACGAGAGTGGCAACTCCCTCATTTGCCTTTTGTCTAAAAAATTCTTTTACTATGCGGTCCTCCAGTGAGTGGAATGAGATGATAGCCATTCTTCCACCTGGAGCCAAATGTTCAAACCCCTTTGCAATACCCTCCCTCAATGCGCCCAGCTCGTCGTTTACCGCAATGCGTAGAGCCTGAAATGTTTTTGTTGCAGGATTAATCCTGCTGAAACCAAACTTTGGCACGCACTTCTTTACTATTTCCGCGAGCTGTCCTGATGTTTCTATCTGCTTTTCTTTTCTCGCCTCAATAATTCCTTTTGCGATGCGTCTTGCGAACCTTTCCTCGCCGTAGCCGTAGATGATGTCCGCTAGGCTTTCCTCGGCCCACTCGTTTACTATTTCCCTTGCGGTTAGTCCTTCGCCCTCTGAGCGAAATGTCATAAGGAGTGGTTCGTCACGCATAAACGAGAATCCGCGCGGTACGACATCCAGCTGGCGGTTTGAAAGTCCAATGTCCAGGAGAATCGCGTCTACTTTTCCTACACTAGCTTTTGCAAGCACGGCATCAATATTTCGGAAGTTGTCGCAAACGAAAAGTTTTTTACAAGGAAGATCTTTCAATCTTTCCTCTGCTATTGCGAGCGATTCCTGATCGGCGTCTGTGCCGATAAAGAAACCTGTCTTCCCTATCATTTCGCAAAGCGCGCGACTGTGTCCCCCGAGACCTACAGTCCCTTCAAACACAGTTTTGCCCTCCGCGAGAGCGAGACCTTCTGTTGATTCTTTTAAAAGAACTGAGATGTGCATGGGTTTATATCACGCCAATCTCTCCAAGCTTTTCTGCAAGAGCGTCCGCGCCTTTTTGAATACGTGTCTTGTATCCCTGCCATACCTTTTCGTTCCAGAGCTCAACGCGGGTGGAAACCCCCACGACGGCAACTTGAGTTTTTAAATCTGCAAACTCTTTTAAAAAATCTGGAACTAGGATGCGACCGATACTATCCACGTCTGTTTCAACAGCACCCGCGAGCATAAAGCGTCCAAAACCGCGAGTATCCGCCTGACCCATTGGAAGCCCTGCGAGTTTCTCGGCAACCTTTCCCCATTCCTTCATCGGGTACACAAAAAGACAGTTGTCCAAGCCGTGCGTGATGACTACTTTTTTCCCAAGCTCCTTGCGGAACTTTGCTGGAAGCGCGAGCCGCTTCTTTGGGTCCAAAGTGTGAATATGTTCGCCGATTAACATATGTGATTTCGGTGAGAATTTGTGGTTTTCAATATTTCCCACTTAATCCCACTTAGATACATTATATTACACTTTGTACCACCATACAACACTTCACTACACAATAACTGTGGATAACTTTTTTGCAAAAATTGGGATTTTAAAGCAGTAAAACACAATCGTAACAATAGAACGCGATAGCGTTCTATTGTTACGATTGTGTTTTATGGCAAGAAAAACCCCATTTTGCTATGCAAAATGGGGTTTTAAATAAAACCTGCAGACCAGTGAAAGAGGAGACACTACCTGCAGAAACGCTGGCATTTTTTGGCCAAAAGGAAAAGGGGATTCAGCCTTTGCCATGTCAGCGTATTAGCCTTTTACGCTTCACAATTCTCCGGAAGCACCTTTATTTTGTGGTGTGCTCTGAGCTGTTCTACGAGAGTATTCAGACGCACAGTCACAGATGGAGACAATGTCTGTATCGCAAACTTTGTGAGTATAGCACGCGGATTTTTAATATTAAATTTAACCCGCGCGTTTCCTACATCCACAAAAAGCTCGCAGTACATTTGCGCAATACTCTTGTCATTTTTGATTAAACGAACCACCTCCTTATGCTCGCTAAGCGTTTCTACAAAAGACCTGTAATTAAAAACTTGCATTCTTCACTTCCGAAAATGATTTGTTAACACTATAGCACAGAAACTATTTCTTTGCAAGCCCAAATCCAAGCCTGTTTTGATAATTTACCTACTCGCTTTGAGGGCGCATCGTGGGGAAAAGCAATACTTCGCGAATATTGCGTGTGTCAGAGAGAATCATTGCCACACGGTCAATCCCTATGCCCACGCCACCTGCGGGCGGGAGCCCATACTCTATGGCCTCCAAATAATCCTCGTCCGAGGGTGACACATCCCCTTCTCCGCCCTTTTTCTTTATATCCTGCTCCTCGTAGCGCGCTTTTTGCTCAAGCGGGTCGTTTAATTCTGAAAAAGCGTTTACAACTTCAATACCGCCAATGACAAGCTGAAAACGGTCAATGAGAGATGGGTTAGCCTCTTGCTTCTTTGCAAACGGCGAAAATCCTGCTGGATAGTCAATAATAAATGTCGGCTGAATTATTTTAGGACGACAAGCCTTTTTGTACACATTATCCATAATCTTTTCAATGGAATTGTGGGTTTCAACTTTCACGCCAAAACGCTCAGATGCAAGACGCCAATCCTCACGCGACATTGTTTCAGGATTATCAATAGACGCGTAGCGTTTGAACAAATCTAAAAATGAAACTACTGCAAACTTTTTTGAAACATCTATAGTATCCTCTCCAGATTTTATCCTTGTACTTTTATGAACAACCTTCACGAGTGTTTTAATCAATTTTTCCACAAATGCCATCTGCGATGCGCAGGTTTCGTATGCAGAATAAAATTCCAACATCGTAAACTCTGGGTTGTGTGTCGCATCAATGCCTTCGTTTCTAAAGTTGCGCCCAATCTCGTATACTCGAGGAAAGCCACCGACTAAAAGCTTCTTCAAGTATAGCTCTGGGGCAATGCGGAGATTCAAATCAATATCAAGCGCATTATGGTGTGTTTTAAATGGCTCTGCAAGCGCGCCCCCAGCAAGTGACTGAAGAAGAGGTGTTTCAACTTCTAAATAATCTGCGTCATTCAAAAGATTTCTAATCTCGGTGATAATTTTTGAGCGAAGCTTGAAACGCGCGCGGACTTCCGAAGACATTATCATATCCAAATACCTCTTACGAAAACGCTCCTCAACATCTTGAAGACCGTGCCACTTGTCAGGAAGAGGGCGCAAACTTTTTGACAGAATCTTCCATTCCTTCACCTGAATCGTGCGTTCCTTACGCTTTGTCATAAAAAGCGTACCAGTGCATTCAATGATGTCGCCAACATCGATGACATCTTGAAAAAGCGCAAAAAGCTTATCGTCCATCTCATCGCGCTTTAGGAACCCCTGCATAACAGCTTCATCGTCTTGTAAATTAAAGAATACGAGCGCTCCCTGACCCCTAATAGCCATCACGCGTCCAGCGAGTGTCATCTTTTTATGATCTCGCGAATACTTTGCAAACGAAGAAAGAGCAGACGCAACAGAAAGCGAGCGCTTTGTTGCGATCGGGTACGGGTTCATTCCATATTCTTTGAGAAGCGCGCGCTTCTTTAGTCGTTCTGTGCGAATCTCTTCCAGTGAAGCCATGAGGGTAGTTATTAGCCAATAGTGATTAGGGGCTCAGATGCAAATGCACTTCAAAATTATTCAACATTAACAACCTTGCACGATACTACACCCATAGGAGTTTCGTAGGAACAGCTTTCTCCTTTGCTTTTGCCCATGAGTGCTTCTCCAAGTGGTGACTTGTTTGAGATTTTGTTCTCTTTTGTATTAGCCTCTTCTGAACCAACAATCTGATAACGACGGTTCTCCTTCTCCCCTTGGATGAGGATGACTGCTGTTGAACCAATGCCGACATTCCCACCCTTATGCTTTTCAGTGATTACGGCATTTTTGATCATCTGCTCGAGCTTAGAAACACGATCTTCTGCTTCTGCCTGATTTTGGCGCGCTTCGTGGTACTCGGCGTTTTCAGAAAGATCTCCTAGACCTTTTGCAAACTCAAGTTGCTCCGCAATCTCTTTACGGCGAATGCTTTTTAAGTAATCCAACTCTTTGGTTAATTCTTCAAATTTCTCCTGGCTTAAATATTCTTTTTCTTCTGACATATGTTTGCATTCTATCTGTTTATAAGCCAAAAGTCAATTTTTCAACCAAGGTTGTATTTTATAAATTGCTCGGATTTCTCACTGCATAATAAGCTCACGACCGTGAGCTTATTATGCAGTGAGAAATCCCTATTCTCTATTCTACATTCTGCCCCCAAAATACTCCGGCGTGTTTTCGTTCATCCAGTCAAGAAGCTGACGCATTACGTACACGCCTCCAATTGTGTTTGAGTGCGGACCACGCTCCATTACTACAGTAAACGCATATTTGGGTTTGTCATATGGGAAAAATCCCACCACCCACGAGTTGATGTATTTTTTACCCGCGTCTATTTCCGCAGTACCGGTCTTTCCAGCAATATCCACGTACCACACACCGAGACCGGAGACAGTACCCTCTGTCACAGCTAGACGCATTCCCTCACGAGCAATCTGGAGATGCTCCGAAGAAAGAGGAATTTTTGATGATGAAAATTCCTGGACTGGATCCTTCAAAAGATGCGGTGTGACGAGCGTGCCTCCGTTTGCGATACTTGCAGTACCGCGAAGCGCCTGGAGTATTGTCGTTTGAAAACCGTACTGCCCAATGACAGTATGATATGTGTTTCCCAAACGCCATGCCTCACCAGCAAACATTTTTTCCTTCCATGCTGGACTTGGAATGGTCCCGATTTTTTCGTCTGTGATATCTATCCCAGTAAGCGCCCCAAAACCAAACAACCGCGCGTATTTTTCTATGTTCGCAATGCCGATACCTTTTTGACCTTCAAACCCTCCGCCTATTTCATAAAAATACACATCAGAGGAAACCGCGATAGCACGTCTCATATCCACCCAGCCGTGCGCCTTCCAGTCGTTGAACACGGACCATATATCAGGATAATATGGGTTCTGAATTGAAATGGAACCAGTGCTTAATATTTGCTTTTCTGGAGTAATGACACCCTCTGCGAGCGCTGCAACTGCCATAAAAGGTTTTATTATGGAACCAGGAGTGTATACTCCCGACACAGCGCGATCTAGAAAAACAGACCTCTTATCAAGGTTGTAACTTTGAATAAGTTTTTTATTTTTTCCTTCAGAAAGCACCGCGCTTTCGTACTCGGGATAGCTCGTTATAGCGAGAAGCTCGCCTGTATGAACATCCATAATAGCTCCGGCTCCAGCCATGTAGCCAAAATCGTTTGCTGTGTCGCGAATTGTTGTGTGAAGTTTTTCCTGCACGCGCGCGTCTATGCCAAGAGTGAGCGCTGTGCCATTTATTGGATTTTCAACAATGCTCCCATCTCTTGTTTTTCCGAGCGCGTCTATTTCTACTATTTGTAGACCGTTTTCCCCAGAAAGAAACTCGTTGTAGTGTTCTTCAATACCATCCATACCGATAAATGACTTTTGATAAAAAAATCCTTGTTTGTCACTTTTTGGATAGCTTACATACCCTAATGCGTGACCAAAACCTGGCAAAGCAATGTATGCGCGATGAGGAAATGACATTACCTTTGTTGTCGTGCTTGTTTCTGTAGCAATTAAAGTCGTTCGCGACGCCTCATTATCAAAAGAATTCCACGCAAGAGGAACATTGTTTATATCGTAGATAGTTCCACGCATAGCAAACAATGGCACATGATCTAAACGATTATTTTCACTCTTTTTTAGAAACTCTTCTCCTTGAGCGATCTGCAAGCTTACAACCTTGCCAAGAAAAACAACTACAACAACTAAAAATGCGAGCATTACTCCCAGGATAGCTGTGCGACTTATTGGTTTTTCAATTCGTCCCTCAAACTGGTACTTGTCAAACCCTGGCAAATTTTTTGAATCAAGAAAAATCTCATCTGGATCGATGTTTCGTGAGACCTGTTTAAAAAATTTTGCTGATATTCTTCTTGACATGATGATTTTTAAGGAATGAAATGACTATAAAAATCATCCCCATGTTAAATAAGATTTGTGAATGCCCACAAATCTTGATTTCAAATTCTCTGTTAAGAGAGATGCAAATTTATAATTATTGATAATTTTATTTCTCATAAGAGATTAGTTGTTATTCTAATTTGAAATCATTTAGCTTTGTTAATGATCTAATGACGCTACGCTCATTATCATATTTATCTTACCATTTTTTTTGCGTATGATACTGATACAAATATAACTATTGCTCCTAAAATACCCAGCGCGCCCCAAAGCGGAAATAAATTTGCGCCATACAGAAGGTCTATAAGCATTCCAAAAAGAAAAATTTCATAATACTGATTGTAAAGATACGCGCCTACAATCGCAAACATTGCAACAATCCACCACGGCGCATAAAAAACGGACGAGAGAAGTATGATGTCAAAAATAATTCGTTTATTCATGTCTGATTTTAAATGAGTGAAGCGAATATTAAAATCGCCACCCTGTTAAAGATGATTTGTGGGTGCCAACAAATCATCTTTAACAGGGTTAATGGTCTAATGTCGCTACGCTCATTGTCTAATTAATAATTACCTCTACTGAACGAATTTGAGAAATATTAAACGGAAGGCGAAACAACAATCTCTTAAATGGCTCAGATAGTTTCTCTTCTATTATGAAAACAGTTCCTAAAATAAAATCTCCCTTTGCTGTAATTATATTATCACCTATCTCCACAGAACTTTCTTGTGGGACTTTTGCTTCGAAATTGCCCATCCCTGTGCCAACTGCCACGGCGGGGATGTAACTGTCCCCGACTAGTACAGCATGTTCCTCGTTAGGATATGAAAAAAGTTTTACCTTCGAAGAATTCCCTGTTGTTTCAATAATTTTCCCAATAACTCCAGAGCCAGCATATGTAACATAATTATTCACGTTAATTCCTTCGTTCTCTCCAGCGTCAATAACTAATGTGTCGTATGGAGATCTTCCTGGCCCAGCCAAAACGCTAGCAACAACACGGTCATCCATTCTCAACCGCCCGAGTGCCTCTTCAAGCCTTATAACCTTTTCCGCAAGAAGATTTCTATCCAAAACTTGCGTGTGCATAAGCTCAATTGCCTCATTAAGTATTATATTTTCGTCTACGAGAGTGCCACTGTCGCGAAAATTTGCCAAAACAAAGCCAATCGAGCTTTTTGTTTTTTCCCCAATGTACCATATTCCAGGAGTTACATAATACAGCGCTCGAGTAAGCGTGTCTCTAATCGGCGAATACAAGACTGCAAACGCGCTTATTGAAACTAGAACAATTAGCGCAATTTTTTTTTCTTGCAATAAATAGTTATTTGGGTGGCGTGTCATTTTCGTGCTCAATAAGAACTTCTTTGAAATTTTCCATCTCCTCAAGTATGCAACCTGCGCCTCGGGCAACAGCAGTTAATGGATCATTTGCAATATACACAGGAACATGGAGTGTCTGAGACAGAACCTCGTCAAGACCTCTAAGGAGCGCTCCACCACCAACCAAAATAATTCCTCGGCTCATCACATCCGAGAGAACCTCCGGCGGAGTAGTTTCAATAACTTCTTTTACAGCGTCTACGAGACCCGCAACGGACACGCTCATCGCCTCGCGAATATCGCTGTCTGTAACCACCACCTCGCGCGGAAGACCTGTCACCAAATCGCGACCACGGATCACTGCCTCCATCGGCTCTTTGTTTTTCTTTACTGAACCAATCGCAATCTTTACACTCTCCGCGGTGCGCTCTCCAATAAGCACGCGAAACTCGTCACGGACATAAGCAATGATGTCGTTGTTCAAGCGATCTCCCGCGATATGCAGATTTTTTGAACGCACAATGCCTCCGAGCGAGATTACGGCTATGTCGGTAGTGCCTCCGCCAATGTCTATGATCATATTGCCAATAGGCTCCTTTACAGGGAGCTTGATACCGATAGCCGCCGCCATCGGCTCCTCTACTATATGCACCTCGCGAGCGCCGGCGTTTTTTGCCGCGTCGTACACGGCGCGCACTTCCACAGTGGTAATACCAGACGGCACTCCAATAACCACGCGCGGACGCACAGTTTTTTTGCTAATTTTGTTTGCTTTGCCAATGAGATACGAAAGCATTTCTTCAGTGACTTCAAAGTTTGAAATAACACCATCCACAAGAGGGCGAATAGCCACCACGTGTCCAGGTGTGCGACCGAGCATTTGTTTTGCTTGCTGACCAAGCGCCACCACCTGCCCAGTCTTTTGGTTCACCGCAACAACAGACGGCTCGTTGATAACGATGCCGTGGTCACGCAAGTAAACAAGCGTGTTAGCGGTACCGAGGTCAATACCGATGTCATTGGAAAAAAGTTGGTAAAATTTATCAAACATAAGAATAGAATTTAGAATTTTGAATGTCGAATTTTGAATAATTCACTGTGATCAACCATAGAAACCTCGCCTGTTGCGCGGTCTTTTATTTCAAACTTTCCAGATGTAAGAGTTTTTGCCGACACCACAACACGAAGAGGAATTCCAATCAAATCACTTTCAGCAAATTTTTCTCCCGCTCGCAGGTCACGGTCGTCCCAAAGAACTTCAACATCTGCGCTTGTAAACTCATTGTAAATCTTCTCTGCTTCCGCGCGTACAGTTGCGTCATAGGCGCCTCCTAGCTCTACCAAATGAACTGCAAAAGGCGCAATTGATTCTGGCCAAACAAGCCCTTTATCGTCGCCGAGAACCTCCACTACAGTGCCTAGCATGCGTCCAAGTCCAATGCCGTAACAACCCATTATAACAGTCTGGTCCTTCCCCTCCTCGTCTTTGTAGGAAAGATTAAACGGGGCTGAGTACTTTGTCTTGAGCTCAAAAATGTTTCCTACTTCTACAGACGTTTCTTCGCGCAGATTCCTTCCGCCACATTGTGGGCAGGAATTTTTCTGTTCTTCAATAATTTCCTTGTTTACCGCGAGACAGCATTTGTCGCAAATATAAATAGTGTCCTCGCCTGCGGGAGTGATAGTCTGAAACTCGTGAGAATATTTTGAAAAGCTTCCACCAGATGCAAATGTGAGGAACGTTTTCGCGCAAATGCCAGCTCTTTCAAAAACGCGTGCGTACACACCTTTCATCTTTTCATAGTACGCCATCATATCCGCTTCGTTAGTGTGAAACGAATACATATCCTTCATCATAAACTCGCGACCGCGAAGAATGCCGGACTTTGCGCGAAGCTCCATTCGGAATTTGTTTTGAAATTGATACGCGGAAAATGGAAGATCGCGATACGAGGAAACAAATTGCTTCACGAGCGGAACGACGACTTCCTCGTGCGTGGGACCGAGCGCGTTTTCGCGACCTGAGGTATCACTCACTTTATACAAGTCGTCCATCGTGTCCCAGCGACCAGTTGCAAGCCAATTCTCTTTTGGCTGAAGCGACGGCATAAAAATTTCTTGCCCTCCAACATTGTCCATCTCTTCGCGAATAATGTTTTCTATTTTTTTTAGAACGCGAAGCCCAAGCGGAAGATACGTGTAAACGCCAGCTTGAAGCTTGTCTACAAAACCCGCGCGAATAAGAAGCCTGGCATTTTTTGCCACCTCGTCAACAGGAGCTTCTTTTCGTGTTTTGGTAAAGAGTTTGGACTGCAACATATCCGTCTATCTTACATTAAAAACATCGAGGTGCAAAACTATTTGACTTTTATATTAAATATGCTATAATTATAACAGTTTTAATTCATTAATTGGAAGGAGGTTAAAAAATGAAATCCAATTCCGCATTGGAAGTAATTGTTGCAGAAAAACTTTATAATGAGTTGCACGGTGCGCTTCCTGATATGTCTTCACGTAGGCGCGCCGACATAGCACTAATGGTAATCAATACACTATCAAGAATGTCAGTGATTGATCTTTTGAATTTTAACAATTCAATGGTGAACTACATTACACTGCCAAATCTAAGCCAGCAATCAATCCTCCTGCGTCTTAACTCAATGTTCACTGATCTAAAAGTTGGATGATGAGTTAAAGTGGAAAGCGTTTAAGCTTTCCACTTTTTATATTTTATCAATGAATCAACTTCGTGACATCCTGGAATGTTATAAACACCATAAACGCGATAAGGATGAGAAACCCTATACCGTTTGCAATGTTTGCTACTTCAGGTCTTATTGGTGAGCGCTTTATTGCTTCAATAAGGATAAAAAATAGACGACCTCCGTCAAGAGCTGGGAAAGGAAGAAGGTTTATGATGGCGAGGTTAATTGAAATAATTGCAGTAAGTGAAACTAGATGTATAAAACCAAGCACAGACGCGTCACTCACAATTCCAATAATTCCAACAGGTCCAGCAATGTCCTGAAAATTTGCTTGTCCGATAAATATATTTTTGAAAAACTCCATAATCCCTACTGTCATTGACAAAGTAATGGACGCTGTCGTGGTGAGCCCAACAAAAAACGCTTCGTAAATAGGCAGTTTTAAAATACCAACATTATCCATTGATATTCCAATAGCGCGACGACCATCTATATAACCCTCTGCGCCACCAACAGCGACAGTCTCCTCCTCTCCACCTCTTAAATATGTGAGTTCCATTTCCTCGTGATAGGAAATAAAATTTTGAGTAGCGGATACTTTTGGCTTTGTGAGGATGTCTACTCCTGAAACAAGTTTTACAATAATATCGCCTCCTTTGAGCCCTGCTTCATCTGCCGGCGACATAGGAATCACCTGCGTGATTGTAAGACTCGGATTTTCCACGCGTTCTCCATACGCACTGTCGTCCACTGAGTATGGAAGTCCTGCCATAAATCCTATGCTAATAAGGAACCACGCAAAAAATAGGTTAAAAATAACCCCTGCGCTAATTATCCATGCCTGCACTAGTCGTGACTTATGTGTCAAACTTCTCGAGGAATCGTGACCCTTCAATGAATCCTCGTTTGGATCCTCACCAAAAATTTTAACAAATCCTCCGACAGGAAACGCGTTGATTGAATACAACGTCTCCCCAACTTTCTTTTTCCAAAGTCGTGGCGGGAACCCAATTCCAAACTCATCTACACGTACGCCGGCCATCTTTGCAGCGGTAAAATGCCCAAGCTCATGAACGAGAATGAGAGCTGCGAGTATGATGATGAATAGTAAAATTGACATGTGACTTGTGACAATTGACATTTGACGCTACCACGATAACATTTTGTTTGAAGATTTTCGCAAGCGAAAATTTTCAAGTCAATTGTCAATGGTTAAATGTCAATTGTTATAATTACTCTCCCATAATTTCCTTCTCCTTTTTATCTCCGATTGATTCCAGATTGTTGTTTGCTTCGTCCACAAATTTTTGAAGAGCTTCAAGAGAGCGCGTTTTTTCGTCTTCGCTCATATCGCCATCCTTCTCTGCTGATACAATGTCGTTTTTTGTCTGCTCGCGCACACCCTTAAGCGTCACCCGTGCGGACTCCACCTTATCACGCAAAAGCTTTGTAAATGAAGCTCGACGCTCTGTGGTAAGCGGTGGAAAAAAGATGCGAAGACCCGACTCGTCGGTGGAAACCGATATCCCTAGGTTTGCATCATTGATTGCCTTTTCAATCTCCTTGCCGTTTGCTTTTTCCCACGGCACAATACGCAGTGTACGCGCGTCCTCACTGGCAATAGTTGCAACATGTTGCACGGCGAGTTGAGCACCGTAGGACTCTATAAATATGCCGTCTAGAATAGCGCTTGAAGCACGACCTGTGTGTATTGCTGAAAGCTCCTTTGAGAGATGCTCTGCAAGGTCTCCTGCTTTTTTTTTAAATTCGGAAAAATCGTATGCCATGATTGATTTTTAAAGAGTGTAACGACTATATAGATTACTATATATCCTGCGCTCGCTCGGAAATTAAAACTTGGTAGTTTCTATTTCCCTCACTTGCTTGGATATAAAAATCATCGCCCCGTTAAACAATATTGCGAAGCAATATTCCCGCATTGCGGGGTTCAACTGGGGGTTGCTTGTTTGTCATTACACCCATTTAATATTTATATACCATCTCATCTTAACAAAAAAATACTTTAAATGGAATGGGGTAACAAAATGGCTATGTGATCAAGTAGCATTTTGGGGGATGAGCCCGGGTTTGAGATATATGTTTTCGCTTGAAAAATCTCGCGGAAAACGTTTGCAGTAGTGTCGTCTCGTTCGCCAGCCGTACGGGTATATAATATACGCTCAATATGATCTAGCATCTTTATAAATAGCTCGCGGTCCACAGTCTCTCCTGCTTTTTTCTCTGCTATCTTTTTTGCCAGAGAAAAACGACCTTCTAAATTGGCATCAAGAAATTTTCCTGCTAATTCTTTTGCGTCGTCTGTTTCCTTGCTCTCCCAAGACACCACGAGCACTCTTGAAAGAAGCGTCGGCAGGAGCATTTCAGCGCGGGGAAGGATAATAAAAAAATGTGTGCCAGAGGTTGGCTCTTCAAAAGTTTTTAAAAGCGCGTTTTGAGCTTGGTGAGTGAACGATTCCGCGCCAATAATAAATATTTTTTTAGCTCCATCAAAGCCAGCACGCGTCTGCGCATCTTTTAGTTCGCGCGCTTCATCTATACCGAGTGTCTCATAAAACCTCTCCATTAAGTCAGGGTTACCTTTTGTTTCAATATTCAAATGCTTCGCAAGCTCGGAAACAAGCGCGGGAGAAACCGTATCATACGCGCCCACAATGACATGCGCGTGGTGCAGGTATCCAGTCTTTTTGTAGTGTTCAAAGAGATTAAACATGATTATTAACAATTAACATTCGACCAAAGAATTCTTATGTCAGTTGTTGGTTGTTTCTTGTTAGTTGTAGAAAAGCATCTTAGCGAAAAAATAGGCGCGCGTTGCGCGCCTATTTTTTCGCTAAGATGCTTTTCTTATACGTATCCAAATGTTCAAGCGCGATACCTGTCCCTTTTACCACACAATATATTGCATCATCTGCAAGAACAGCCTTTACTCCAGTTCGACGCTCCACAAGCTCCGCGAGGTTGCGAAGTTGTGATGAACCGCCTGTCATAATGATTCCTTGATCAATAATGTCCGCAGAAAGCTCTGGGGGTGTTTCCTGCAATACATCTTTAATAGCACGAATGATTTCGCGAAGCTCCTTGTCAATAGCTTTCACTATTTCGTTAGTAGTAACCTGCGCTGTGCGTGGAAGACCAGTGATGTAATCTCGACCTTTTATGGTAAGTAAAAGCTCGTCATCTATTGGAATAGCTGAGCCGATGCGAACTTTGATCTCTTCTGCGGTGCGATCGCCGATTGCAAGATTGAATGTTTTTTTAATATGATCAGCAATAGCGTGATCAATTTTGTTCCCTGCGCATTTTACAGATGTTGATGCCACTATCCCACCAAGAGAAATAACAGCGACATCTGTTGTGCCTCCTCCTATGTCCACAACCATATGTCCACGCGCTTCGTAGATAGGGATCCCTGCTCCGATTGCCGCGAGAATCGGCTCCTTCACCACATACACATTTTTTGCGCCAGCTCTAATGGTCGCCTCAATAACCGCGCGACGTTCCGTAGAAGAAACTCCCGCTGGAACAGAAACCATCACGTCAGGTTTCAAAATGTTCCAGTTTCCCAAAGCCTTAGACATATAGTAGCGGATCATAGCTTCTGTTACGCGATAGTCAGCAATCACACCGTCCTTCATTGGACGATATGCGGTTATATTGTCTGGAGTGCGACCAATCATTTGCTTCGCTTCAAGCCCTACTGCCATTATCCTGTTATCTTGCTGGTTCACAGCAACAACAGACGGCTCATTTAGAACCACGCCTTTTCCAGGGATAAAAACCAGCGTGTTCGCTGTGCCTAGGTCAATGCCGATTTTTGTTACAAATAGTCCCATAAATTAAACTGCTGATTCAGAAATTGCCTCTGGTACCACCTTTGCTCGTTCTATAACCACACCAATAGCGCGCAGACGGGTTTCCACATCCTCGTACCCGCGGTCAATCGTAGTGTCCACATTATGTATGACTGACTCCCCTTTTGCAACTATTGCAGAAATGACAAATGCGAGTCCGGCGCGAAGATCTGGGGAAGTAAGCTTGCGTCCACGAAGAGCTGTTTTCCCGCGAACAAGAGCACGATGTGGATCCATCATCACGATATTCGCGCCCATCGCGGAAAGCGACTCTGTGTAGTTGAGCCGTCCCTCAAAAATAGTTTCAAAGACAGTGCTCTCGCCATCTGCTTGAGTGAGCAGAACTGTCATTGGAGCTTGGAGGTCTGTTGGGAAACCGGGATACTCGTGAGTTTTAATATCAACAGGCTTTAGCACTGATGGCGCGCGCACGATGATTTCATTTTTCTTTATTTCAATACATGCCCCAGCGCTTCGAAGAATTTCAATCGGTGACTCAAGGTGTGATGGTTCGCAGTTGGTAATATGAAGCTCACGCGCGCAAATTGCTCCCAATATTAAAAAACTCCCTGCCTCAATACGGTCAGGCATTGTCTTGTAAGGATGACCCTTTCCCGACAAAAGTTTTCCGCCTTTAATAGTAATTGTGGGTGTGCCTGCTCCGGAAATCTTTGCTCCGCATTTATTCAAAAAATTAGCGAGATCGATAATTTCGGGCTCCATTGCTGAATTTTTTATAACAGTCATGCCTTTTGCGAGCACCCCTGCCATCATAAAAGTCTCTGTTACGGTAACACTTTGATTTTTAAGAAAAAATTCAGCGCCTTTTAGTCCACCTTTTGCTTCCACGACATACGAGTCGTCTTTTATAGAAACTTTCGCCCCCATTTTTTCAAAACCCCTCACAAATAAATCAAGTGGGCGCGCGCCGATAACACATCCACCGGGATGAGGAAACGAAACTTTCCCATAACGAGCGAGGATAGGACCAGTAGCCACAATAGACGCTCGCATTTTTTTTGCAATGCCATGTGTTAGCTCTGGCACAAAACCTTTTGTTATTGAAACTATATATGCGCCTTTTTTTATATTGATAACTTCTGCACCCATATCTTTAAGCAAGTCAAACATTCTCAGAGTGTCACTAATTTCTGGGATGTTGGTCAGTGTGACAGTGTCGCGAAAAAGCACAGTGGAAGCTATGGCTTTTAAAGCGGCATTTTTTGCGCCAGTAACTCTCACTGTTCCGTGGAGTTTTCTTTCTCCTCTGAGTCCTTTAATAACTAATGTGTTGCTCATATAATCGCTGTAGGAGTCTATCTTACTATGTAAATTGTGTTTTGACCAAATGATTCTTCCTGTGCCATAATTCAACACGCAATTTTCTCCCTTTTTACAATAAACAGCTATATAACTGGGTACAATATTATCCACGTTCGCTCGGAAGTTGCAAACGCCGTGTTTGTACTTCATTCACTCACTTGGAGATAGCTGTTTATTGTAAAAAGGGAGAAAATTGCGTAGTGGATGCTATAATGTGGAGCATGCAGATTATAACCGTTGCCCCTATCGCGCGCGGAGCGCTCCAAAACGCTCTTACATATTTTTCAAAAGAACATATTGAAGTAGGAATGGTTGTAGTGGCGCCACTACGCACGCGTGAAGTGCCAGCTATTGTGCTTGAATGTCGCGAAGTCTCCGAAGAGAGGTCGTCCATCAGGTCGTCGGATTACGCGATACGAAAAATCACTCGCGCAAAACCGCAGAGGATTTGGTTGCCAACATTTCTAAAAGCTGTGGAGAAAACCGCGGACTTATCGGCACAAAAACTTGGCGAGGTACTGCTCGCGCTCACTCCAAAGGCGATACTGGACGCGCACCTAGATGGCACACTCAAGGAACCACGCCAAGATTTTTCAGAGAAAAACCTAGGCGGGAAAGCCAATGCCAAAAAAGATACAATGGGAAAATTTAAGATGCTCGCGTTTCAGTGCAATACAAAAACTCGCTACGAAGATTATCAAAGACTTGTTCGCGAATCCTTTGCGCGACACGAATCTGTTTTTGTATGCGTGCCAACAGAAGAAGATGTCTCACGAATATCTGCAGAGCTAGGACACGGCATTTTGGACTACACATTTTCTCTTCACAGCAGTATTGCAAAAAAGAAAATTATTGAAACATGGAAAAATATTGCAAAAGAGGAGCATGCGGTTCTTGTGGTTGGCACTGCGCAGTACCTGGCGCTTCCTCGCAGTTTCAAAACAATTGTTCTGGACGAGGAACAATCGCATGCGTGGAAAGCGATTTCACGTCCTCTCGTTGACCTGCGCATATTTGTGGAAGAATACGCTCGCGCGAGCGGAAGCAGGCTGATAATCGGCGCGCCAATACTTCGGGCGGAAACACATGAACGAATAGCAAACAGCACTATTGGCGAGTTTGGACAAATATCACATCATGCGCGCGAGCAAACAGAAATTATTTTGGTGGATCCACGCAAGGAGGAAAAGTTTATCCGTGAAAATACAGGCCGTCGTGAGATGGTGCTCGTTTCTAAAGAGCTCTATGAGCTTTTAGAGTGGGCGCGCGAGCGCAGGGAACGCATACTTCTTATGTCCGCTAGAAAAGGACTCGCTCCCGTAACAACATGTAGCGACTGTGGAACATTAGTAAGATGCCCGCAATGCGAAACTCCTCTAGTAGTGCACCGCAAGGAATCCGCGAATGGTTCTTCGCAAATATTTGTATGCCACGGATGCGGATTTATGAGAGTGCCAGAAAACAACGTGAATGAAACTTGCCCAAATTGCAAAGGGTGGAAACTACAAGGAGTTGGCATTGGCATTGATCGTATTGATGATGAAGTTGCGAAACTTTTTCCAAAAACAGAGCGATTTATTTTGGACGGCGATCGCGCGAAAACTCGCGCTCAGGCAAAAAAGATTATTGAAAAATTTGAGAAGTCAGATTCCGGTGTGCTTATAGCGACTCCGATGGCTCTTCCTCTTTTAAAATCTACAGACAACACGGCAATTATTTCCATTGATTCGCTTTTCGCTATTCCCGATATACGAATGTCAGAACGCATATTCGCGCTAGTGCTAACACTTCGTGAAAAAACAACAGGCACGCTCCTTATACAAACGCGCGCGGACGACACGACAATTTTTGAGCAAGCGCGCGCTGGCGACCTTTTGAAATTTACAGAAAACGAACTGGCGATTAGAAAGGCTTTTTTCTACCCGCCGTACGGCACGATTATAAAAATCACTTTGCGTGGCAAAAGAGCAGAGGTTCAACAAGAAATGGAGCGTCTCAAAACTTTTTTAGAAAGCTACGCGCCAATAGTGCCATGGAGTATCGCAAAAGAACCAAAAAATATTTTCCGCATGCATATGATTTTGAAACTTGCGGAGGGGAACTGGCCAAACAATGAACTGCTTGGCAAACTTCGCGCGCTTCCAATGCAATTCACTATAGAAGTAAACCCAGACCACCTGCTTTAAAAAATGGCTTAAATACGATATACTCGTAACGTTATGGTCAAAATTGTCCAAAAGGAAGACCCTGTACTTCGCGAGGTTGCCGAGCCAATAAATCCAAAAGATTTCGATTCACCTCGTCTTAAAAAAATTTTGGAGGATATGGTGACTGCTCTAGAAAAGGAGGGGGACGGGGTTGCTATTGCGGCTCCGCAAATCGGCGTACCGCTTCGCATCTTTGTCGTGTCGCACCGCGCTTTTGAATATGAAGATGAGGAAGATGAACACGAGAACGAATTAAAAAATATTCATTCAGAATATATGAGTCTCTCAAAACCGCCACTGCATAAAAAACCTATGTGCTCCTCTGATATGGTTTTCATCAACCCTGTAATTACAAAACTTTCACGCAAAAAGGTTTGGGTTCCGGAAGGGTGTCTCTCTGTACGCTGGCTCTACGGCGAAGTTTCCCGCGCGGACAAAGCAACCGTGCGCGCGTATGATCAAAATGGAAAAGTATTCACGTGGGGTGGAAGCGGACTATTAGCTCAAATATTTCAACACGAGACCGACCACTTAAACGGCGTGCTATTTATAGACACCGCGCGTAACATGGAAAGGATTACCGCAGAAGAGCAAGAAATAAGACGTAGTAGGGATCAATTGTAAACAGAATAATGCAAAAAAATAAATCTGAAATTAAAATTGCGTTTTGGGGGACATCTCGCATTTCTGTGATAGTTCTAGAGGGGATGGCGCGCGAAGGAATGCTACCCTCTCTTATAGTGACAGCACCACCACGACAAAAAGGTCGCGGACTTGAAATGTCGCCAAGTGAAGTAAAAGTCTGGGCGGACGCTCACAATGTTACAACTCTTGAACCAGAGAAATTGGATTCTGAATTTTGCTTTCGACTTTCAACTTTCGACTTTGAGCTGTTCGTCATTGCTTCATACGGGAAAATAGTGCCTCGCAACATTCTTGACCTCCCAAAACACGGGACGTTAAACGTGCATCCATCTCTGTTGCCAAAACTTCGCGGAGCATCCCCAATCCAGTCGGCAATATTGGAGGAGGTTCCTGTCGGCGAACCACACGACGCGGGTGTGACAATAATGCTTATTGACGATGAGGTGGACCACGGGCCTATTGTGGCGCAACAAAAAATTACAGTACCAAACTGGCCACCAAAAGGAGCTGAACTTGAAGAGATGCTTGGAATTCTTGGAGGCAAACTATTGGTTGAAACTATTCCGCTTTGGGTGTCTGGGGAAACAACGCCTGAGGAGCAAGAACACGACCGCGCAACATTTACAAAAAAAATGACTAGCGGTAGCGGACAGATTTATTTGGACGACGATTCAGCTCGTATGTTTAGAAAAATCCGCGCATTTGATTCATGGCCTCGCGCATATTTTATTACTCCGCGTAATGGTAAAGACATGCGTGTCGTAGTCACGGAAGCCCACCTAGCGGACGGCAAACTCATTCTTGACCGTGTCATCCCAGAAGGCAAAAAAGAAATGTCCTACGAGGATTTTATGAGGGGACAGAGGTAGCCCCGTATTTCTGCTTCTACATCTTTGTTATAACGTATTATTAGCTGTCATCCACTGGGGAGATTATCGTGGATGAAGAGGATCTCGCTTTTGCGCTGTTTGTTGTGCTACTAATAGTACTTTTCTTCGGTTGGTGGTGTTCTGCCACACAGAGTAATCACACCAAACGACAGGGATATGTTTCAATATTAAAAACCTAAAGAGCTACTCAAACAAACCTGTCGCTCTTTTGCTTTTAACGGCAGTGTGCTAGTGTTCGGATAGATGAACTCTTCAAGGAGAACCAAATGTTTAACGACACTGATGACGACCTTATTGAAAGAAATTTCACTTTCTTTGTTCTCAAAATCTTTGCACTAATTGGACTGAATTTATTCCTCTCCGAAAAATTTGAGGCCTACAATAATCTGGTGAACGTAATCATTTTTAATTCAGGGGCAATATGTCTTTGGTTTGCATTGTGGTTAGAAAAGACGAGCAGGTTGTATCAAAAAAACCTGCGCAAACTTCCAACCACTGCAAAATCTGCAGAGACGCCGGAATCTCGTGAAAAAGATAGGCGCTATAGAGAAATGACGCGATCTGATGCTTGCAATTGCAAGAAAACTGGCATGCGCGAATTACAATGGTGAAAAACAAAAAGCGATCACTAGTGATCGCTTTTTTCTATAGACTATCAACTGTTGACCACTGTCTATTCCCCTACTTCAATCTTCACAATTATCATGTCCTCAATAGGGCGATCATTTTGACCAGTCTTGTTGTTCTCAATCGCAGACACTACATCCATACCAGCAACAACTTTTCCGAATACTGTGTGCTTGGTATCTAGGAAGTTATTGTTTGCTGTGTTGATGAAAAACTGACTTCCGTTTGTATTTGGACCAGAGTTTGCCATTGAGATGGTGCCAATGACATTTTTGTTCTCATTGCTGAGCTCATCTGCAAAGCTGTACCCTGGTCCACCTGTCCCCCATCTATGTTGGTTCGCAACATCTTTTGAAAGTGGGTCGCCTCCTTGAATCATGAAGCCTTTAATGACGCGGTGAAAACGAGTGTCATTATAAAATCCTTCCTTCGCGAGTTTTGTAAAATTCTCTACAGTTTTTGGTTTTAAGTCTCCAAAAAGTTCAAGTGTAATCTCTCCTTGATTGGTTGTCATTGTTACTGTTGTCATTTTCTTTATTGTGTTAGTTTCTGATTTTGTCTCTGCTTTAGTTTCTGTCGTAATTGGTGTTTCGCTTACTGGGGTATTTAGTATTTTTTGCGCTCCGCCTACCCACACAACAACAACTATAACTGCAACCGCAATAACCGAAAAAATAATATTTTGTGTACTCATATTTCATTTAATCTAACTTTCTAATTATTCTCCCTTTCCGAAGCGGAGCATATTTTTAATCATTCCCGTGCCCTTGCGAACGAGTGTCTGCGTTTTGTCCTTGTGTGAAGAAAGTTCACGAACAAGCTCGTTTCGCATATCGTCTACCGCCGCATAAAGGTCGTACTTTTCTGATGTTACGCGAAAGTGTTTTCCGCGAACAGTCATATTTGCCTCTGCGACAAACACATCTCCCGATTGATGATGGTTTGTCGTCCTTCCGATCTCTACACTTACAACAGGTTCTTCATTCTCGTGCGGAATCGCAAACTTTTCCACACTTTTCATTTTTTCATCTACATAATTTTCAATGGCTTGGGTCAAGTCAATATTCGTTGTTGTAATTTTGATCTTCATACCTACAGTATACACCCATAATTTATGTCTGCCAAACACATAAAAACTAAAACGTGGCAATAGAACGCTATAGCGTTCTATTGCCACGTTTTAGTTTGCGTCTGGAATCGATAAGATTTTTCCAGGGCTGTGGTGTCCTGAAATAATGCGAATCTGCTTTGGTTCAATACCGAAGTGCGTGGCTATAAGCTCAAGCACCCTCCTGTTTGCAAGGTTCCCCTCAGCGGGCTCCTTTACTGTTACCAAAAAGGAACCCGACTCACCCTTCGCGAATGACTCCTTTTTAGCCCCAGCCGATACGCGAACTCTGATATACATGTTTGTAATTTGTTCCCCCTGTTTTTACAGTCCCAAATGTTCTCTTTTATATCACCTCCACCATTATGGTATTAGTTCCACCAACGTGTCCAAATGGAATCCCCGCAGCCACGACCACCTTATCCCCCTTCTTTGCAAGCTTCTTCTTGAGCACATACGCGCGCACAACTTTCATAACATCTGAAACATTCGTAAAATGCTCAATACGCGCAGGGAAGCATCCGAATACAAGTTCTAATTGCCTCACTACGTAGTCCTTTGGACTCATTGCAATCACCGGTTGTTCTGGACGATATCGCGAAACCATTCGAGCTGTAAGGCCAGACTCAGAGAGCGCAATAATCACCTTTGCTCCTACGGCTGATGCTGTACTCACTACAGAAAATGTAACTGCATCAACAACATCCTTTCTGTGTGCGCGTCTATCGCCTACTCCCAGAAGAGCGTCTCCGTAGAGTGCTTTACTATGTGGATAATTCTTTTCCGCAATCTCTGCCACATTGGACATCATCTGCACTGTCTCCACGGGATACTCACCAAGAGCACTTTCCTCTGAAAGCATCACCGCGTCTGCGCCATCTAGGATGGAGTTTGCGACATCTGAAACTTCCGCGCGTGTTGGCACAGGAGACTTAATCATTGACTCCATCATCTGTGTCGCCACAATCACCGGCTTGCCTGCGATGTTACATTTTTCAATAATCATCTTTTGGAGGATTGGTACTTCTTGCGCTGGCACTTCCACTGCGAGGTCTCCACGAGCAACCATCACGCCATCGGTCTCTGCAATAATTGCGTCAATGTTTTGAATCGCTTCTTCTGTTTCAATCTTTGAGATAATTTTTGCAGTTGATTTTGCTTTTGTGAGAATAGCTCTAAGCTCGCGAATGTCAGAAGCGCGACGAACAAAAGAAAGCGCAACGTAATCAACCTTGTGTTCAATACCAAATAGCACGTCTTTTTTGTCCTTTGCAGTTAGACAGCTAATTTTGAGCGACACACCAGGGATATTCACTCCACGACGACCCTTTGTTTCGCCACCAACAATTATGCGACATTTAATTTCATCTCCTTTTACTTCAAGTATCTCCAAGCGCTTCTTGCCATCATCAAGAAGGATTGAGTCCCCTTTCATAATTTCCTTTGGAAGAGCGGAGTAACTTACAAACGCCTTGGTCTCGTCTCCCACGCACGCCTTTGTAGTAAGTGTAAAAAGTCCGCCTTTTTTTAGCATCACACGCTCCTGATAAAAATCTCCAATGCGGATTTTTGGACCTGACAAATCTTGGAGGATTGCTGTAGGAGTGCCGAGCTTTTCGGCAACCTTGCGGATGTTTTTCACCTTTTCAAAATGCTCCTCGTGGGCTCCGTGCGAGAAGTTTAGACGGCAAACGTTCATCCCCGCTTTTACCAGGCATGTGAGCATTGCTTCGCTCTCGGATGCGGGCCCTATGGTTGCTACAATTTTCGTCTTTTTCATTGTCATACAGTGTTTTTGCCCACCTAACTTTTAGCAGTTATATGAATGTTTATTTTATAATATTATTACTCTACAACTTACTCATTCAATCGCCCCAAATTTGATAAAAGTTTAGGCTGGTGAAAATTTAAATTAAATGAACGCAAATCATATCAAAATTTTGCATTTTCCCCAAGTTTTGCTATTATGCAACCTGTATTCTAGAATCACACATTCCGCGGTAGCTCAGTGGTAGAGCAAGCGACTGTTAATCGCTTGGTCGTAGGTTCGATCCCTACCCGCGGAGCCAATCAGTATGAAGCCCAAAATAGGGCTCGCGCGAAGCGCGAGGGGTGGTGGTGGGTGTGGCAGAAACCCAAGAATTCAAAAGGATTTCCCACGATTTTTTCGGAAAGAAATGCAGAGCCCTTTGGGCGAGGCGGGGGTTCGAGCCAATCTTTTTGAGAAAATTTTTCTTGTCCTCAAAATTTTCTCCGGAAGCGATAATTCCCGCTTGTTTGCTGTCTAAAATGAAAAGTCGCATCGGTTCGAGCCGATGATTGCCTTTCTTCTCAAAATCCTTCATTTTTTCTGAAACATCAATTTTGCGGTTGAGGATTTTTTGCTTTTTCTCGACATACTCCACCTTCGGAATAAGTCCGTCCAAATGCGTATCGAGCAACTTATCCAACCGCACATCTAAATCATCAATCTCTTGTTTCATATTTTGAGCAAAGGCAACGCCGTTTTGGGTATCTTGCTCGCGCTCCGCTTCTATCTTCGCGAGCATACTATCCGCCCAAAACGACGGCAAAGAAACTTTTTGAAGGACATCAGTAATTTGCTCCGCTAATATTTCTTCTCGCACATATCCCTGCGAGCATGCTCCACGCTTTTTTGTACAGCGATAATACTGATGTCCTTTTTGTATTTCGGAAGTAATGGCGCACCCACACTCGGCACAATTAAGTAACCCACGAAATGTCGCTTTTGCCTTGCTTGGTTTTTTTGGTCGCGATTTGTCCGCCATTATTTCCGCGCATTTATCAAAAAGTTTCTTTGAAATCATCGGCTCGTGCTTACCTTGGTACATTTCGCTGTTATATCTGAACACACCATAATAAAACGGATTTGATAAAGTGTGTTGAACGAGCGAAACCGATACGACTTTTCCACTTTTACCAAACAAGCCGATTGAAGTAGCAGTATTTTGTAAATCTTTCATCGAGTAAGTGCTGGTTGCGTACAATTCAAAAAGTTTTTTGACGAGGCGAAACCGCTCTTTGTCTTTTACAATCGTATGCGTAATGATGTCATTCGCATACCCAAGCGGAGCCCAGCCAGGCCATTCACCTCGTCTCAACTTTTGACGCAACCCGCGCTTTGTATTTTCTGAAAGATTATCTACAAAATACTTCGACTGACCAAAAGCGATAGAGAGCATGAACTTGCCTTGTGGCGTGGCTTCAAACCAAAAAGTGGGAAATTTTAGCGCGGTGATATGCTCGGAATCAATGAAGAAGATTATACGCCCACCGTCTACACTATTTCTCGCTAGACGGTCAGGGTGCCACGCTAAAATTCCTTCCGCTTCGCCACGCTCCATACGGTCGAGCATTTGATTGAAAATTGGACGGCCTGGACATTTTGCCGTTTGGGATTCGCGAAATGTCTCGACGACAATCAAATTCTCGCGCCGTGCAAGTTCATTCAATTCAAATTCTTGCGCTTCAAGAGAAAGCACTTGACGATCGTCCTCGTCTGTAGATTTTCGAATGTAGAGAAAGAATTTTTTCATATCGCTTTTGTATTATAACTATCGCTTCTCTTTCGTGAATACGAAAGAAAAAGATTGGCTCGTAAAACTTATGTTTAAAATGTTCGTAGAACATAAACCCCCGCCTCGCCCAAAGGGCTCTGCATTTATTTCCGAAAAAATCGTGGGAAATCCTTTTGAATTCTTGGGTTTCTGCCGTACCCACCACCACCCCTCGCGCTTCGCGCGAGCCCTATTTTGGGCTTCATACTGATTGGCTCCCTCTATGCGATGAAATCCGAACGCATTTTGAACGAAATCCAGATGCGGACTAACGCCCGCTCGGCGTGAGTGGTAATTCGGTACCAATGCGTACGCTCGGATAATGTGGAAACTCTGACAATTCCGCCTAACGCCTCGGGGTACCTCGGCGTCCGCCCTTCGCCCCCATCGCTTTTCCATTCTTTCTTTGTTTGGCGGGGGGATTTTTTTGAAAAGGTATGGCGATGGGGCTACGGGTTGGGTATAATCCCATTTTGGGATTATACCATAAAAGGATATATGATTGAAATACATATGAACAGATCCGTTTACTCAAAGGACTACAAGGAAATCATAGAACGCCTGAAAACGGCGCGCATTGAAGCTGGTCTTGCCCAACAAGAAGTTGCCGATAAGCTTGGCAAGCCACAATCCTATATCTCAAAAATCGAATCTGGTGAAAGACGGCTTGATGTTGTCGAGATTAAAAAGTTTGCGAATATCTATAAAAAAGAAATTTCTTTTTTCATCAAATAATATGACACTTCAAGAACTCAAGAAAAAACTAAGTGGAATAAAAACTTTAGGATTCGTTAAGACTCACCGCAAGGGCGATACAGGTATTGGAAAAACACTTGAGGATTTGCTAGGGATAAAAGAAAACAATATCCCGCTTCCAGATATTGGTGAAATAGCTGAACTTAAGGCATACCGGAAAAGTGCGGTCTCTATGCTGACACTCTTTACACTAGAGCCACAACCAAAAGGTGGCGATCGAGACAGAACACTTCTTGATGGTTTTGGATACTCAAAAAGAGATAATGGACGCTCCAAAGAATTACACAGTACGCTTTCATGCAAGCGATACAATAATCAAGGACTGAAACTTAAAGTGGAGAAAGACAAGGTTCGTGTTGTTGGTAAAAGCAAGCGACTAAACATCTATTGGGACATGGAGGACTTAAAACGAAAGTTTGAAGCAAAACTTCCAGCTCTCGTATATGCGTTAGCAGATTGCAAAGAAATAAAGGGTGTCGAACATTTTCATTTCAACGAAGCATATTTTTTAGAGGGCTTTGATTTTGAGCACTTCAAAAATATGGTGAAAAAAGATTACATTGTTGTAGATTTCAGAATGTACTATCGTCCGGATGGCTCTGTTCGAAATCATGGCACTGGCTTCAGGGTAAAGATAAAACAACTTTACAACTGCTTTGATACGAAAGTTGGGCTTATTTAATTTTTTCTTAAGACAACAATACTCTCCTTGTTCATCGTTTCCTCCAATGCCCCAACAATGTTTGTCGGAGAATTTTTGATTGGCATTCTTTTCCCTGGGATATTTCGGACAATAATGTCTTCGCAAGTAAATCCAATTTTTTCTGCTAATTCGGCAATAATAAAGTCAGTGGGAATTCTCACTTGCTTAACTAACCTATTTCCGATAACGAGGCAGAAATATTTTCCTGGTTTAAGTATTCTATGTGCTTGTTTCAGGCATTCATTTAAACCGATATTAAAACTCAATACGTCTTTTGCCCTTGCCTCGTCTTGCCTCGCAATTTTCTCTAGTGATTCTCTGAGATAGTCTGATGAAAGTGTATGATTTAAATGTTTAGTGGCTCTGCCCCCAAGAAGTTCATTGTCTAGCCCAGAGGCGTCGTTTGGATTTTCAAACATATCAACCCACTGAGCCGAGAGGCGAGAAAATTGTCCATAAGCAACAGTTGTTCGGCTATCGCCGTACGGCGGAGAAGTAATAATGCAATCAATAGAATTTGCTTTAATACCGTTATCTTTTGACGAATCGCCATAAATTATTTTCGTCCATGTATCCTTTTTTGCGTCTTTGTAAAAATCAGTCATTCCCGCGATATTTTTCTCTGCGTGTTTGCGAAATATACCAATAACATCAGGATTGTGCTTTTCCAATTTGTCGCCTTTAACCCGTACCAATTTAAATTCTCCAGTTTTTGTGTTTGAGGAGTAACGAACTGTCTCACTAAATGCGACCATCAAAAAATTCTGAATCGTTTCGTCTTTTATCTCTCTTATTGCCTTTTTAAGTTTAGAAAGTTTTATGATTGCATTTTCCTTAAACCAAAAATCAATATTCTTAAAATCGGGTCTTTGTATCTCGCTATCCTTTATTTTTTCGACCTTTTTGAGTATTGAAAAATATTCCTTTGTTAGTTTCTGTGGATTGATTGGGGTTGTTTTTGCGTGTGCAAGGAAAATAGCCAGCGGATTAAGATCAATGCCGTAGGCATTTCTTCCTATCAATCTGCTTTCAACTAATGCCGAGCCAGAGCCACAAAAAATATCGCAAATAGTATCACCTTCTTTGCTATATGTTTCTAACAATCTTCGCCCAACTTGAGGAATAAACATTGCAGGATAAGTATGAATTCCATGCGTGTGTGCTTTAGTTTTTTCTCCCCTATAATCCCACGAGTAATCTATTTTTCGCACATACTTTTCATTTCTCGATTGCCCTTGATCCAGTTGTGATTCAAGATTGCGAATAATCTTAACGACAACACCTCTCACTTCTACCTCATCTCGATAAATTGGAAATAAGGTCGGGTTTGCGGGTTGCAATCTAAATCTTCCATTTTCACGATACAGTTTTTTGAGCGTTGCTTCGTTATCGTCAATCACAGCGACAACGGTCTGTCCGTTTTCTGCTACTTCCTGTTTTCGTATAACCACAATATCGCCATCGAAAATTCCCTCATCAATCATACTACTACCTTGAACGCGCAGAGCGTAGTGCTTGCCTTGTCTCCCAATCTCGTCTCTTGTGATCGTTATCATCTCGTCTGGTATTTCTATTGCCTCAATCGGCTGACCCGCCGCGATAGCTCCTAAAATAGGAATCTCTATTGTCTGCTTGGCTTCAACTGTCGAAACGGCGCGCGGTTGATTGTGCTCTTTATTCAAAAACCCTGCGTTTTGCAATTTGCCTATGTAATAATGAGCAGTTGAAACAGACGCAAACTTAAACTTCTTCTTGATTTCTTCAAGAGAGGGGGCGTAGCTATTTTTTGCTCTGTAAGTTTTTACGAAATCAAGGACTTGTGTTTGCTTTTTTGTTATCATAATGCTATTATAGAAAATAAATAGAAAGTATACAAGTAGTAGTTATCCACAGAAAAGATATGGCAATCACAAAATTTAAAATACAAAAAATAAAAGCACTTGGTTTGGCAGAGTGTGATTCGTTACCCAAAATAATGATTATTGCTGGTCCAAATGGGGCTGGTAAATCTACTCTCCTGTATGAAATTTCTCAGCGTAGACAAGGGATAGAAATAGAAGAAGCAACAAAAATACTTTACCAACCACCCCATAGAGCAATCCGTAAAACATCAGTTAAACGTAGTTGGTTGAGCGGTGGTATGAAATCTATGTTTGATCTCCTTATGCAAACGAGCGTTGGTGGTTATGAAGGCTTATCATTTCAA
>Ga0210026_1000294_pt1 | contig 59908 bp, 61 predicted proteins | sample CryGeymeta201509_FD_183977 | JGI IMG/M metagenome (GOLD analysis project Ga0210026, IMG submission 183977) | Groundwater microbial communities from Crystal Geyser aquifers in Utah, USA - Crystal Geyser metaG 2015-09 (SPAdes) (version 2) | ecosystem: Environmental > Aquatic > Deep subsurface >...
CAAAAAGTACCGGATAATCCGAGCCCACTTGGTCAATGACGAGTTTCAACGCGTCCAAAGAGCCGATCGCGCCGTCGATCTGCCGTCCGCCGTGGTTCGACACGATCAGGCCGTCGATGCCCTCGTCTTTGGCGCGTTGTGCGTCCTCAGGGTGTTGAATTCCCTTCAAAATAATCGGCAGCTTGGTGTGCTGGCGCAAGAAAGGAATGTCTTCCCAGGTCAGTGAAGGGCGAGAATAAATGCCGACAAATTGGCGGACCGCTGCCAGCGGTTTCCCTGAGCGCACATTGGTCAAAAGGTCGTCTGGGTAGTTGGTCATCAACTCCAACAACACCTTTAACGTGTTCAGGTTCACTCTGCGTTTTTGGTCGAGTTCTCCGCCTTCTGGTTTCACGTTCAAAAGCTGCTGAAAAACCGGGTCCGAGGTGTACTGGGCGATGCCTTTGCCCCGCAAGAACGGCAGGTAAGCCAGATCCAAATCACGAACGCGCCAACCCAAGAGGGTCGTGTCGAGTGTGACACAGATGGCTTCGCATCCTGATTCTTCAGCGCGCGAAACAAGGCTCGCCACAAGGTCGTTGGACTTGGACCAATAGAGTTGGAACCAACGCGACGAATCGCCCATCACGGCCGCACATTCCTCCATCGAAACGCTGGCCTGATTCGAGAAAATCATCGGAACATTTTCGGCCGCTGCCGCGCGAGCTGTGGCCAGATCAGCATCAGGGTGCGCCATCTCTTGCACGCCAATCGGCGCCAGCAGAAACGGGGTGTCGTAGGTTTTCCCAAAGATCTCCACGGTCGTGTCACGACTAGAAACGTCGCGAAGCATGCGCGGCAGAATCTTCCATCTTTCCAAAGCGTCGCGATTCTCGCGCACGGTGGATTCAAGGCCAGCACCGCCAGCGACGTAGGCAAATGCCTCGGGCGTCATCACGGTTTGGGCAGCTGCTTCGAGCTTCGCCATATCGATGGGTATGGCCGGAAAATCCCCAGCCAATCCCTTTACATAGATGTCGGATTGTCGTTCTCTGCCAAATTCACTCATTCCATGAGCTCCCGCTTCGTGGTCGATTTCAGCACCTTGTCGCAAAACTTGCGTTACACCGTGTAATCTGGACACTTATCATATCGTTCTGCCGAAGAGCACACAGGTAAAACCGTGAGGTACGTACCTGGAACGACCGAACCAAAAGAACCCAAGGTGGTTTATGAATAAGATCATAATGATGTTGGCTTTGCTCTTAGCCACAGGCTGTCTCGAAGACGCCGTGCAGTCTGGCGATACCCAGTCTGACATGGGGGCAAGTCTCGACGCGGGCCAGGACGTCTCGACGGTCGATCAAGGCGCCACTGACATGACGAGCGAGGACCTCGACCTTGGGCCCTCGGACATCGGCGCAGATGCAGATCCTGATGCGGCCAGTGAAGACATGGCGCCAGACCTGCTTGCCATGTGTGAGGCGTCATGCTCGGTCGGCCTTGTCTGTAATCCCGATACCCTGGCTTGTGTCGAGTGTTTTGGTGACACCGGATGCAACCTTGATGGAGAGGTATGCAACGACTCGTCTTCATGTGTTTGTGCGGAGAATCAGTTTCGATGCATGAGCGATGACAACTCGTGTGCCCTCAGGGTGGATTGTGACAATGATCCAGTGGCCAACCTCGATGACGCGGCGGGAATGGTTGGTTTGGCGATTTATGTCAGCCAAGTTGGTCAGGACGTCAACAATACTGGCCTGACGCCTGATTCACCGGTGAGAACGGTCGCCAAGGCGATGGAGCTGGCCCAAGATCATGAAGCCCCCGCGATTCTTTTCACGGAGGGAGACTTCGTGACCACCACCTGGCAGATTCCGACAGGGTCAAAAATTGAAGTGATCGCAGGGGGATACGATGCCAATTTCGCGAGCAGACCAGCATCGGCAATCACGAAGTTCCTCAACACCAACTCCGGGGACGCTCCAACTCCTACCCTCTCGATTTTGAGCACGATTCCGGTTCGTTTGGCGACTCTCACTCTTGGCGCGCCGCTTCAGCCGGGTCAACCGGTGGTCACCCTACGGGTTGAAGGCACGCCGCTAAAATTTGAGGAGGTCAAAATCGAACGGGGTGTTGGCGCGGATGGTGCCTCTATGGCTGACGGATTGCCTGGAGATTCCGGCGGGGCGGGTTCCAACGCCGCCACTACGAATCCGGGGATGGGTGGTGGCTCATGTAGTGGTGGAAATATTGGTGGGTTGGGAGGCACTGGAGGGGTTTGTTTATCGACCGCGCCGAGTGATGGAAACCCGGGCGAGGGATCGAGTAACGGTGGTGCCAAGGGATCCAATAATTGTGTCGGTGGTACTCCGGCTTCCGGTGAAAAGGGTGGAAATGGATTTAACGGTACATCAGGCGGGGTGGGGCAGAATGGACTCAACGGTACCGGTGGCGGTGGCGGTGGCGGAGGTGGCGCTGGCGTAGGCAGCCAAAAGCTTAACGGTGGCGGCGGCGGCGGCGGCGGTTGTGGCGGACAGGGCGGTGCATCCGGACTCGCCGGTGGAAACGCCATCGGAATTATGGCGCTGGCTGGAGCGCAGCTTGACGGATCCGTGACCATCACCGGTGGGACGGCCGGAAATGGCGGAGACGGCGGCGCAGGTGGCTGTGGTGGTCGTGGCGGAGACGGAGGCATCGGTGTGTCGAGTAGCGATCCCAAAGGCGGAGCCGGCGGTTCCGGTGGGAGTGGCGGAAACGGAGGAAGCGGTAACGGCGGTGACGCCGGCCGGTTGGTGACGGTCGCGGCCAAAGCGAGCGTGATTCATGGGGCAATGTTCGCAATCACTATTGCAGGCAACCGCGTCGCCGGAACCCCCGGAGCCGCTGGAGCGGTCTGTGCGCCGGGTGACAATAAAGGGGCAGATGGGGCTTCATTCCCTGACGGTGAGCTCACCTTGCCCTGACAGACGGATGTTTTTGTGTATCGCTGGGATTCCAGTGATAATGCAATTGGAAGCGGCATCCCAATTTCCCTAAGCAGTTTGACGAATTATGTATAAAACCATCGCCTTGTGCTCCTTGTTATTTGTCGTGGGGTGTTTGGATGACGCGGTTGAAACGTCGGGCCATATAGGGACTGACGCGGGTTCGGATGTTCAAGTCGCCGACCAATCCGGTGACAGCACGATTACCGATCCTCCATTTGTCTGTGACGCCGAGATCCCGCTCTGCTGCACGTCGACCGTTGATTGCCAAGACGGCGTCTGTGATCCAAACACCCACCTTTGTGTCGAATGCCTTAACTCACCCGAGTGCACTGGTCTCGAATCGTATTGCCTGAAGCCTGCGGCCGGCGATTCAAGCCAGAATCAATGCGTTCAATGCATCAACGAAAGCCATTGCACGGCTCGTGACGCGTCGAAGTGTGAAGCGAATTCTTGTGTCGGGTGTGTGGTCAAGAAGGACTGCGAATCTGCTGGTTCAGGCTTGGTTTGCGACGACGGTCTGTGTGTGGGGTGTGTAACCGACGCCGACTGTTCGAACGATTTTGCATGCGATGTTGACGCGAAGACATGCTCGACGACCATTAAAGTCGGCGAGCAGGAAGACTGCTATCCATGTGTCGGTGGTTCGAGTTGCAGACCCGGCCTAGCCTGCGTTTCCATGAGGTTTGGGTCAGAGGCCCATGGACGTTTTTGTATGCCAAGATACGACGGTAGCGTTTGTAAACCACCGTTTGGATTTGGTGTTGTCGATCGAGAAATCAGCGACGGGTCTCACGTTTCCGTGTGTATGATTGATGAGATTCGCACGACCTGTGAGGCCGTCCTCGAATACGGCACGCCCTGCAGCATTGAGCAACCGTGTGAGGCTCCTGGAGCCATTTGTCGGCCAAGAACTGACGCGGTCTTGAATTGTACTTATGAGTGCCAGGCGAATGACCAGTGCGAGGAACTCTCCAGTTGTTTCACAGTCGCAGGGCTAGACTATTGTCGACGCTGAGTAGGTTGCCGGAAGGTCACTCTTTGGGTGCTCTCGACTTTTTAATCTTCTCAGCGGCGTCCTTGTACGCGGCTAACATCGTGTCGTAGCCGCCGACGAGCATGATATTTCCGCAATTATTATCGGATTTTCGTCCAGCACGAATCGACTCCAGGCCGCCCAGGTCTTCTTTCCAAATTTTGCAATCTTCTGGTCCCAAATCTGTGCACATTCTGCTTTCGAGTTCGTCACAAACTTTGCCACATCCGAATGAGGAGAAAGCGATAAATAAAAGTGCGCTAATTGAGAGTGTTGTCTTAAACATTAAATCAGTCGTGGTTAAAGGTTCGGCGATGCTAGTCGGTGTTCCATTGGCTCACAAGGACGTAATTTCTTCGGTCTTCTCGTGGCTACATTTTTAGTCCATGATTCAAATCTCATGAAAGATCTCGACGACGATCCAAATACCGACCAATTCGAGGTCGATGCCGAAGAAACGTCGCCCCCCGATGTGCTGGATTTTTTGCGCACAATCGAGATGGAGAAGGTCAATCCAATGACCCGGCCGATGCCTTCGCTTGATGCCGCCACCCGGCCTCATGTTACGCCTCCAGAAATTCTGGAATTGGCTCGCCCCACTTCAGAAGACGATTTTGTCGATTCGATTGATTTCCGGGCCTCCATGGATCCCGATGGGGCGATTACCGTCCCCGAAAGTCTCAGGTCGCGCGTTCGTGGACCTGTACGCGTTCGCATATTTTTTGACGAAAAATAGATCTTCCGTTCCCTCCGCGCGTTCACTTCAACCATCGATAAACAACGAGGTTGAACATGAATCGAATGAAATTGAATGGATTTTTTGTGATCGCACTGGCGCTGGGCGGCTGTGCTGCCGCGCCCATGCGGGCTGAAATCGAGCCGATGGCGATGACCGCTCAGGCACAGCAGCCTGTGCTCGATACGAATCACTTCCAGCAAGACCGAACAGGAAATCTATCCGAAGACGGTTTGCGTGAAATTCTGGATGCGCCGGTATTCTTGGAAGATGCAACACGTGTTGGAATCCTTCCCGTCACCACCGCGTATGACGTCGATGCCGACCTGCCGCTCGCCGTTGCTCCCCATATCCTGAGCGAGGCGATGGAAAAAACGGGTTTTTTTGAAGTGACGACCGAAGTCTCAACCGACTGGCCAGCAGACGGCAGCGTCGCAGGCCTAAGAGAGCTCGCAGCACGCTACCGCTCGAAGTACCTCTTGCTCTACCGCCACCGCTTTGTGGACGACTCGCGGCTCAACGGTTGGGCGTGGCTCTACCCAACGGTGATTGGGCTTTTTGCCGCACCAGGGAAAACCGTCGAGGTCGCAGGTGTGATGGAGGCGACGTTCTTTGACGTACGCACGGGCACAATCCTGTTCACGGTTTACGAACGAGTTCATCACGAAGAGAAACTGAACATTTGGAATAACGACCATAAACGCCAGGAAATCAAAACCCAGCTCTTGCAGGAAGCTTCGGATAAGCTCGCCAAGAGCGTCACCGGCAAGATACGGCGACTGGTTGCGGCAAGGCCCAAAGCCGAATCCAATGAACACGTTGCGACGGGCATCTAGGTCCTTGCGAGGCAAACGCAGACTTGTCATCAGGGCGCGTCAGGGCTATTCAAACCGGAGCGCGGAGGCAAGATGAAAAAGTGGACTCTCCTCATGGTTCTGGTGGTCGGATGTGGCGCTTCAAATAAGCGTGAAATCCGTAAAGCAGAAATCAACACCGAAGACGCAAGGCTGACTGGTTTCCTTGAAGAAATTCAAGACAACGATTGCAAACCTTTGTGTTCGCTCGCCCCCAAAACCATCGACATCGACGAGGAGTTTCTGCTCGATGATGCGATGTTGGTCGAAGTCGACGGGCAGTCCTGCGCCGATGTTCGGGTGCGCACTGTCGTTGATTTTGATGTGCCATTTGCCGAGCTGAATCCGACGTGTTTCGTGGATGCAGCGCAAGCGCCCGCCAAGATCGAAAACGAGCGATTCGATGTGATCGAATACGGCGCAAAATTGCCCGCAACGATTGTCTCGAGCATGACCGATGCGGACATGAAGGCCGAACACGGCTCTCAAACCCGTGCCAGTCTAATCTACGCGAACAAGCCTCAAGACCGCCTGCGAACGATCGAACGCAGCGCGCGTATTTGCTGCCCCGGACAGCCGGCCATGAGCCTGACTGTGAATCTGGCTCGCGAGGCTCGCGGCGCCAAAGACCTGCCGGCCGGTCTCGACTTCTTGTGGATCATCGTCGAGTAATTCGGCAGCTTGAGGACCCCATGGAACAAGATGTCGTGGTGCGTGCATGCGGCTTGCGTCGCTCGTATGGGGATTTTGTTGCAGTTGACGGCATCGATTTCGAAATTCGCCGCGGCGAGTTTTTTGGTTTTTTAGGGCCAAACGGGGCGGGGAAGACGACAACGATGCGGATGCTTTACCGCGCGTCTGGCCTTGACGGAGGCACCCTTGAAATTCTGGGTGTGGACGCTTCCACCACCAAGAACGACCGGATGATTAAGGCGCGCGTTGGCGTGGTGCCTCAAGAAGACAATCTGGACCAAGAGATGACGGTCGCCGAGAACCTGGAGGTTTTTGCGCGTTTCTACGGATTTTCTAAGACCGAGCGGAAGGAACGCGTCGAGGCGATGATTCTTTTTGCCGACCTCGATTCCAAACGCAATGACTTGGTGGAAACTCTCTCGGGCGGCATGAAACGTCGCCTTATGGTCGCCCGCGGCCTTTTGGGCTCGCCTGAACTTTTTGTATTGGACGAGCCATCGACAGGTTTGGACCCACGCGCTCGGCAAAAAATATGGGAGCGTCTGGCTGAGCTACGACGTCAGAAAATCACCGTTGTTTTGACCACCCATTACATGGAAGAGGCCGAACGCCTCTGCGACCGAATCGCCATCATGGACGCGGGAAAGATCGTCGCGTTTGGCACGCCCAAATCCCTGATTAAGGACCATGTGCCGGCCCATGTCGTCGAGATCCGCCTAGGCTACGACCAAGACATGTCGATCGTCGATCCACTTCGAGGCGACGCCTTACGGGTCGAAGAGCTTAACGACCGTGTCCTGTTTTACACCGACGATCCGCAAGTCTTGCTCGCTCACGCTGCGGACCTCGTTGGCGTGCAAACGCTCGTGCGGCTTTCGTCGCTTGACGACGTGTTTCTTCGCATCACAGGCCACGGACTGGGGCACGAATGAGACTTCAGGTCAATTTGAAATGAGGTGGATTAAAACTAACGACCAGCGCCCACGCAAGAGTCATTATACGAAGGAGTGCAATAACTGCCTGAGGCGTTTAGCACATAACCGTTACATTTCATCTGGCCAGGACAGGCATCATTCCCGTCACAAACTTGCGAACAAACTCCAAAATCAGCCCCTAGGTCCATCACGCAAGCATTCGTTTCACAATCCCCGTTGAATTGGCACGAACCACCAATCCCGACCATCCTGTCTCCCTGAGAGGTTGCAGAAACGGTCCCGCATGTGGGTTCCTGGTCGCTGTCATCCTCACCACATCCCATTCCTCCGAAAAGCAGTGCGGGAATGACCAGTGCTCCAAAAACAAAACCTGCGAACTTTGAACTGCTCATAAATGTACCCAAAAATATAGGATGAACGACACTCGAAAAGTGGCGTCTTGATACTATCTGAAAAGAGCCACTTTACAAGTTTGCCTTCGGTCGAGATTCGCCATGGGCATTCGGACATGCTACGTTCGCGCCCTGAGTTTCTATGCGCATGAAACGCCAATGTGCAGACCACAACCCGCCCGATTCTGGAGCAAACACGGTGGCTGAACTCGATCATATGCAGACTCTGGTTCGCCGTACTTCACGAGACGACGTTTTTTTGAAGATCAACAGTGGCGGATTGGCGGACGAATGAGACTCCTTGGCGACATTGACCTCAACCTTGCGATGGCGGTGTGGTGGCGAAACGTCACCGTTTACCGCCATACGTGGGTCAAAAATATCCTCCCCAATTTCTTCGAGCCCTTGCTCTACCTGATGGGTATGGGATTGGGACTTGGTTATTATGTCGGCGACGGCATCGAAGGCGCCGACTATTTGGCGTTTATCGGGCCCGGCCTCTTGGCGTCCGCGGCTATGAATGGTGCGGTTTTTGAGACGACGTACAACATGTTCGTCAAGATGTACTTCGCCCGGCTTTATGATGCTTTTTTGTGCACGCCAGCTCAGATCAAAGACATCGCATTCGGCGAGTTATTGTGGGCGATAACCCGCTCACTTATCTATGGCGTAGGTTTTACAGTCGTGTTGGTTGGGTTGACCCTTGCCGGATATCCTATCCTGAAAAGCTGGAGCGCCATCCTGCTGATTCCCGCAGCAGGGCTGATTGGAATGATGTTTGGTCTGATCGGCCAACTCTTTACAGCCTCGATCCGAACCATCGATTTGTACTCGTATTTTTACACGCTCTTCATTACGCCTATGTTCCTGTTCAGCGGGATATTTTTCCCGACCTCAAGGTTTCCGTACGGTGATGAAGTTGCGTTTTTCACGCCGCTCTATCATGGAGTGCGGGTCTGCCGCGCTCTGGCCTCCGGGGTGTGGACCATGGACGCCACGATTTCCACAATCTGGATGCTCGTTGTATGTGCGGTTTTATTGGCCGTCGTGCCCGCGCGTCTGAAGCCGCGGACGGCACGATAATTTTTTGAACGGTGGACTGCGGTCTGCTTAAATTTCTGTCCCTGATGAGTGAAGAGCTATGAAGACAAAGGATGCGTTGATTTTGGCAGCGGGCTTAGGCTCGCGGCTAAGCGCCGAGGAAGGTCATAAGTTGATGGCGAAGGTCGGAGGGCGTTCGATGCTCGACCACCATCTGGAAGGACTTGCACGATTGGGCGTCACGCGCCTGACCGTGGTCACGGGTCACGCCAATCAAGAGCTTGAGGACCAGCTCGATGCGTGGGAATCCGATATTCAGATTCAGCATGTGTATAACCCCGAGTTCAAGAAATCTAACGGGCTGTCCGTCATGGCGGGGGCCGAGCTGATCGGCGGGCCGTTCTGGCTCTTGATGAGCGACCATCTCTTTGAACCGGCGCTTTTTGACCGGCTTCGAGTCGACGCCCAAGGCATCGAAGACGAATCTCAGGGAATGCTGGCGATCGATTTGAAGCTGGACTCGATCTACGACATGCCTGACGCCACAAAGCTTCTGCTCGTCGACGGTCGGCTGGATTCGATCGGGAAAGAAATCGAGCCGTTCAATGTTGTGGACGCCGGCCTGTTTTGGTGCGGCGCTGGTTTCATCAAAGCGCTTGAAAGCGAGAACGCGTTGCGAGGTGATTGTTCAACCTCAGATGCCGTTCGGCGTCTTGAAGCGAATAAAGAATTTATTTTTTGGGATGTTGGGCCCTGCCTCTGGCAAGATGTCGACACACCGGGCGCGCGCGCCCATGCAGAAACGTTGTTGAAGGGCTGGAGCGTCGCATCATGAAGTTAATTTGGATCTTGGCAGCGCTCTTCTTAGTGGCCTGTGGTGATGATTCGTCGTCACCGGCTGGCGGTTCGGACACGGGTTTTGATGTGGTCGAGGCCGATGCGGGGGGTGACGCAGCCATGCAAGCCGAGCCCGCATTGCTCGACTGCGCCGACAACACAACGGAATACGCGTTTCTGGGGACGGTCTTCGAGGACACCGACGACAGAGCGGACTCGGAATACGCGCAGACGGCGGGTCCCGGGTTGGCTGACGTCCCGGTTCAGGTCACGACTTCCGATGCCGTTTTTTCGGGGACGACCTGTGCGGATGGAACCTTCCGGGTGCGTTCAGGCATATCGCCATTTTTTGTCGATGTGCAGCCAGCCAACCGTGTGACTTCGGTCAACGACACCAAGTTTCTGGGACCTGCACTGGCTTCGGGCAAACTCAATATGGTGGTTTTTGGGGACAGTATTCCGGTTTACGGTCCGACACCTTGGTTCCCAAATGTCCTGCGCGAGAAGTTCGTCAATTTTGGTGGCGTGGAGCTTGATAATATTGCCGTGCCTGGCTCGCGCTCGATCGATTGGGTGCCTGGCTCGACCTATTTCGAAACACGTCTATTGCCAACGCTCGTGGACACAGATCTGATTATTTTCTCGCTCGGTGGTAATGACCTGCAGGACTTTGCCAGCTCTCTTGATGCGGAGAGCATCGCGGCTCGCATTGGGGAATTGGCGCCTCTGGTCGCCGAGATCGAAGTGAATTTGGCGCTGATCATCGCAAAGATCCACGAGGTCGCGCCCAACGCTGACGTGGTCTGGATCCTCTATCCGAACTACGCGACAAGCGACTATTGGGGCGCCCTTCTTGGGAATTATCAATCGGCTGGAATCACGCTGCTCCGCAATCAACTTAATAGCGTTCGACGAGTGATGGCCGAAGAAGACATCGTGATGGTCGATATCTTGGAAGCCACAGCCGACGAAGACCTCAATGTTCTGCTTAGCGATGCGCTGCACCTCAGCGTGATTGGACATCAATATTACGCAGCCGAGATCTTCAAGACGTTGGGCGGTGTCGAAACGGACGCGGAAATCGTGGTTCGTGGTTTTGCCGTTTCCCCCTAACGCTGAGGATTGAACTTGGACCCTGTTGAACCCAGCCCCGTGGCCCACACATCACAAAATGTGATGCGCCGTCGCGCTCTGATCCGTGTCGCGACTCTCGCGCTTGCGCTCGCCGTTTTATGGGGCGTGGTCTGGTATTTTGATTGGTATCAGTACATCACGACCGAGAATATCCGTGCGGTCATGAACGACGCGGGGTGGCTGGGCGTTGTGGCGTACGTAGCGGCGTTTGTGTTTGGAAATCTGGTCCAAGTGCCCTCGAACGTGTTCCTGGCCGCAGCGGTGCTCTCATACGGTTTTTTCCCGGGCTACCCGCTCGCGTTTTTCACAAGCTTGATATCGGTCTCGGTGAGCTTCTTTTTTGTTCGAAGTGTAGGCGGCAAGGCGCTGACCGCTGTTGAGCGCCCATGGGTTCGCCGAGCGTTGAGCCGACTTGATGAGCACCCGGTATCGACCGTCGTCGTTTTGCGTTTGGTTTTTGCCGGCTCGCCATGGCTGAATTACCTGCTGGCGATGTCCGACATCAGATACCGCGACTACGCGTTGGGCAGCGCCCTCGGGTTGGCTCCGCACTTGGCGGTCCTTGCCGGATTGATGGCGTTTGCCGTCGATTCTACAGTGTAAGAATGTGAGCACTCACGACTTGTCGATTCGTCGGCTTGCAACGCTCACCGCGCCGTGTGAGTAGACTGCGCGTTTTTCAGCGCCGGACGTGGCTGATTCGAAGTTTGGTTAGTTCTGAGGGGCATGCGCTCTGTCTAGAGCTCAAGACAGTCTTGGGTGGGATGGGTTTTGTCAGGCGCGGTTCGCGATTCTTTAGGCATCAGATGAGTCTGAGAAATCTCGGGCTCTGCCACGACCCGGTCGAGGAGCTCGACCAGATTCTCGTCGTCGCGCTGGCGAACGCGTACGTAATACGACGCGCCTGATTGAGCCATAAACGAGATGCATTTTGCCGTGCCAGAATCGGCGCTCGAGTAGACCCTGACTTGCCCTGGTGCCATGATATACGGGTAATACGAATCATCGAGCACGATGATTTTCTTGTCGGCGTCTGGCGTTTCAACGGTGCTGTCCACGTACGCGGCCTGGCCGGATCCCACATCCGAATTGCCATAGATGTAGATCACCGTCATTTCGAGCGGAACCTTGGTCGTCTCGTATGCCGGGCCGTTGAAAAGCGCACAGGAAGGTAGAAAGAGGGTTAAAAAAACGAACTGTTTCATCATTCTTCGTACTCGGTGGATGAGGCATCCCGAAAAAACTCGATGTAGAAGCGAACCGGCCCCACGGCTTCAATATGATGAGGCAGGTCCGGCTCAACCAGACCGGGGTTTGAGCGCGACAGAATCTCGGGCATCCCACCTTCGAGCTGGAATTGGAGTTCACCTTCAAGGATGCGGATCAAGGCCCACACGCCACCTTTGGTTCGATGGGACTGTTGGAGCCCTGCGGGGAGCGTATCTTCGGTGAAGATATCGGTTTTCTTGTAAGAAACGAGCGTGCTTGGCCAATTCATGTCGGGCCTCCGTGCGGCAGTCTGTGTTTTTACGATCGAGGGTGCAAGTGGCCTTCACCAAGTCCCGGTATTGCCCATCGATGCCCAAGGTTCTGTCGGAGGTAGGGCGTCCCCTTTTTGCAGCAACTCGATCGAAATCAGGTCCGGCGTCGCCACGAAGGCCATATGCCCGTCGCGCGGAGGCCGTAAGATGACCACACCTGCATCGCTGAGCTTCTTGCAGGTCGCGTAGATATCATCAACCTCAAAGGCAAGATGACCGAAATTCCGGGCGTTGCCGTAATCTTCGTCATCCCAGTTGTAGGTCAATTCGATGAACGGCTCTTTGTCACCTGGAGCAGCAAGGAAGACCAACGTGAATCGACCTTTTTCGCTTTCTCTTCGGCGGGCTTCACGCAGGCCCAAGAGCTCACAAAAAAAGTGCAAGGTCGCGTCAAGGTCCCGTACTCGAACCATGCTGTGTAGGTATCGCATTTCCGTCTCCTGATTGAGCGCGGAGCATGCCCAAATCAACATGGAACATCAACACGGACCGGCCGACTTCCACCACTGAATACCCGGAATTATTCGATTTCCAAGCCGCTTGCACCGCTCCAAACCCTGCACTACACTCGCTTGTTAGTGAACACTTACTTACGGATGGAGGCGGCAAAATGGCTGAGCGGAATTGGACGCAATTTACGGAAGAACACGACATGTTTCGCAAGGCGCTTCGCGACTATGCGGTCAAGGAACTCGCACCACATGCTGAAGAATGGGAGAAAAATCGACTCTTCCCAAACGAAGTCTTTCACGAGATGGGCCGGCTTGGGTTCTTAGGAGCCAAGTACCCTGTTGAACTCGGTGGAAGTGGTGGCGACGTCTGGCACACCGCATGTTTGGCTGAGGAGCTGCCCCGTTGCGGAATGGCTGGCCTGACAATGGGCATCCTGGTTCAAACGGATATGGCCACACCGATTATTGGCGAAATCGGCACCGACGAACAAAAACAAGAGTTTTTGGTGCCCGCGATTGCCGGCGAAAAGATCGCCGCGCTTGGGGTTTCTGAGCCCGGTGCGGGCTCCGATGTCGCGGGCATTCGCACGACCGCCAAACGCGATGGTGACGACCTGATTATCAACGGGCAGAAGACCTGGATCACCAACGGCACCCGCGCCGACTTTGTGACCCTCGCGGTACGAACAGACAACGACAACCGCTATGGCGGCATCACGTTGGTCCTTTTGCCGACCAATACTCCGGGGTTTTCGGTCGGTAAAAAACTCGAGAAAATTGGAAACCATTGTTCGGATACGGCCGAACTCTTTTTCGATAATTGCCGCATCCCTCGCCGCTATATCCTGGGCGAGGAAGGTCACGGCTTTTATTATATCATGCAGAATTTTCAGGGGGAGCGGCTGGTCGGGTCGCTTTCAGGCACCGCTGGATCTCAGATCGTTTTGGATAAGACCAAAGAATACCTGAATGAGCGTCACGCCTTTGGCAAGCCCCTCGTTGGGTTCCAGGCTTTGCGGCATCGGATCGTTCAACACGAAACCGACCTCGAGGCCGTCCGTTGTTTGTCCTACCACGCGGCGGATTTGTTCAATCGTGGCATCCCTTGCCAGCGTGAGATCTCGATGGCCAAACTTCTGGCCGGGCAAGTCGGAATGCGGGTGATCGACGATTGCCTGCAGATGCATGGCGGCATGGGTTACGTCGAAGAAGGACCGATTGCACGCGCTTGGAGAGACGCGCGATTGCTGCAGATCGGCGGTGGCGCCAACGAAATCATGAAGGAAATCATCACCAAAGCGATCGGTCTAGGCGCCTAAGTTTGGCTTTGATTTGGTGATGGGTCCGCCTGGCTCCCCCGGCCTTGCGACGGGTCCGCCTGGCTCCAGCCCGGCCTTGCGACGGGTCCGCCGGGCTCCAGCCCGGCCTAACCTTCTTTGAGCAACTTCTCGATGACTTTGATGTCTTCACCTAAGGCCAGCACGATCAACTGGGTGTCCTTCGCCACGACGTAATCGGGGCCAGGATTGAAACGATACTCGCCGTCAGCCTCGTGGATCGCGATGATGAGCGCGTCCGTCCGGCCACGAAAGCGAGCATCTTTGATGGTTCGCCCGATGAGTGGCGACCCGTCTGGAACGGGGAGTTCTTCGACGATTCGAAAATGGTCGTGGTCGCGCATGATGAGGTCTAGAAACGTGGTGACACGCGGACGAGTCACTTCGGCGGCCATCCGCAAGCCCCCGAGCACGTTTGTGTAGATCACGCTCGTGGCCCCGGCCATGATGAACTTTTTCTCGGATCGGGGATCCTCACCGCGAGTCACGATTCGCAGCTCGGGGCTCAACCGACGGGCCGAAATCGTCGCGAATAGATTGTCGCGGTCGTTGCCCAACGAAAACACCACGCCCTGCGCGCGCTCTACCCCAGCTTTGATAAGCACATCGTCATCGGTTGCGTCACCGATCACGAAGGGCAGCTCGATGCCGTATTCATGTTCGATTTCCGCGATGCGTTCGCGGTCCAAGTCGATGATGACCACAGGACGTTTCAATCCCATCATCTCAAGGAGGACGAATTTTCCGGTATCGCCCGTGCCTGCGATGATGAAGTGGTTGGAGAGGTCTTCTAACATGCCTGAAATCTTCCGTTCGCGGAGAAACTCGCGCAACTCGCCGTCAATGATGAACGCTGTGAGCGCCGAGACAAAATACAGAACAGAGCCCATTCCGAAGAGAATCAGGAAAATCGTGAAGATCTTCAACTCGGGCGTATCGACCATCACGACTTCTTCGTAACCCACAGTGGTCAGAGTGATCGCTGTCATGAAGGCGCACGTGAGCAGATCGTACTCGCGGTTGGTGAGGATGTGGTAGCCCAAGGTCCCCATCAAAAACACGCCGAACTGAAAGCCGCCCGCGCGAATCACGCGATAGCCGCCAGAACGTTGCTCGGTGGAAACGCGATGAATCCAGTTCTGTAATCGGTTGGTGGGTTTGGTCACGACATCAGAATTGACAAGGTTGTTGAGTCTCCGCAAGCTCTAACCACGAATTGGAGGAAGACGTGAGCTGGAAATTCTTAGATATCTCGGTCTTAGCCAAGGTCGACATGTTCGCTGGCCTTGATGGAGCCGCCCTTAGCGAGATCATGCCCTTGGTTTCTATCGTCGAGATTCAGCCAGGAAGGACCATTTTCGCCGAGGGTGATAGCGGCGATGCCCTATTCTTGATTCTGAGCGGAGAAGTCCGAATCTCCAAGAATATTCATGGTGTCGGTGAAGAAGCGCTCGCGTTTTTACGAGAAGGCGCCTGTTTTGGAGAAATGGCGCTGGTGGGCGATGAGCAGCCCAGAAGCGCTTCTGCGTTTGCTGAACACCACACTGAGCTCGCCAGACTGAGCCGAAAGGACTTCATCGAGCTCATTAAACGACGTCCTGATATCGGCGTGCCGGTTTTATGGTCGTTTGCGACCATTCTCTCGAACCGATTACGCGACTCCAATGATCGAGTCGCGTTTTTCGCCATGTCGAACATGTTCGAATGATGGTCGCTTGGCATGCGGGCCCTATGGCCCGCATTGCGACTTAGTCTTCGTACGCACTCATGGGCGGGCACGAGCAGATCAGGTTGCGGTCGCCGTAGGCGTCGTCGATGCGCCGAACTGCAGGCCAAAACTTGTGTTCGGTCGTCCATTGAGCCGGAAACGCCGCGACGTCACGTGAGTAAGGATGCGTCCATTCCGTGGCTGTGACCACGTAAGCCGGGTGGGGCGCATTCGTCAGAGGATTGTCCTCGCGGGAGTACCGCCCATCGTCGATGGCTTCGATTTCGCCCTTGATGCTGACGAGTGCCTGGATGAACCGATCAAGTTCACCCTTGGATTCGGATTCCGTCGGTTCAATCATGATCGTTCCCGAGACTGGAAACGACATCGTTGGCGCGTGGAAGCCATAATCCATGAGGCGCTTGGCGACATCGACGACTTCGATCCCCGAGGCCTTAAGACCCCGCATGTCCAAAATGAACTCGTGGCCCACACAACCTTCGTCGCCTGTGTAGAGCACCGGGAAGTGTTCACCGAGCTTCTTGGCCATGTAGTTGGCATTCAGGATGGCGACTTGAGTGGCTTTCTCGAGCCCAGCAGTGCCCAGCATACGAATGTACATCCATGGAATCGGCAAGATGCTCGGCGAGCCGTAGGGAGCCGCTGAGACAGCCCCAACAGCCGATTCGAGGCCGTGGATATGACCAGGGAGGTGAGGAATCAAGTGGCTCTTCACGCAAATTGGCCCCATACCTGGCCCGCCACCGCCGTGGGGAATGCAGAAGGTTTTATGCAGATTCAGATGGCAGACGTCGGCGCCAAAATCTCCTGGACGACACAGGGCAACCTGAGCGTTCATGTTGGCGCCATCAAGGTAAACTTGGCCACCGTGGGTATGAATGAGGTCACATAGCTTGCGGATGCCGCGCTCAAATACGCCGTGGGTGGACGGGTAAGTGACCATTGCGGCGGCAAGAACTGACGCGTGAAGCGTGGCCTTGGCTTCGAGGTCTTCGAAGTCAACGTTGCCATTGGCGTCACACTTGACCACGACCACCTGCATGCCAGCCATGATCGCGCTCGCTGGGTTGGTGCCGTGCGCCGATTCTGGAATAAGGCAAATGCGTCGCTGATTTTCGCCGTTGGCTTCGTGGAAGCGGCGGATGGCCAACATACCCGAGTATTCGCCTTGAGAACCGGCGTTGGGCTGCAATGAAGTCGCATCCATTCCGGTAATCTCGGACAGCCAGGCCTCAAGCATTTCGAAAAGCTGCGTGTATCCGTCCGTTTGATGGGTGGGGGCGAAGGGGTGAATCTGACCGAATTCTCGCCAGCTTATCGGAAACATCTCGGCCGTGGCGTTGAGTTTCATCGTGCATGAACCCAGAGGAGTCATCGACGTCGTCAACGAGAGGTCTTTGGATTCCAGGCGCTTCATGTAGCGCAGAAGCTCAGTTTCACTGTGGAACGAGTTGAAGCAGGCCTGAGTCAGGAACTCGCTTTCGCGCCTGAATTCCGCAGGCACCTGCGCGTCGAGCGCTCCGTCCAATATGTCGGCGGGGAGGGCGCCTGCCGAGAACACCGTTAGGATTTTTTTAAGGTCGGCAACCGTGGTGGCCTCGTCCAGCGAAAATCCGATCGAGGTCGCGTCGAACACGCGTGCGTTGATCTGTGCGGCCTCGAGTTTTTCGAGGATCGACTCGGTCTTGGCACCGGTCTGGATCCGAATGCTGTCAAAAAATGGGCGGTCGTCGATGTCGTAGCCCAATTCTCCCAGACCATAGGCCAGAGTCGCTGCAAGGCGGTGGATACGAGCGACGATGGCTTTCAGCCCGGTCGGTCCGTGGTAGGCCGCATACATGCTGGAGATTACGGCAAGAAGCACCTGCGCCGTGCAAATATTGCTCGTCGCTTTCTCGCGCCGGATATGTTGTTCGCGCGTCTGCAACGCGAGCCGCCATGCGGGTTTTCCATCCGAGGTGATGGACTGGCCGATGATTCGTCCCGGAATTTGCCTTTTGAATTCGTCTTTGCAGGCCATGTACGCGGCATGCGGTCCGCCGAATCCAAGCGGCACTCCAAAGCGCTGCGATGAACCCACCACCATATCGGCCCCAAACTCGCCAGGAGGACGCAAGACCACGAGAGAAATCAGGTCTGATGCGACGGTCACCAAGGCGTTATTCGCGTGGGCTGCGGCCGTGAACTCATCGTAGCTGAGCAGGTACCCTTCGGTTGTGGGGTATTGAAGCAGCACGCCGAACACGGGAGTCGCCTCAAAATCAAAGGTCTGCCAATCCCCGATGATCAGTTCGATTTCGAGGTATTTCGCTCGAGTTTTGACGACTTCGATGGTCTGAGGATGGCAATGGGCGCTGACAAAAAACGTGTCAGATTTGCTCTTCTTATTGGCGCGATGTGCCATGGACATCGCTTCGGCAGCAGCGGTCGCTTCATCGAGCAGAGACGAGTTTGCAATCGGCAAACCCGTGAGGTCGGTGATCAGCGTCTGGAAATTAAAGAGGGCTTCAAGGCGCCCCTGCGCGATTTCAGCCTGGTAGGGGGTGTACTGGGTGTACCAACCCGGATTCTCGAGAATATTGCGCTGAATGACAGGGGGCGTGATGCACGCATTATAGCCCTGGCCGATAAACGAGCGGAACGGTTTGTTCTGGCTCGCCATCTGGCGCAACTCATCGAGTGCTTCGATTTCGCTCAAGGGCTGCGGCAGGTTCAGCGGCTTTTGGACACGAATATTCTGGGGGATCGTCTTGGAGATCAACTCCTCAATGGAGTTGAAACCAAGTTCCGCCAGCATGGTGTGGATTTCTTGGTCCGAAGGGCCGATATGGCGCCGTACGAATGCGTCTGTGAGTGCGAGAGGGTGTGCCAGAGAGTGTGTCATGTCGCCGCCTTGCGAGGTCAAGTTCGCGGCATAACAATCCGCGTATTTGCGGCATTCCAGCTATCACACCGACCCGGGCCGGGGCAAGCAATTCGACGAGGTCTAGACTTGCTTGCGGTTCACCTTCTCAGCGACCACGACGGCGTCAACGATGGACCAGATATGAACGACCCAACCCAGCAACACGAACCAGAGAAGGAAAGAAAGGACCATCATCATAACGCCTTTCGAGATCTCACCGTTATACATTTGGCCGGTGCCGGGCAGGATAAGGCTCAACAGGAGCGCCATGCCTGGTTGATGTTCGGGCTGTTCGATCTCGGTCGAAAGGGCCGTGTTTTGAGAGGCGACCATGGCGGTGGAGTTGGACTCTGAGTACCAGCGGTTCTCGCGTGTGGCCGTCGCGGACGACTCGCGCCGAAGGGTTGTCGCATCGTCGCAAGCAGCCATGATCGGACGATTCGACGGAAGAGGTTGAGGTTCGCAGCGCGCGTTTGAGGCCACCAAATAACGCGATCCGCTGCTTGTGCCGACGGTGCCGTCTGTCGTCGACGCTCTCGACGATACCGCAGACCAAGTCGGGAGAACTTTCTGGGCCACCACGCGCCGACCGGCCGCGCCGTCAGGGCCTGAAACAGGCGTATCACCATAGTAGTCATCGAACCCGCCCCAGCGATCGCGTTTTTCTCGGGCTGGTGGGCGTGGGATCATCGCGTGAGGGCGATCGACGGGTGAATGGTCGATCGGGCCGAGGCTCTGTGCATCCACTTCGCGATGAATCGGCGAGAATGGCTCTGCGGTGCTGTCATCATCGAGCGTGGCGTTCATTTGAAAATTCGGACGCGGCTCGTCGGCCACATACGCGTGCGCTTCGCGCAATTCCTTCAACTTCTCGCCGTCATCGGTCTGATGTGGCACGCGATAGAAGAGGTTGCCGTTTTCGTCGGAATCCAGCTCCAGAGCGCCCTCGGCCAAGAGTGCGTTCAACATTCGATTGGCATCGCGACTTGGGACACCGAGATAGTACGCAACCGATGCAGTAGTAATGCGCGATTGCGTCTCGAATGCCAGCTTCAGGATTGCCTGCTCGAATTGATGGAGCTCCATAAATGACCTCATCCACGACATTGGCGAACGACTGATGGCTCAGTTCGTTCACGGCTCTTGATGATCTCTCGGGTTGGCTTCTGTTCTCATTGTGTCGACTTTCTCGACCTGATTCAAGGGGCCACCCGCCGTCTTTTTCCCACGTGGCGGTTCAATCACCACTACACGTGACGACCGCGTGTCTTCGGTCTCTAAAATATAACTCTCGGAGGACCATTTGTATTCACGCTCAAGAGCAAGAAAAGTCTCCAGGCCGCGGATTTTCAGATCGCAAGACGGGGTGCTGTAGTGGATCGGAATCGCTAAGCGCGCACCAGACCTACGGATCCACTCGCGGGCCTGAAAAGCTCCGATGGTAAAAAAACCACCGATGGGCACCAACAAAACATCGCAATTAGCGATCGGCCATTGACCGTCAGGCGCTTGTCCCACGTCGCCAAGATGAAGAATGCACAGGCCATCGACCTGAATCATCAATGCATCGGTCTGTCCGCCTCTGCGCTTTCCCCCATATTCATCGTGATCAAGTCGTATGCGTTCGATCGAAAATGGACCCACCGTACCTTCTTCGACGCGTGGCGGTGGAACGGGTCTCACGGCATGCACCGCATTATGATCAAGGTGATCATGTGTGCACACGACCGCTTCAAACTCTCCGTGGATTTCCGGGTAGGAGATTTTGCCCCCAAAACCTCCTGGATCGTAGGGGTCAATCAGAAGGCGCGCGCCTGAGTTGGAGGTCAGGGCGCAGGCAGCATGTCCAAAAAAGTCGATTCTCATCCTCACATCCTAACACTGGATCTGAGCGAGCGCATCAAGTCCTTGCGCCATTTGATAAGGGCGTGATATAGGCTCGCGCCAACTACGCACGCCCCCTGACTGCATGTCCTTGGTGCCCGTAATTACGGGTTGGACAGCGGATTGACGGAAGGCGGAGGAAACAACCAAACGGAGCTAGAATGCCAGTAACAATGAAAGACCTTCTCGAAGCAGGAGTTCATTTCGGTCACCAAACGAACCGATGGAACCCTAAAATGCGCCCGTACATCTACGGCGCACGCAACCAAGTCCACATCATCGACCTTTCGAAAACAGTTCGTCTGTTCTCGGATGCGGTTGATTTTGTACGCGTCGTGGCCTCAAAGGGCGCTCCGGTGCTTTTTGTCGGTACCAAGCGTCAAGCTCAGGACACGATCAAAGAGCAAGCGATCCGCGCAGGCCAATACTACGTCGTCAACCGTTGGCTCGGTGGCACGTTGACTAACTTTGCGACGATCAAAAAATCGATCGACCGCCTCAAGGAACTCGATCGCATGGCGCGTGACGGTTCGTACGCCTCGTACACCAAGAAAGAAGTTCTGAACTTCGAGCGTGAACGTGAACGTCTTGAGTCGAATGTCGGTGGTATTCAACACCTCACTGCTCTTCCAGGCGCACTCTTCATCCTTGACCCCAAGAACGAAGAAATCGCAGTGAAAGAAGCACGCAAACTCGGAATTCCCGTGGTTGCTGTATGTGACACGAACTGCAACCCAGACGGCGTTGACTACGTGATTCCAGGCAACGATGACGCGATTCGCGCCATCCGCTTGTTCACGACCGCAATCGCTGATGCCTGCCTCGAAGGCGGCAAGGGTGGCAAGCGCGGCGCAGAATCTGGCGAAGGCTACAACGCTGCTCCAGCAACGCCTGCAGTCATGCCAGAAGTTCAAGCTGTCTCACGTACCGCTGAAGCGACTGAATAATTATTTTGTGAGAGGCCGGTTAACGGCCTGATGAGGAGTAAAAGTTATGCAAATTACAGCACAGCTTGTTAAGCAACTCCGGGACCTTACCGGTGCCGGTATGATGGACTGCAAGAAAGCACTCGTTGAATCCGAAGGCGTCATCGACGCTGCGGTTGAGTGGTTGCAGATTAAGGGTATGGCAGCAGCAGCGAAGAAGTCTTCGCGTGTTGCGGCAGAAGGTCTTGTTGAGTCGTGGGTTAGCCCTGACGGAAAAGAAGGCGTTCTGATCGAAGTCAATTGCGAAACTGACTTCGTGACCCGCAACGAAGGCTTTCAGAAGCTTGTCTCTGATCTTGCCTCGGTCATCGGACCGTCGTCAGCCAGCACAGTCGAAGAATCTCTCGCTCTGATGAAGGGCTCGATTACACTTGAAAAAGTTGTTTCCGAAGCCATTTCGACGATCGGTGAGAACATCCAATTGCGACGTGTCGCCCGCATCAAGGCCGATGGTCTTGTCGCGAACTACATGCACGCTGGCAATCAGATCGGCGTTCTCGTCGGCATCGCCGGGGACAACGAAGCATTTGCTCGTGACGTAGCAATGCATGTTGCTGCGCTGCATCCAGCTGTGCTTTCGCCCGAGGAAATCGACGCGGATACTGCAGCTAAGCAGGAAGAAATCTTCAACGGCATCGTTCGTGAAGAAGGCAAGCCAGAAGCCATCATTCCTAAGATCGTTGCAGGGAAAATGTCGAAATGGCGTCGTGAAGTCAGTCTTCGTGACCAGCCATTCGTCAAGAATCCTGATCTCACTGTAGCTCAGTACGAAACAGAAACTGGCGGGGTGACCCTCACTGGTTTCATTCGACTGCAGGTCGGTGAAGGTATCGAGAAAGAAGAGAAGAGCCTCGCTGACGAGGTCGCGGCAACCCTCAAGGGTTGATCGTTGGGAGCGCGAAAGCGCTCCTTTTTTTTGTCCAAATTTCGCAAATAGGTCGTCGTATGTCATCTCCAGCCTACAAACGCGTGCTCATCAAACTCTCCGGCGAAGCCCTCCAAGGCAATGCAGGTTACGGCATCGATCCCGCCGTTCTTCACTCGCTGGCCGGCGAAATCGCTGAGTTGCAGCGCATGGGCACCGAAATTGCGATTGTCATCGGCGGTGGAAACATCTTCCGCGGTGTCGCTGGCAGCACGGCAGGCATGGATCGAGCCTCCGCTGATTATATGGGGATGCTTGCCACGGTCATCAACGGCCTGGCCCTTCAAGACGCCATTGAGGCTCTCGGCGTGAGCACACGGGTGCAGGCCGCTCTTGAGATCAAGGAGGTCGCAGAAAGCTATATCCGGCGTCGGGCGATGAGGCATCTCGAGAAAAAACGTGTCGTGATTTTCGCTGCCGGCACCGGTAATCCGTATTTCACGACGGACACGGCCGCATGTTTGCGTGCCATGGAGATTCACGCCGAGGTGATTCTCAAAGGCACCAAGGTCGATGGGGTTTACGACGCGGATCCGATGAAGAATCCGGACGCGAAGCGCTTCGATGAGTTGACCTATCTGGACGTTTTGTCCAGAAATCTCAAGGTGATGGACTCAACCGCCATCAGCCTATGTATGGATAATGACCTGCCGATTATCGTTTTCAACCTGACCGAACCCGGGAACATGAAGCGGGTAGTCACGGGCGAAATTCTGGGGACCTGGATTGCAAACCATCCTCGCCCCGACGATCAGGGTTGAACTGAGGCACCGCCTCAGGTTTAATCGCGCGACTTTAACGAACTAGCGATCGGTCAATTTGACCGCGGGCCACGAATACAGGAGCGAAGCATGCTTCAAGATGTCATTAACGAATTGACCAAATCGTACGAAAAGACCCTCCAGGATCTTTCTCGCGATCTATCCAAGATCCGCACAGGTCGTGCGAATGCGGCTATGCTCGACGGAGTGACGATCGATTATTACGGATCTCCAACACCGATCGCGCAGGTGGCGACTGTTCGGGTTGCCGATCCTCGTCTCATCACCGTTCAACCGTGGGAAAATAAACTGATTTCTCAGATCGAAAAGGCCATCGGCTCGGCGGATTTGGGGCTTAATCCTTCGAATGACGGTCAGGTGGTTCGTGTGCCCATTCCCGCATTGACCGGCGAACGTCGTCAAGAGCTTGTGAAATTGAGCAAGCGAGCAGGCGAAGACCACAAGATTGCACTTCGAAATCACCGCCGAGATGCCAACGACATGTTGAAGGCTCTCGAGAAAGACGGTGAAGTGACCGAAGACGGAATGCACGATGGCTTCGAGAAGGTCAACGGGTTGACCGAGGCATATACAAAGAAGATCGACTCGATCCTTGAGAAAAAAGAATCGGAAATTCTCGAGATCTGATCAGACCAAAAATAGGCTGAGAATCAGCACGGCAATTCCTACCACTGTGGCCAACCCTAAAAGCGGCACCAGTGGTATTTTTTTGTCTGGTTGAGCCGACGCGTCGATCGGTGGGGCCGTGACCGGAACTTCGGATTCCGGATCGGGTTCCGGTATTGGGCTGAGCTGGGCCTCGAGCGGATCAAAAAAGGCCAATTCGGCACCCTGCATCTGAAATCGCTCCCCGCTGCGGAGTCGCCTCGCCTTGGCCTCTCCAATCTGCAACCCGAATCCTTCGCCGTCTCGCACGACGAAGTGCTCTGACTCATCGCTGAATCCCAATGACGCATTGCTCAGGTGCAGGCCGACGCGCTGTAGAGCGTCTTGAAGCTCGACGCGTGCGCCCATCGCGGGTCCTGTCATTACCTCGATGAATGCGTAGCCGGTGGGCCCAGCGACCTCGGCAACCAGTTGTCGGGCGATGCTTCCAGAAAGCGCGAGCGTAAAGGCTGCGGCCGGCGGCGCGGATTGGCTGAACTCAAGCACAAGATTTTGGATCGCCAGCTCAAGCTTGGGACCAATTCGCATGGGCGTATTCGGAACGACCGGGCCGTTGGGGGAGGTTGTGCCATTCGTGCTCCCCAAGTCCTCGACGTACCAGACGTCATTTTCGGGGAAAACTCGCAGGTGGCGTGACGAGACGAAATCAAAGGGTAACCAGACGTCCGAGGTGCTGGCGCGCCCCACAACCACAGCGCGATCGATATGAACTTGGACCGGGTCGCCGGTTCCTCGAATGCTGAGCGTGACCCCCGTCGTCATAGTTAGGACCTATTGAAGGCGAAGTAGGTGATCGCGACCATGATTGCGGCAAGAACCGCCAGTTGAAGTCCGATCATGATGATGTCTTTTTGCTGGCGCGACACTCGGATTTCCTCGTTATCGCGCCAATCGACCGCTTTGCCGCCCGATGCCATCCGCAGGGCTTGTTTGGCTTCGTGCGCCCAGAACGCGTTATCATCGTCGTTGAAGTGCTGAAAAGTCGTTTCGATTTTGTAGGCGATTCGAACGCTGTTTCCGATGACTTTTAAATCAACGTCAGCCAGCAACTCGGCCATATTCGACGACCAAATGCTCGCGCCTTGTTTGCCGCGTCGAAGTTGCGCGCGAAGCAGTATCTCTTCGTTTTTTGAGGAGTCGTCGCTGGTTTCGGCCACCGACTCATCATCGTTTTCTGGGGCTAACACTGGGGTTTCAACGGCGTTGTCGTCGTCCGCGTCTTCTTGGGCCGGGTCTTCTTGGGCCGGGCCTGCTTGGGCCGCGTCTTCTTGGGCCGGGTCTTGGGCCGCGTCTTCTTGGGCCACAATTGGGGTGTTTTCGCTAGGCTCGTCGCTCTTGGTGGGCTCTGCTGTGCCCCTATCGCCCTCGGTCTCGGTTTTCCAGGTCATGATCGACGGCCGTGGGCCCGAGGTCGAATCAACGACTTCGTAACCATTCGTGCGAAAGTATTCGACCAGGTCCGCGAGCGGATCGCTGCTACCGAACGGGCCTTCCGCGACATGGGAGGTTTCGAGAAATGACAATTTTCCACCTGATACAGAAGACCTTGACGATAACGCCGATCGCGCGCCTCGCCAAGAGCGCGGCAACCTGCGGAATGACTCGTCGAGTCAATCGCAAGTCGCAATGCAGGCCATAAGGGGTCGATGACGAGGCTGATGTTGTGATTGGTCCGCGAGCCCTACGGCTCGCCTGTCTTTGGTCCGCGAGCCTTATGGCTCGCATGTGTTTGAATAATCGCAGGAATATCGTGCAGGCCATAAGGCCTGCCGACCGGTCGCAGAATCGCAGAAATTGCAAAATGGGGCGGAAACGGTTGCCAGAATTTCTGGCGCCAAGTCAAAGAAACAGCCTCATGGGGCCTACCAATCGCAATGCAGGCCATGGGGAGGCTGTCGCATAAGGGGTCGATGACTAGGCTGATGTTGTGATTGGTCCGCGAGCCCTGTGGCTCGCATGTGTTTGGTCCGCGAGCCCTATGGCTCGCATGTGTTTGAATAATCGCAGGAATCGCATGCAGGCCATAGGGCCTGCGCACCAGGCGCAGAATCACAGAAATCGCAAATAGACCGAAAACGGTTCCCAATATTTCTCGCATCAAGTCAAATAGACAGCCTCATGGGGCCTGTGCACCGGGCGCAGTTCACTGCTCACTGCAGCGCGCGGACAAAATCATCGATCAAGTCGTCCGCGTCTTCGATTCCGACGGAAACTCGGATGAGGCCGTCGCGAATGCCGAGGCGCTCGCGCGCTTCCTGACTCAGCGGTTTATGTGAAGTCGTTGTGGGACGTGTCACGAGGGTCTCGACCCCGCCCAGACTGGGCGCGTCTACGCCTAGTTGCAGCCTGGAACACACGCGGGCCGCGACCTCTGCGTTTTCGACCTCAAAGCTGAGCATGCCGCCAAATCCGTGCAAAATACGACGGGCAAGGGCGTGGCGAGGATGAGAGATGAGGCCCGGATAGAGTACTCGTTTCACCTTGGGATGCTCGCTGAGCGCGCTGGCGAGGCGCGTGGCGTTATGGTTTTGCCGCTCGACGCGCAGTGAGAGCGTCTTAATGCCTCGCTGAAGCAAGAAGCACGCATGGGTGTCCAAAGTCCCACCATAGAGGTTCAATCGCGGCATGAGCGCGTCTAGGAGCACCTGAGAGCCCATGATGGCCCCGGCCACCACGTCCGAATGCCCGTTCAGGTATTTGGTCGCGCTGTGGACCACCAGGTCAAATCCAAGTTCCACGGGGCGGCAATTCACCGGGCTGGCGAACGTGTTGTCGACGACGGAGATCAGTCCATTATCGCGCGCGAACGCGCTGGCTGACTCCAAATCGGCGACCTCCATGAGGGGGTTCGAAACCGTCTCCATGTAGAGCATGCGTGTGTTGGGTTTCAGCTTTTCTTGCCACTCGTTTGGACTGTTCGGGTCGACAAAATCGTATTCGATTCCAAAACGAGGAAACTCGTTAACGACCAGGGCCCAGGTGCCCCCATAAATCCCGTCCTGAAGCAGGATATGGTCGCCTTGATTCAAGAGGCCTAACAGCACCGTCGAGATAGCGGCCATGCCGCTGGCGGTCACCACGGCCGCTTCTGCCGACTCCAAATTGGCCAGTTTTATGGCGAGCGCTTCGTGATTTGGCGTGTTATTGAGTCGGGCGTATCTGACGGCGTCGTAGTCATTGGCGTCTTCAAATAGGTACGTTACCGATTGAAAAATCGGAAGTGTTACGGCCCCAAGAATCTTAGGTTCGCCCACGTGAATCAAACGCGTGTCCAGCGTAAGTTGTGACATTTTTGGGTCCTCCAATAATCAGCCCTTGACACGTGTGATAGCGTTGTCGGGTAATTTTTGTCTACGTAGATGAGGTAGTAGAATGAAGAAGCCGTGGACGCAGTCAATGCCCGCAGAACAGTTTGAACTTATGCGCAACATCATTGGCGCTCCGAGCCCAATTGGACTCGAGGCAGCCATGACGTACGGCGTGCTCAAACCTTATTTCGAGTCGTTCGCGCCAAAGGCGTGGAAGCTGCACCAATTCAAGGGGAATGCCGGAATCGTGCTGGATACCCATCCTGACCGCGACGATCTCTTGAGTGTGATGGTGATCGGTCATGCGGATAAAATCCGCATGCAGGTTCGAAATATCGGTGACGACGGCAAAATCTGGATCGACACCGATTCATTCTTGCCCACGACCCTGATCGGACACGAAGTCACGATTTTCTCGCGGGACGCAGAGAACGTCGGAAATTTCCGACAGATCAAAGGCGGCACCGTTGAGGCTCTCGGAGCTATTCACTTTGCCGACAGCGCAGTCATGTCGGGCGATAAGGGCATCAAGAAAGAAATGATGTACGTGGAGCTGCAGCTTCACGGTGACGATCGCAAAGAGCAGGTCGACAAACTCGGCATCACTTCGGGCGACCCGATTCTGCTCGATCGTTTGATCAAACCAGGATTTTCACCCGACACTTTCTACGGTGCATATCTGGACAACGGTCTGGGCTGTTTCGTGACCGCAGAGCTCGCGCGATTGGTTGCTGAGGCCGGCGGTTTCAAGAACGTTCGATTGATGTTTGCGATGGCTTCGCACGAAGAAATCGGGCGTTTTGGTTCTCGCGTACTGGTTCAGGAATTGCGTCCAGACGTCGTGGTTGCTGTCGATGTCGCGCACGACCTGAAGTCCGCGCCTGGCGTGGGTGAGAAACGCTTCACGCCGATCGACATGGCGAAGGGCTACACGATGTCCGTGGGATCGGTCACCAGCGAATTCTTGAACGGCTTGCTCGAGAAAACCTCGAAAAAAGCAGGAATCCCGTTCCAGAAGATCACCAAGGGACGCGATACGGGCACCGACGGAATGGCCGCAGTCTTTGCTGCAGTCGATGCCGCCGCCACCTCGATCGGCTTTCCGATCAGGAACATGCACACCATTTCGGAATCAGGTCATACCGGCGACGTCTTGGCGTCACTTCACGCGCTCTTTGAGCTCGCGAAACATATCGACAAAAAGAAACTTGGTCGTGATGATTTCAAGAACGGGCACCCAAGGCTCGACGAAGCGCAGGCGACGACTCATTCGTAAGAGAATGTGAAGTCGGCGTTGAATTTCATCAGATTTTCTTTGCCCGTGGGGGGGAGTCGCCAATGGCGAGCAGTTTCGACAGCACAGTTTTCCAGAGCCAAGTTTTCAAGCTCAGAACCGATCACCTCGACAAGGGCGATCGTTCCGTCCGGCTTGACGCCAAAACGCATATCAAGCCGTCCGGCGAGGTCTTCTTCCTCGAGGGCGGTCTGGTAGCACGGCATAAGGTCGGCGTAGTGGTCTTGGACGAAGGCGTGGACCAGGGTGTCGTTGTCGATTCGGTCTTGGCGCAATGGAGGCGCGGCCATTTCAAACGTCGAGACGTCGGGATCCAGCCCCTCTTCAATCCACCTGCTCTGCGGTTTGTATTTGGTGGCATCGACGAGCGAAGCGCTGAAGTTGGAGTCTTGACCGGTGACATACCAAGCAACGATCATGGCCCCACAGACCAACACCGCAAAGACGGCGGCCGAGATAAAGATAAGTTTACGATCCACAGACACCTCGGGAAAAGTGTAACGGACCCGGGCAGACTTTCAAGCGAATGGAGGAGACATGGCGGAAGATGATAATGTCATTCGGGTTGATTTTGGTGCTCGCAAGGCGGTGAGCAAGGAACCGGAGCCGCCAAAAATCGATATGCCAGATGATCCGGAGGACGCCAAAAAAGCGGTCACTCTGGACGCGATGCTCTTAAAGGGCGCGGTCATGGTTACGTTGGATGCGCGCGCCGATGGGGTCGTTGTTCCCAAGGCTCACGCCGGCAGCGTCGGCCTTAACCTGAACTTCGATTACGACTACGGGATTCCCGATTTTGAAGTGGATGCTCGTGGCGTTCGCGCATCGCTGTCTTTTGGTGGGCGAGACCAATGGTGCGACATCCCATGGTCGGCGATTTATGGGATGCGAAGCCACGATGACGATGAGCTTATGATTTTCCCCAAGAGTTTTCCGAAGGAACTCAGGGAAATGCATCCTGAATTGGACATGCTCGACGAAGAAGACTAGCGGCAGGCGGCTTGTTCTTCGGTCGACGGAGGGCCAAAGCCCGCGGCGTCAAAGGTACCGGTTTCTTCGGCACCACTTGCGGGGTTCACCCACAGGTACGATCCCGAGACGCACTCGCCGACGACGTGTTTGTCGATTCTGACCGCAAAGCTCAGGACTTCGTCGCAGGCGCCTGCGATGCGGCAAAGATACAAGTACGCGTTGTCTTGTGTGAGGGTTTTTCCTGTGAGGTCTTCATCCCACGCATGCAGGTTCAATTCGGCGTATCGCCGCGGTGAGGCCGCACAATCGGTGCAAATCAGGGGGCTCGAACAACCCGAGCATTCAAAAAACGTCACAAGGGATATGAGGTTCGTTTCTTGCGCACAGTGGTGGTCAAGGTTTGCGGACACAAAGGCCCCTGTATTCGTCCCACCGCAGGTTTCGCGTACAGGTTCAACAGCGGGCTCGGGCTCGGTTTTAGCATCGGCTCCGCTGTCTAAAACGCTCATGTCAGCTTCTGCGATTGTGCGGGGTGTGGCGACCCCGTCATCCCCACTGCACGCGGTCAAGACGGCAGTGAGGGCAAGGACGAGGCTTAGGTAAGCCGGGTGTGAGTGATGCACGTGTGATTGAACCTGGTCGAAGAGTCGGGCGAAAAACAAGAAATCTAAAGCCAGCAGGAATTACCGCCGGTGCCTCCGATGTCCGCGCAAGAGTATCCCGTGCGGCATTGTGTGTCGGTCGTGCAACCGTCGATACACAGCTCGCCGTTGCCTAGGTCGATACAGCTCGCGTCTCCCGAACAGGTTCCTTCCCCGGCCCCGCACAACACTGAGCAGTATCCACCGGGTGCGCCCTGTGCGTCGGAGAAGCAGAGCCCGAATTGCCCACCGGCGCATTGCCAGTTTCCGAGACAGGGGTCGCCTGCGCCTCCTGAGCCGGTCGCGGCAGTGAAACACTCGTTTGCGCCGTCATTATCGGCATCGTAGACCATATAACCCGTTCGATTACAGGTGTTTGTGAAACAAATGCCATCCACTCCACAATGTGCCCCTGGACCGCATTCTGTGTTGTTCTGGCATAGGCGTGCACAATAGCCCTGATACCAAATCGATTCCTGCCGAAAGCACACGGCGCTTGTCCCGCCTGGGCATTGCTGAATGGTGGTGCAGGGCGTGCCAATCGTCGTTCCGCTGCCGCTTGGGGAGCACTCTTTGACTCCCTGTTGATCGCGGTCAGAACAGCCGTATCCGGTTCGCCCACAGCTGGCGTCCGTCGTACAGTTCTTGAGGCATACTCCCTGATTTCCGTTGTCGGGGTCTTTGTATCCGCAATGATTGCCGGAGCCACATTGAGCATCCAGAGTGCAGGCGAGTGTGCAATAGCCGCCGCCCCAGCCAGTGTCGGCAGCGGTCAAACACTCCGAACCGGTGCAGTTTGCGTCCGAGGTGCAGGCGGTACCGATGGAGATCGTCAAAGCACACACGTTGTTCTGGCAGGTCTCGCCGTTGCCACAGCTTCCGCAACTGACGTTTGAGCAGCCATTGAAGATGGTTCCACAATTCAGGCCTTGTGCGGAACACGAGGTGGTAGGGTTGCAGACGCAGTCGGAGTCCACGCCTGCCGTGCATCCGACGGGACAGCATCCGTCGCCACCCTGGCACGAAGTGATGTTCGAAAAGGAGCATTGTGCCGAGCAGGTGGCCGCGGCACCGGTAAGCGTGTCGCGTGTGCAGGCGTTGTTGTCGTTGCAAGTGGTGGGGCAGTTTCCGTCACAGACTTCGCCCGTATCGACCGTACCGTTTCCGCAGGTCGTGCTGCAGTCGGCATCGGTTGCGTTGGTGCACCCCGCAGGGCAACATCCGTCGCCGCCTGTGCAGGCCGTTCGGGAGATGTTGGTGCACTGAAATGAGCACTTGTCAGCCGAGCCGGTGAAGGTATCCGTGGTGCAGGCATTGCTGTCGTCGCAAGACGTTGGGCAATCGCCATCGCAGGACTCGCCGTCTTCGACGATCCCATTGCCGCATGAGTTGGAGCAATCAGGGTCCGATCCCGAGTCACAGCCGAGCGAACAACAGCCGTCCTCGGTCGCTGAACAAGCGACTGGCCCGGCTTCGCATCGCGCCGTGCAGGTCGAGGCATCGCCCACGAGTGAAGTGGTGAAACATATCGGAGTGTCTTCGCAGCTGGTTGGGCAAGCGCCGTCGCCGGAGTCGATGAGAGGGTCACACGACTCGCCCGGGTCTAGGTCGCCGTTTCCGCATTTGGCGGGGTCGACGATGTTGTTCGTGACGTTATTGGTTACGTTATTCGTCGTGTTGTTTGACGTATTATTCGACGTGTTGTTCGAGATTTTCGCCCGCTTTTTGGTGTCGCTTCCACAGGCAACAACCAGTGAAAAAGACAATAAAGCGAGAAGCGATGCGACGAGTTTCGTATGTGATGCCATGAGATACCTGAAAGTTACGATTGCAGGGCAGGCTTATCATTATCGACCGCGTGAATCGAGAGTCTGGGGCAATCTTTCAGGTTTTCTCAGGTCAACACGGCTCACGGAGTCCCAACCCAACAGATAAGCGTTCCGACGGCAAGCGGGTCCTGACAGGTGTATCCACTTCGACAATCCAAATTCGAGGTGCACGTGTCAGCACAGAACTTCCCAATGCCTTGAGCGTCGAGACATTGCGAGTCTCCAGTGCAGGTGCCCTGACCCGTGTCGCAAGAGATGGTGCAATAACCATCGGGAAGTCCGAATGCTTCGGTGTAACATTGCGCGTAGGGACCAAGAGGGCATTGAGCATTGCTCGTGCAGGCTTGCCCAACCGTTGCGGTTGGGCTGGAATTGACGCAAACGTTGTTTTGGCAGGTTTGGTTGTTTCCGCATGTGCCACAGGCCACGTTCGCGCAACCGTTAAAGATGGTTCCACAGTTTAGCCCTTGGGCCGCACAACTTGTGGTCGGGTTACACACGCAATCGTTGTCTACCTGTGCCGTGCATCCCGCAGGACAGCATCCGTCTCCGCCTTGGCATGACGCGATATTTGTGTGGGCACATTGGGCCGAACAGGTCGCAGCCGCGCCGGTCAAGGTGTCCGTCGTGCAGGCCACGTTGTCATTGCACGAGGTTGGGCAATTTCCGTCGCAGGTTTCGGCCGCATCGACGATTCCGTCGCCACAAGTCGAAGAGCAGTCATTATCATTTGCTGATGTGCATCCACTTGGGCAGCATCCATCGTTGTTTGTGCAAGCTGTGCGCGCGGTGTTCGTGCATTGGAAAGAACATGTTTCGACCGTGCCCGTGAATCCGTCGGTGGTGCAGGCATTGCCGTCGTCGCATGAAGTTGGGCAGTTGCCGTCGCAGGCTTCGCCCGTTTCGACGACGCCGTTGCCGCAGGTGTTTGAGCAATCCGCGTCGTTAGCCGCGGAACATCCAAGCGAGCAGCAATCATCTGCGGTCATGGAGCATGCGACTGGAGACGTAATGCAACGTGCAGTGCAACCCAGCGGGTCACCGGCCAAAACGGACATGAAGCACATGGGGGCGTCGTCGCAGGTGTCCGGACAGGCGCCGTCGCCAGACTCGATCAGGTGATCGCAAGATTCGCCTGTGTCCACTTCGCCGTTTCCACATGTTGCAGGGTCGACGACGTTATTCGTGGCGTTGTTGGTCGAATTATTCGCCGAGTCATTCGGAAACAAAACGCGCTTTTGGGTGTCTTCTCCGCAGGCTACCGCAAGTGAGAACGACAAAAAGGCCAAGCCTAGCGCGATGGGTTTCATGTGGGATTTCATGGGATACCTGATTATGGCGAGTGTTCCGCCACAGGTAGCATTATCGCCAACGTGAATCGAGAGTCGGTGGCAAACTTTCAGATGTTATCAGGCGATATCGCTGACGGCAGGTCCGCGGAGATGTTGCCTGCAGTCCGCGGACATCCTGAGGCTGTTGTAAAAGGATCGATGACGAGGTGTTTTTTGTGATTGGTCCGCGAGGCCTTATGGCTCGCATGTAAATTGAATAATCGCATGGTCCTGCGGACCAATCGCATGCAGGCCATAGGGCCTGCGCACCAAGCGCAGAATCTGCCGCCCCCATATCAGGTCGTGGGTAGGTTCAGGTTGGTCGAATTCGGCAGGCATTCATGCCGAGCTTGGCGGAGATTTTTGTCCGGTTCTTCGCGACAAAAGCGTAACCGATGGCCTCGAACCAAAGCAGGGGAGGGAAGAAATAGAGCAGGGCGAAGGCGATGCTGATCGGGAAAAGCCGCAGTCCTACGTAGTTGACGGCGTTATGTCCTGAGTAGACCTGACCGTCCTCACCGATGACTTGAAGGTAATCCACACACGCTTCGTAGCTCAGACCATAAGGCCTGAGCTCTTCTTCGGGGACTTCGTAATAGGCCTGAACCTGAAGGAGACCCTCGCGATCGAGCTTTTTGGCCAGCTCGCCGAAATGGGTGCAGATGCCACAATCCCCATCAAATAAGACCCGAGTCTGCATGAGTCCTCAATAGGCGTTCAGCCATTCGATGGAAGCCGCGATGTCGTCAATCTGCGGCAGGATTCGGTCTTCGAGGTCTGGGTGATAGCCGCAGAACGAGTCCAGAGCAGCGACGCGTTTCACCGGTGCATCGAGGTACTCGAAAAGTTCGTCGGCAATGCGTGAAGCGATCTCCGCTCCGTAGCCCCAAGACTGGTTGTCTTCGTAGGCAACCACGACTTTGGAGGTTTTTTTCACCGACGCAGCGATCGCATCCCAGTCGTAAGGCGAGAGCGTGCGAAGGTCGATGACCTCAGCGTCGATGCCCGTTTGTTTGACGGCACGAAGCGTTCGTTCGACGAGGGCGCCATAGGTGATGACGGTCAACGCATGACCTTCACGAACCGTCGCTGCTTTTCCAAAGGGGATCATGAAGTCCGGCCCTGGATTCAGCCCCTTATTATAGGTCTGTCGGTAGAGGTGTTTGTGCTCAAGGAACATGACCGGATCTTCGCAGCGAATCGCTGTACGAAGAAGCCCAGCCGCGTCGACAGCGTTTGATGGCATCACCACTCGGAGTCCAGGAATCGCCGTGAAGAGCGCGGCACCGGATTGCGAGTGATAGGGCGCTCCACCCTTGAGGTATCCACCGATCGGCACGCGTACGACCATCGGAGCAGAGAAGGTATTATTTGAGCGCCAGCGGATATTCGACAGCTCGTTTTTAAGCTGCATGTACGCAGGCCAGATGTAGTCGAAGAACTGAATCTCGACGACGGGCTTGAGGCCACGTGTCGCCATGCCGATGGCACGCCCGATGATATTTGCTTCAGCCAGCGGGCTGTTGAACACCCGTGTTGAGCCGAACTCAAGCTGGAGGCCGTGCGTGACTTTGAAGACGCCACCCTTGCCTTTAACTTTACCCAGCAGTTCTTTCTTGGTGACGTCGGCGACGTCTTCGCCAAACACGACAATGCGCGGATCTCTGCGCATTTCGTCTTTGAGGCAATGGTTGATCAAGTCGACCATTGTCTTGTCGCCGCCTTCGGTGTCGAAATCCGGCTCGGTCGAAAACGCATCCGAAGTCGGGTCGACATCCGGGCTGTAGATGTAGTCGAGCGCCGTGTCCGGATGAGGGGTCGGCAGGGCGACCGCTTCGTCAACAGCAAGTCGAATCTCGGCGTCGACTTCTTTTCGCAACGCATCGAGCTCATCGACGTTCAAGACGCCTTCTTCGACCAGGAAATCGGCAAATTTGAAGACTGGATCACGATCGGCTTCGTCTTCGCGCTCTGCGTCGGTTTTGTACATGGTCTCGTCGTCAGACAACGAGTGGCTGTAGGGGCGGATCACGTGGGCGTGAACCAGCGCAGGACCTTTGCCCGACCGAATATAATCGGCGGCTTCCATGATCTTGCCGTAGCTCTCGACCGGGTCGCATCCGTCAAACTCAGTGATGAAAAGCCCTTCAAAGCCCGAGCAGGCCTTCGAGATCGAGCCACCGGCCGTTTGCACGGATACCGGCGTCGAAATCGCGTAGCCGTTGTCCTCGACCATGAACATCACCGGCAACTTCATGTTCGATGCGGTGTTGATCGCTTCCCAGAATTCGCCTTCGCTCGTCGCTCCGTCGCCAATGGAGACGTAAACAACCTCGTCATTTTTGTAGGTGTCTTTATCGGCCAGCTCTTTGACAGCTGACATGATTCGACCCACCTGAGAGGCGCCCACCGCTTGAAGGTGCTGGGTTCCCGTGCAAGACGATTGCGACACAATATTCAGCGCCTGATGTCCCCAATGGCAAGGCATCTGCCGGCCACCCGAATTGGGGTCCGACGCGGCTCCAACGGCCTCGGCAAGGATCTCCAGCGGAGTCATGCCCAGCGCAAGAACCAACGCGCGATCACGATAGTAGGGGTAGAACCAGTCGTAGGTGGGGCGAAGGGCTTTTGCAGCTGCGACCAAGACGGCTTCGTGTCCGGCTCCAGAAATCTGAAAGTAGATCTTCTGTTGGCGCTTCATGTTGATTTCGGCGTCGTCGAGTTTTCTCGACGCGTAAATCTGCCGGTACATCAAGATGAGGTCTTCGGCGGTTAAGCCGTGGTACTTATTGGAATCTCCAACATCTGTTCGAAGTAGGGATTCGGTCGCGCTGCTTTTCATTTCGGTCGCCATGATGCCCTCAAGAGCCTGAGCCGTCTAATCATCGCTTCACGTAACACAACCATTTTGGCGAGGTAAAGGGTCGTGACGGAAGTTTTCAAAACCTCGGAGGGCCGCACGGCGCTTGACGCAACGCGTCACGAACCCTCGGCAGGTTCCTCGGTAACCGGGTTCTGCGCGACGCAGGCGGCCTTAACCAACATTTCGTCGACCTCCTTCGCGTGTTCCTCGCCAATTTTCTCGCGCATTTCGCCGAGCGCACGACGGGCTTCGAGTCCTGTAAGTTTCTGTCGCTGAAAGTCGACACAGATCAAACACATATGGGTCTCCTCAATGGGGGCTCGCTACAGAGTAACAGTTGATGGCTTCTTTTTCATCCGAATGGGTTTTGAGTTGAAGTCGCGGCGGCTCAAGCCGCGCATGCAAATCGTGAGACGATCAGTTGCCGTTCGCGGCATCGGGCTTCACGCCCAACGTGTTCGCCAGATCTGCGTTATGTTTGTCGCCCAACTCGCGGGCATCGGATGCCGAGACCGGATGGGTGTCAACGGTTGCTCCCCAAATGATCGCCCCAGTTCCTGCAAGAATGGCGGCCAATCCAGAGACTCCGATGGCGACCTGAGGCATCTTTCCATCTGCACCTCCGCCTAGAAGCCCCACAAATGAAAGGCCGACGCCCAGCGCGGTGGTGACTCCGCCTCCCACCAGTAGCCCGGTTTTTTTGGACTCCAGGCTCTCGTGTTGATCCGCAAGATCGGCGCGTCCCACCGTCTTGTAGAATTCGGTTTCGTTCAGGGGATCGTCTAGAACGCCTTTCGAGAACGTCCACGGAACTTCGCCGAAAATGATTCGATTACGATGGAATTCGCCACGATTGAGGGTGAGCGCTTCTTCCGCGTTCGCAGCTCGGGCTGCGTCGACGCCCGCGTGAGCGTTGTTCTTCGCCAAGATGTGCGCTTCATCGATGTTCTTCTCCCCAACTTCTTCGATGCGTTGCATGAGGGTCCAGGCCTTGGTTCCCACATCGTATCGAGAATAAAGGGTGTGCGATCCCAGGCGTTTTGGAATCGACCTGATCACGATGATCGTATCGACCGAATACGCGCTGGCCTTCTGCGCGATCACGTCGTCGCCCAATCCGGTTACGTCCCCAAGAGGGGCGTCGGGAATCACCGTGGCCTTCAGGTTCGCCGAAAAAGCATCGGCGAGCGGCCGGCTTGCCTCATCCGCCGCGACGACCATCACGTTGGTGCAATTGCAGAAGGTGCTGTCCTCTGCGGCCTGATCGGGTGTTGCGCCAGCCAGAGCGGAGATTTGAAGAAGGATGCCAAAAAAAACTGTATTCATTTGATTCTCTAACAAGTCCCGCGATTGTGGTGGGTTCCCGGGTTGTATGTCGAGACAAAGCTTGAGTATAGTCCGTCAAACTTCAGATACAGTGGAGGCGGTCATTAATCGCACGCGAACCCTTCTAATCACAGCTCTGCTGGTCGTCATCGAGACGACCGCATTCGCACAGGATTCGAGCGACACTCAGCCTGCTCCAGACGTGAAAACGTCGGAACCGGTGGTGGTCGAAGAGTCCTCGGACGTTCCGCCTACGACGTCAATTCCGTTGCCTCAGATGGAGATGACGCCCGTCGTTGTTGGCGATAAGCCGGCTCGGACACGGGTGCCTGTTGCGCCTCTGCCGCGGCACGAGGACGGCATCAAATCCCATGAGCAAGCAGGCGAAGCGGGCGGCGAGGCTGAGCTGCAGCTTGGTGACATCGAGTGGACCTATAATCCTGAGTATCGCGTTCGGATGGTCAATATTGACCCGATCGAACTCAACGGCGACTCAGCCGGTGATATGCGGTGGACCGAGCAGCGCTTTCGTCTTGATTCGACCGTCGCCAAGGTTGGCGTGGGGGCGATTCGCCTGCAGATGGACATGCTTGATGGCGTGTTATTCGGCGATAATGGTGATTTTCCAGACACCACCAGCGGCGTGAGTCTTTCGTCCAATCGGCCGAATATGCGTCGTTGGGAGGTTGGATTGCCGCCTGGCGCGGATCCCCTGGATCGCAAGAGCTACGTGCCGATTCTGGTGGATGCCGACGTGCTCGAGGTTAATTACCTCTACGCCGACGTGTTCTTGCCGATTGGACTGCTGCGCATCGGTCGCCAGCCTAAAAAATACGGCGCTGGAATTCCGTCACACGACGGTGGCCCGCATAATCGTTGGGGCGTCAGCTCCTATTCCGATGCAGCCGACCGGATTCTTTTCGGCACCAAGATCGACGAAGCCTTTTACACCTTGATGTATGGCTACAAACACGTCGTCGATCCCTCGATGGATAACGGCGTGATTTTCGCTCTTTTCTACGATTGGCAGGTCCAGGACGACGTTATTTTGAACAACGACGACCTGAGCAGCATCGGCACCACCCTTGAGTACCGCCGTAAAAAAGCCGATTGGTTTGGTTGGGACTGGAAGGATATTCTGGTTTCCGGTGCGATGGTCTACTTGAGCAACAACGAGTTTCAATCCAAAGTCTTTGGGTTCCCGGCTTCTGTTCACGCGGGCATCGGCGATTTGAGCATGCAGTTGAACTACATGCATATCAACGGAAGCAGCCGCGAAATCTCGGAAGGTTTTGCTGAACTTTCAGGAACGACGCCAACCACACAAGACATCGTTGCGCACGGCTTTCAGGCAGTTTTCGATTATTTGCTTGGGCCTGTGACCGCAACGCTTGAGTTCGACTACGCCACTGGCGACGACGATCCTCGCGTCACGACCCCCATCACCACGTTCAACTTCGCACGCGACATGAACGTTGGCCTTTTGATGTTTGAACACGTGCTCGCGTTCGAATCAGCTCGCTCGGCTGCGGTGGGTATCGAGAACCTCGCCGGGCTCGACGCGGCGAGCTTTCCGTTGACCGAAGTCAGCACAGAAGGGCGATTTACGAATGCGATCGCCATCTTTCCGCAGGTGAAAGTCGACCTCTACAAGACTCCCAACTCGGTGTTTCATACACGCGCTGGCGCCTTGGTGGCGTGGTCGCAGACCCAAGGTGGCTTGGTCGACCCGGTGCTCACCGCCCTGTCCGAAGATGGCAACAGAATCGACGACGATGCCGTCAACTTCCACGGCGGAAAGCCGGACAGGTTCTACGGCACCGAGCTCGATTTGCAATTCGGGCTCACCTACAAGGAGTATTTCAGGTGGACGATCGAGGGAGCCGCGTTGCTGCCCGGCCCCGCGCTCTACGATCAAAACGGTGATGCCGTGAACTCATTCCTGCTGGAGAATCGCCTTGAATTTCGCTTCTAAATTACCGTTTTTGTTCGCGGCGTTCAGTGTTCTGTCCGGCTGTGAGACCTATAATGCGCCCCCAGATGTGAAGCTCCAAGCCCCTGAGGGCGGTGCTTTTGCCGTGGGCGTTCCGCTGACGCTGAATTTCACCGAGGAGGTCGACCCCTCCACCTTCGTCGTGACCATCTATCCAGATGAGCGTGATATCGAGGGTGAGTTCGTCAGTTCAATAACGCCTCTTGTGAAGAGTTGCACCGTGGCGAAAGGAACGTGTGGCGATTTGACAGTGGCTGTGGCTGCTGACGGGATGTCTGCCACCCTGACGTTTGCAGACGAAGGTCTTGGTGCTGCGGGACCTCCGATGGTGTTGGACGTCGAGCCAGGGCTGGCCGACCTCGACGGCAACGACACCGGCAGGGATATCTATTACGACTTTCAGTTTCGAACTCAGCAGTTCGTGAACACGGAACCCGTCGAATTTGACGATGGTGTCTACATCATCGTGGGTTCGGTAACGCAGCCGATCCCGGCCGTTTTGACTCTGATCAGTGATATCAAGGTGCTGCCAAGCGGAGACTTCCGCCTTGCCGGCGCAGAAGGCGACCCGATCTCCACTGAATTTCCTAAAAACACGGCTGTACCTGAGGAGCTCTTGGTAGATTCGACCAATCAGGGGTGGACAGCTTTTGTGACGGGTTTCATTCGCCTCGAAAACGGTGAGCGTTTCCTTGAGTCCGTTCCTGTCGAAATTGACCTACCTCTTGCCGGGTTGACGTTGAAGCTGGCCGACGTAAGGCTCTTTGGCAAGGTCGTCAAAAACGACGAGGGCAAGGACCGAATCGAGGGCACGCTCTCGTTCTCGAAGATTACTTTGATTAACGGGAATCGTTCCACCGACTACGATGGTGGTGCTGCTGCGGTTTCGGCCGACTGGGTCGCGCCCAGCAGGGCCCCGGTGGGTCATCCTGTGATTTGCGAAGACCTTTGTGGCATCGTGACTGGGCTTTGTGAGCCACCCGCTGATTTCCCAGGCGACGGCTTCTGCGAAGCATGGAATGCCAAGTGATCGTTAAAATCCCCTAAATCGCGTCGTGAAAACACGCGTGAACCCCGCATAGAACGGCGTCCTCCATGAGGTTCGTCGTTTTTTTTTGTTTCGTTTTCAATTAGTTATTGAATCGAAGCGAAAATGAAGCACGTTTGCCACGTGAACATCGCGTAAGTGTGTGTAATTTTCCTTTGACGAGCGACGCACTCATCCCTAGAGTCGCCGTCCTTTCTGAGGGGTGTGATTCCCGCAGAATTTTCGCAGACAGAAGGAATCCTTGGAGGAACATGAATTGAAGACTTACGGACGACACATCTTGGTAGAATTCTTTGGCTGTGACGAAGCTATCCTCGACAACGTTTCACGTGTTGAGGAAGTCATGAGGGCTGCGGTTAAAGCATCCGGTGCAACTGAAGTGGGCTGTGTATTTCACAAGTTCCAACCTCAAGGTACCAGTGGTGTGATCGTGCTTTCAGAGAGTCACATTTCAATTCACACGTGGCCAGGCGACGGATATGCGTCGGTTGATTTCTACACATGCGGCGATTGTGATCCGCATGCTGGGGTCGACATTTTGCTGGACGGCTTCAGCGGTGCTTCTTACGAATTGCTCTTCGTCGAACGAGGACAGGAAGGCAAGAAGACGTCGATGTCAGTCGCGGATCATCGGATCGAACAAGCTTTTAGGCCTAGCCTGATGGCTGGTGGCGCCGAGTGATTCGGACCCTACGTACCTTGACGAGTCGTCGATAAGATTTAATTCATCGGCGAGAGGCTGGCTCGACTGTCGAGCAATCTGCCCGCTTGATATTTCAAGAAGGCGGTGTCATATGACACCGCCTTTTTTGCTTTACGCCCATCGGGTCTGCGCACCTTTAGGAGTTATTATGGCTGTTTGGTATGACGAAGTTCTGAATGAAAATGTACGTTTTGGCCTTCGTCTCAAAGAGACGCTTTTCATGGGCGAAAACGAGTATCAGACGGTAAGCGTCGTCGACACCCACGAGATGGGCCGCGCGCTGCTTATCGACGACTTGTGGATGACCTCGGAGCGCGACGAGAAGGGCTATCACGAGATGATCGTTCATCCTGCGATGACGACAGCTCCCAAGATTGAACGCGTTCTGATTATCGGTGGTGGCGACGGCGGCACGGCCCGCGAAGTGTTGCGTTATCCCGACGTCAAACACGTCGACCTGGTCGAGATCGACGGCATGGTCGTCGACGTCAGCAAAAAGTACCTTCCGATGATTGGCTCGGCTTGGGACGATCCTCGCCTGCACGTCACGATTGGCGACGGGATTGCTTGGGTCAAGAACACCGACCTTGCGCCCTACGACGTCATTTTGGTCGACGGCTCGGACCCCGTGGGACCGGCTGAAGGCTTGTTCAACAAGACCTTCTATCAGGCCTGCATGGAACGCATGACTGAGGGCGGCGTGTTTGTGACTCAGAGCGAGTCGACGATGTTATTCTTGGACACGCACGTCGAGATGGTCAAAACGATCGCCGAGGTCTTCGGAAGCGCCCATCCCTATTATCGCGACGTGTTTTTGTATTCGGCAGGGACTTGGTCTTGGACCTACGCGTCAAAGACGACCAAACCGACGGCCATCAATGATGATCGCATGAAGTTCATTTCGGAAATCACCGAAATTTATAATCGTGAGATTCATCTTGGGATCTTTGCCGTTCCGAATTTCGTGCGCCGGAGGCTCGCGTGATTTCGTTTCAAAACGATGCTTCGGCGCTGTATTTGGGCGCCACACGTGAGTTTAGTGCCGGTTGCGTCGCGCTTTTTGGCGTGGGTTTCGACAGCACCACGTCTTTTCGACCCGGCACACGCCTTGGTCCCGACGCGATTCGTATGGTCAGTGATGGCCTTGAGACGTATTCGCCCGAACAAGACCGCGACACCGAGGACGTGACGTTTTGCGACCTCGGGAACCTTGAGCACCCGTATGGGAATCCCAATCCGGTGGTTGAAGCAGTGCATGCTGCGACGGCCGAAATCGTGGCGAAGGGCGGTCATCCCTTGATGATTGGCGGCGAGCATTCTTTGACTCCGCCGGCAGTCCGTGCACTTTGGGAGAAATACCCAGACCTTGTTTTGGTTCAATGGGACGCTCACGCTGACTTGCGCCAAGACTATCTTGGCGAGCCGAATTCTCATGCCTGTGCGATGCGTCGCTGCTTGGATTTCTTGGACAAAGACTCGTTGGTTCAGGTCGGCATCCGTTCGGGCACACGTGAGGAGTTCCAGGAAATGCGCGGGGAAGAACGCTTGGTGGCGCCGACAGCAAAGTCGTTCGCAGAGCGCATGGACCGATTCAAAGGCCGGCCGGTGTACTTGACCGTCGACTTGGATGTTTTTGACCCGGCTTACCTGCCGGGTACGGGAACTCCTGAGCCAGGCGGAATCGACTGGCCCACCTTTGCTGCCATGCTCAAGGTCCTGGACGACTTCAAGTTGGTCGCGGCCGACGTGATGGAGCTTTCGCCCGCACTCGACCCGACCGGTGTTTCGTCGGTGCTTGGCTGCAAAGTCGTGCGCGAGCTGATCTTGCATCTGGGCAGGTAGCGCCTGGTGCGCCGGGCTTATGACGCTGTCTATTTGACTTGACGCGAGAAATGCTGGGAACCGTTTTCGGCCTATTTGCGATTTCTGTGATTCTGCGCTTGGTGCGCAGGCCCTGGCCTGCATGCGATTCCTGCGATTATTCAAACACATGCGAGCCATAAGGCTCGCGGACCCATCGCAAGCGAGCCATAGGGTTCGCGGATCCATCACAAAAACAGCCTCGTCATCGATCCGACAGCCTCCTCCAGTCCGGCATTGCGACTCGGTGATTCGGTACGCCGTCGGCTCACCACCGCTCGCTTACTTACTGCTCACTGCTCACTGCCTTGGGTTCAAAACGCAGCGAAGCTGAATTCACGCAATAGCGCAGGCCCGTCGGTTTTGGCCCGTCATTGAACACGTGACCAAGGTGCGCAGCGCAATGGCTGCACACGATCTCGACTCGTTTCATGCCGAGCGTGAAGTCTTCTTTCTGCTCGATCTTGGCATCGGCCAACTCGGTGAAAAAGCTTGGCCAGCCACACCCACTTTCAAATTTCATCGTGGACTCAAAGAGGGCGGTGTCACAGCAAATGCAGTGATAGACCCCGGGATCTGTCTTGTTCCAATAAATCCCTGTGAACGGGCGTTCGGTGGCCGCTTCACGCGTGACTTTGAATTGCATCGGATCGAGGTTTTCACGCCATTCGTCTTCGGGGATGTTCTTCCAGTCTTTCATGTCCTACCTTGGGTGGGTCTTTTGCGGAGTATTTGATGCCACGTCCATTACTGATGATTCCAGGTCCAATCGAAATTTCCCCGAGCGTGCTCGCTGCTAGCAGTACAGCCCCGCCTAGTCACGTGTCGCCGGGGTGTATTGAAGCGTTTGGCGCGTCTCTTGAGATGATGCGCAAAGTATGGCGTGCCTCAAAAGAATCGCAACCCTTTGTGCTCGCGGGAAGCGGGACCTTGGCGATGGACGTCGCGATTTCGAATACTGTCGATGCCATCGATCGAGTGGTCGTGGTGAATTCCGGCTATTTTTCGGATCGAATTGCCGAGATGGCAACACGTCGGGGCGCTCAGGTCGTTCACGTGCGGGCGGCCATCGGTGAGGTTCCAGCGCTTGATGCCGTCGAAGCGGCGATCAAGGCTCATGAGGCGACGGTCGTGATAGCGACCCATGTCGACACGTCCACAGGGGCCAGAGTCGATGCAGAGGGCGTCGCACGTCTCGCACGCAGCGCGGGTGCGTTGAGCATCTTTGACGGCGTTTGCGCGACTGCTGCCGAGGTTTTTGAGATGCAGGCTTGGGATGCTGACATCTACTTGACGGCATCGCAGAAAGCCATTGGATTGCCGCCCGGGCTTGCGATGCTCGTGGCAAGTCCTCGAGCGCTCGCCCGCCGGGCCTCGTTGGCTTCGATTCCACCGATGTACATGGATTTTGAGCAATGGTTGCCCATCATGCGCGCCTACGAAGAACGTCGCGGCTCGTATTTTGCGACACCTGCCACGCCCTTGATCATGGCGTTACAGGCCGGCTTGAACGAATTGGTGACCGAGGGTGTCGACGCCGTGTCCACGCGGCACGCAAACACTGCAGCGGCCATGCGCAGGGCCTGGAAAGCTCTTGGATTGGAGCTCTTGGGACCCGAGGACTATGCCGCGAACGCGTTGTCGGCGATTCGCTACCCGTCGGGCGTCGACGCTACATTGCCTTCGTTGATTGGGAAACGCGGCGTGGTGGTGGCCGGTGGCCTGCATCCCGATTGCAAGGCCGAGTATTTCCGTGTCGGGCATATGGGATTTACAACGACGCAGCCCGAATGGCTTGAACGGACCGTTCAAGCGATTGAAGATGCGTTGAACGAAGCCGGGCACGTGTGTGCAGGCGGTGTTTCGGCACTTGCATAACTCGGAAAGTGTCTGATACAGAACATTTTCAAATCCTGACTTGAGGGGGGAAAATGTATTTTAAGATTTCGTATTTGTGCGTTCTTGTGGCGAGTCTCTTGTTTGCTGCGCCTGCGATGGCACAGGGCAATGGCTTTACTGCTGGAGTTGGCCTGGGTGTCGGGCATCAGGTTTTTTCGCCGGATGACCGATCTTCCGAGTCCGAAAACGGCCTAGGCGGGCCTACGCTTAAAATCGGTGGGTTTGTGCAACCCAACCTGGCCATTCTTTTCAAAGCCACGGGAACCTTCACTTTTCCTGACTCGGGTGTTTCCGGAGTGGATCAAACCATTTCGCATTATCTGGTCGGACCTGCGGTGCAGTTTTGGCCAACTCAGGCCGTCTTCTTAGAAGGTGGGGTAGGCTACTCACGCATCGCCATCACGATCGAAGGTGGTGGCGAGAAGTTTGAACTCACCGACACCGGAGTCGGATTGATGGGCGCTGTGGGGTACATGTTTTGGCAGCAGGACGGCCATGCATTGGGCGTATCTCTGGACCTTGCCGGGGGCAGCCATGACGGTGGTAATGCTTACTCAGCGTCCGTGCTTTTTAATTGGCAGGTGCTTTAAACTAGCGTGCCGCGACGTGTAACTACTTCAAGGATGCGGTAATGGCCACCTGACGATGGCAGTCGCCGACGCGACCCCAATTGGCGAGTTCGTAGAGCCAGACAAAGGATGGTCGCAAACGCTTCAATTAAACAATAATGGAGACTTCTGCGCACCATCCCCACTGAACCAAGCCATTACGAACCCTGAGTAATGAGATATTTAACCTCAGCGAACCGAATCAGATGTTCCCATTTTACCAGAAGTGTAAAACAATGAGTTTTTCTTATTGGAGTCGTATTTTTGGGGGGTTATGTATCATGCTCTCACTAAGCTGTTCGGGAGACGATAGAGAGCGACAGAGTGTAGACTGGCGTGTTGGGCTGGAGTCAATCGATGAAGCCAGTGATCAGCTCTTTTCGTTTGCCTATGTTGATACACCTCCTGAAGGTGCAATTTTTAATGTGGCTGTGATTGACCCCAGAAATATACAGGGTCTTTCAGACGCCAGCGGGGCTACTTGTGCACTCTTTGATGACACACAAATAAAACCGGTCGCACCTAATTTTTGGTATCTCAAATTCGCACTGTCCGGGACGACGCCTGGCACATATGCCATCGTGCCAAGTATCGACGAGTACGATTCATCACAAGCTTCAGTGCGTCTAGTGCAAGTGAAAGACTGGCACTCTAAAGCAGAAGCCATCAACGCAGTCAAGGGGACCATCGAACTGCAAGAGGCCCCTGATGGAATCGTTGCATGGAGCGGTGGCAGGCCTTTATTGGCTAAGGTGAACGCCGAATTTCCCGAGAACCCACAGCGCGAACTTAAGTGCCACAGCGAAGGCCCGACGGACGGCTCCCAGATTTTTACTGAGTGCACCTGCGAAGATCTGCAGGGGAATCAAACAACCTGCGTACCCGAACCCGACCAAGACAACTGTTGTGTAGATGTCAAAGGCCCTACGTTTGTCTACCAACTGCAGGTGATGGCTACTCCTTGCGCCGCCATGTGTAGTGCAACATCGCCGCAACTTTATCGTTACTGCGAGGAACTTCGATGATGCAAAAGGCGCTTGTCTGCATGCTCCTCTGCAGCACTCTTGCAGGGCTCAGTTCGTGTGGTCTCTCAGCGGACGAGGCTGATACAGTTCGTTCGTGTTCCGGAGGCTGCGGCTACAGTATAGGGTGGCCACGGTTGATTGTCGGCGTGATCCCGCCGGAGGGCTCGAACCAAGAGGACGTCGAGCTAGTGACGGTAACCGGCGCAACTCAGCCAGATGGAAAGACCACCGACTTCCTCCCCCATTTTTGTCCGAGCAACGTAAGCGATACCATTATCTGTTCGTACTCACTCATGAACTCACCCCTGGACAGGTCGGTTGCAGTTAATGTGCGTAATTTGAACGGGATGCTGCTCGCACAGGCCGATGTGCAGCTTGAAGAATTCAACCGCTGTGGGATCGATGTCGCTTACATGACTGTGACCCTCAACCAAGACGAATCAGCCAAGGTTAGCGCTGTGCGTTATGTGACCGCATGCGGCGGTGCGCTCGATCCACGTTGAGTGTTAAATCGAAAGGCCATATCCAGATTGCAGAGTCAGCTTTGCTAGAGTCGTTTAGGCACCGAGCGTCTGCATTGCGGCTGCTAGCTCCTCGTCGACGATATGGGTGTAAATCATGGTCGTCGAGAGGTCGGAATGCCCCAGCCATGACGGTGGTAATGCTTACTCAGCGTCGGTGCTTTTCAATTGGCAGGTGCTTTAAACTAGCGTGCCGCGACGTTGAAGTCGCTGGTCCCAAGGCTGTTGGCAGCTTGAATGGCCCCCTTGGCGCCATTGGTTTCGAATGCTGCCGAGACGCTTTTGGTCTGGTCCGCCGAGTAGGTCGCGACGGACTGGCCCAAAGCGTTCACGATTTCCACCGCGCCATCCATGTCTTTGACCTTGGCCACGACGGTGCCATCGGCATCAAGCATGGTCATGCCACCTTCGGTGGTCACAAACGAAAACGCGGTTTCGACCTGACCGTCGTGACGAATCTGAACGTCCAACTGGTCACCCCAATTCGTCATGAACATCGTCTTCGAGTCGCCCAATGCGACTTCTTTGGTCTGCGGGGTTTCGCGCGAAGCCAGCGGGTTGGAGCCGGTCCAGAATTCAAGCGAGTTGAAAATCCAAAGGTCTGCCAGGGCTCCAATTTCGTACACGGGAACGATACAGAGGCCAAGGAACACGATCCACTGCACAAACTTGTTGCTTGAGACGGTCTTATTCCACCCGTAAATGCCGCGCGTGAGCGAGAAATTGCCAAAGCAGGCGGTGGTGAATGTGGTCGTGCCGATCAGCGTGATGACGAGAAGTCGTGTCATGAATTTCGATTTCATTTTTTTGCCTTGAGCCAGATTGTGTTGCCGCAAAATTACACTGGGAATTTGTCCGGGGTAAGTGGAATTCTTGCGCAAATAGTGAGGAGCGCGCCTCCAAGACTGATTGCAAATTCGCCTCTGCGGGGCTAGCTTTCCGCGCAATCGCACTTCGATTCTGACCGCTTCATCAAGGTAAAATATGGCACGCGAATTCATCTATCAGATGCAGGGGCTCAAGAAGTTCACGCCTGATGGTAAACAAATTCTGGATGGTATTTGGCTCTCCTTCTTTCCTGGTGCCAAGATCGGCGTGGTCGGCCCGAATGGTGCGGGTAAGTCGACTTTGCTCAAGATTATGGCCGGCCTCGATACGGAATTTCAGGGCGAAACCTGGATCGACCCGAATGCCAAGGTCGGTTACCTGCCGCAGGAACCTCAGCTCGACCCGAAATTGGACGTGCGCGGAAATATCGAGCTTGGCGTAAAGGCCACTCGTGATTTGCTGACGAAATACGAAGAAATTTCGATGAAGTTCGCTGAGCCGATGTCCGACGACGCGATGAATAAACTCATCGAGGATCAGGGCAAGCTTCAAGACCAGATCGACGCCGTGAACGCTTGGGATCTGGACCGTACGCTCGACATCGCGATGGATGCCTTGCGGGTTCCACCCGGCGATGCGGACGTGACGAAACTGTCTGGTGGTGAGCGACGTCGTGTTGCGCTTTGTCGCCTTTTGTTGGCCAAGCCCGACCTGCTGCTTCTGGATGAGCCTACCAACCATTTGGACGCCGAGACCGTGGCCTGGCTTGAGCGCGCTCTGCGCGAGTACGCGGGTACCGTCATCATCGTGACCCACGATCGTTATTTCTTGGACAAGGTCACGCAGTGGATCTTGGAGCTCGAGGGTGGAAAAGGGATTCCTTTTGAAGGCAATTATTCAAGCTGGCTTGAGCAGAAGCAGAAGCTGATGGAACAACGAGACAAGTCGAATTCGGCAAAATCTCGCATGTTGGCACGTGAGCTTGACTGGGTTCGGATGGGGCAGAAGGCGCGTCAGGCCAAGAGCCAGGCTCGTCTGAATCGCTACGATGAGATGCGTCGGGATTTCGAAGACAATCGTGATGCCGACCGTCGCAAAGAAATCATCATTCCACCGGGACCACGTCTGGGTGACATCGTTGTCAATGCGACTGACCTGCACAAGGGATTTGGCGATCGACTCTTGATTGACGGGTTGAGTTTCAACCTGCCCAAGAACGGAATCGTGGGTGTTATCGGGCCAAACGGTGCTGGTAAAACCACGCTCTTCAACATGATCACCAAGGCCGAGGAGCCCGACAGCGGTGAGCTGATTGTTGGAGAAACAGTCAAGATATCCAGCGTGACGCAGTTTCGCGACGACATCGATAGCGAAAAGACCGTCTGGGAAATCATCTCGGGCGGGGCGGAGACTATCGCCATTGGCAAGCGCGAGGTGAATTCCCGCGCCTACGTGGGTGCGTTTGGTTTCAAGGGTCGAACTCAACAGCAAAAGGTTGGGACACTTTCGGGCGGCGAGCGCAATCGAGTTCATCTGGCGCGAACACTGCTGTGCGAGGGCAACTTATTGCTTCTCGATGAGCCTACCAATGACCTTGACGTCGAGACCCTGCGGGAGCTTGAGGACGCGCTGGAAGACTTCGCTGGATGCGCAGTCATCATCAGCCATGATCGTTGGTTCCTCGACCGTATCGCGACCCATATCCTTGCTTTCGAGGGCAATTCGGAGGTGGTCTGGTTCGAAGGCAACTACGAGGAGTACGAGAAGGACCGACGCTCACGCCTGGGTGTTGCAGCGGATCAACCCCATCGCCTCAAGTACAAACCTCTCACTCGCTAGTCGGGTATCGGGTATCGCTTGGTCAGGTATCAGGAAGGCAGGTATCGGTTGGTCAGATATCAGGTATCGGTTGGTCAGGTATCAGGAATCACAGGTTCGATTCGGTTAAAAGCACCAGGAACCACCCCCGCCTGCCCGACCACCTGAAACCCGACCACCTGAAACCCAGGTCGCATGCGGGCAGGATGAGGCTGTCGCATAAGGGGGCAATGACAAGGCTTGTTGTTGTGATTGGTCCGCGAGCCCTATGGCTCGCTTGCGATTGATGCGCGAGCCTTATGGCTCGCATGTGTCTGAATAATCGCATGAATCGCATGCAGGCATCAGGCCAGCGTACCAAGCGCAGAATCGCAGAATCGCAGAAGTGGTAAAATAGGCTGGAAAGGGTTGCCAGAATTTCTGGCGCCAAGTCAAAGAGCCAGCGTCCGGAAGCCCGCGCACCAATCACGTCGACGCCGGCGTGAAACCCAGGTAATCAACCTTCGGAGGTGAAGCCGTGCTTTCTTTGGGCATGAGGAAGCGGATCGACGCCAGGGCAATACGCCCGAAGAAATCGCTCAGATCGCGAGAAAAAACTGATCTTTTCTAAGATTGGGTTCATCCAGCCTGTCGTGATGCAGTAGTAGCGGTCATGAGGCACCGTGTGATGCACTTGGTGGTGTTTCACCGACATGATCAGGCCCACTGCCATCAGGCCACGCACGATGACTGGAGGGTTCTCCAGATGCGACCATTTATGAATCTGGTTGGTCGCGAAGATTCCCACGAAATGGGTGAGGAGCAGGATCTCACCGAAGGCTCCAACAAGACCGGTCTCCGGAATCAACAACAACATGGGGAACCCAAACAACAACAAGACGATGCAGTTGTTGCCGTTGACCTCAACAAAATCATGTCGAGTGATGCCCTTGGGGTCGGTGTGGTGTTCTCGGAACGGGCGAATGAAATTCGCGCCGAGCACAGGCATGTCTTCGTCGCCAAAATTATCTGCGAGCCAATGAACCATGCCCGACGAGAAATCTGCGAAGAGAAGGCCCGCAAAAATCGCCGAGGGCACAATCCAATAGAGCGCGTCGACCACGGCGGGATCGAACGAAGTGACCATGCGATAGATCAAAAATCCGAGGCCGCCTAAAAACAAGACGATCGCTGTAACTTCCATCACACGTGCGGAAGTGGAATAGGCGAATGGGCCGAACAGCCATTTTGTAGGGGTTGTCTCGTTCATATTTCCGGTTGCTCCAAAGTCTGCGCCGCACTCTAATCGAAAAATCGATTGCGAGAAACGGTTAGGCAAAGATTTATGCAATCAATCGAGCACGTATCCCACCGCGTCGAGATCGAACCCAGCACTTGGGGCCGCGCCTGACGTACTGAGGTCCCGAATCCGTATGAAACGTGCGCTCTCGATACCCACCGTCTTGAAATCCAGTGCGTCTCCACCTGTTAGCACAGGGTCCAGCGGGATGACCTGCTCTGGATCATATGCCAGACCGGGTCGCCAACCGGCACAGGATTCGATCGTGTCGGGCGGATCACAGGGAAAGGTCGACCACGTTTGCCCGTCGATGCTGACCGACACCTCACCGTATTCTGCGAAAACCGAATCGGGTTGTCGTCGAGGAATGAAAGGGTTCTCGAAAACGATGAGGTCCGCGCCGGGCTGATCAAAAACCTCTTCTCCTAAATCGAGGACGATTTCACCGCCCACGCCGAGGGAAACGACGTCGGTCGCTCCCTTGTTGAGGCCGAGGGGCATGGGCGGTCCTAACACGACGCCTGGCATTGATTCTGCGCCGTATCCGGCACCAGGGCCGGGCGTGAATGAAACGACCGAGGTGGCGTAAGGCGCCACCGTTTCTGTCGCTTCAGAGCACGCGGCAGCCCCGAGAAAGAAGATAGCCAGCACCAGCTTCATTGACGGGTCATCTTCGTCCACGCGAATCCGCCACAGCCTTCGCCGTCGAGGTCGCTTGAATCCGCGACTTCTGTTGAATCGAGGGCCTCGTCCACCGAATCGAGGGCAAAATCGACGATGCAGTAATAGAACTGGTCGGCGTCGATTTCGGTCCACTCGACCAGCGAGTAGGTGTCTGGGGCAAATTCGGCATCGAGGGGGCTGAGCAAGACGGCGAAGTTGTCGTCGTTGCCGAAGAGTTCGATCGTGGACGTGTCGAAGCCGTTGTTCCAGGTGGTCGCGGTGATGATTTCGGCGGAACCAAACGAATTGTCCCAGGTCCCCACAAGCTCGATGTCGAGGTTGGTTCCGTTATTTGTGCCGTTATTGGTGGCTACGTTGTTGGTGCCGCTATTCGTCGCGTTATTCGTCGCGCTATTCGTCGCGTTATTCGTCGCGGCGTTATTGGTGGCGTTGTTTGTCGAGTTGTTTGTGGTGTCTTTGGTGTCGTCGCCACAGGCAACAAGTCCAAGAGATCCGACGGCAAGAAAAAGCAGTGCTCGGTTACGGAACATGATGTTCTCCGCAAATGTCCGAGCGAAAGGAGAGTGAATTCGAAGCAGGAATGCGTCCGAGTCCCCCTCGCTTCCGACCCGAAGCGATTAGGTGCGTACGTTTCGAGGCAATATCCTGGCTCACGGGTCATCCTCGCCTGACACCTTCCCGGTTTCCCAGTGGTTCTTGTCAGGTTCGTCGCCGCCTACAGTTGCGGGGGCAGCGTTGGCTTCAACCAACTTCCTGCCTCGATACGTTTCATTTTCAAAGTGTCCCGACTTGGGACGAGCGTGAACTACCACCGCGCGGAATTCTTCGTCAAGCTCCCGCGTGACGTTCGAAGGACCTCGGTGATATGAGTGCCGCCTTGGAGGTCATTATGCCGCGTGTACTCGTACTTCATACCGGTGGGACGTTAGGAATGAAGGGCACGCCCTTGGAGCCCGACGTCTTTGCTTCGAAACTTCAGGACTCGGTTCCCGAGCTCGCTCAGATTGCCGACCTCGACACTCAAATCGTGGCAAATCTGGATTCCAGCGACGTCGGCCCCGAGCTTTGGACTGACCTCGCGACCAGGATCGAAGCGGCCTACGACGATTACGATGGTTTTGTGGTCGTCCACGGGACCGACACGATGTCGTACACGGCGAGCGCTCTGAGCTTCGCGTTGGAGGATATCGGGAAACCGGTAATTTTGACGGGAGCGCAGCGTCCCCTGACCGCATTGCGCACGGATGCGCGCAGGAATCTCGCCGATGCGGTTGAGCTTGCGACGCGTAACATCCCTGAAGTGGCCATCTGTTTCGACGGATTGTTGTTGCGGGGGTGTCGAACGACAAAGGGAAGCGCCCGGGATTACCGCGGTTTTTTGAGCCCTGATTGTCCGCCCCTTGCGACGCTTGGTGTGGACGTGACTTTTGGCCCGCATATCCGTCACACCACACGGCCGTTGAAGGTTGATTCTCGCTTTGATCCCCATGTGCTTCTGGTGCCAATCACACCCGGAATCGAGCCGTCGATGCTCCGAGGGCTTTTTGAACTTGAGCATCTAAAGGGCGCAGTGGTTGTGGCTTTTGGGACTGGAACCGTGCCGACAAGTGTTCGACCGCTTGCCCCCGTCATTGCCGAGGGTGTGGCCCACGGTCTGGACATCGTGGTGATCACGACGTCGTCTGGGCGTGTTGACTTTGGGCTCTATAAGAACAGCAAGCCGCTCGAAGATAGTGGCGCGATTCCAGGTGGCGAAATGCGCGTGGAATCGGCAATGACGAAGCTGATGCACGCCATCGCCGCGTACGACGACCCCTTTGAGCGTCGTAAGTACCTGATGCGGGATATTGCCGGTGAAATGGTGACCTAGGCGGGGGCGAACAGGCCGGGATGCCTTTAGTTCCTGTCGCTTCGTCGCCGAAAAATGAGTCCCACAAACCAAAGCCCCATGAACCCAAACAGGTTGGGATCGCCCGTGGTACAGGCCAATTGGCCGACACCGACGATGTGATTGGGGTTTTGCTGACCGATGACGAAGACGTCGGCTGCTCGTTCGTCGGTGCAGCCGTCAAAGAGCCCGGTATCTGGGTTGTAGCGGTCACAGATCACCGATTGGGCGCACACGTCGCCGATGCCGTCGACGTCGCTATCAAGTTGGTCAAGATTCGCGATGGTCGGGCAGTTGTCGAAACGGTCATCGATCGAGTCGTTGTCATCGTCCGGGTCACAAACGTCGCCTTTGCCGTCACCATCGCGGTCTTGTTGCTCGGAATTCGGAGTGGCAGGGCAGTTGTCGGAGCCGTCCAACACGGCATCGCCGTCGGCATCGTCGTCACAGATGTCGCCGTGGCCGTCGCCGTCCTCGTCGGCCTGGCTGGGATTTGCGACCGCGGGGCAGTTGTCGTTGGCGTTGGCCACGCCATCGGAGTCAACGTCGTCCTGGGAAATCTCGGAGACGCCAGCGGTGACCCAGATATGAGGGGGGTACGAGCCGACCTCGGCTGCGATTGCGCCTTGTTCGCGAAGCCAATCGCTCCATTCGAAGACCGAGGAGTACACCGAACCGGCGCATCCAGCGGGGCCTCTTGAGAGTGCGCCGAGTACGCGACCTTTGGTGTCGAGCGGGGCTCCGCCCGAGTCTCCCTGGCAGGTTCCGTCGCTTCCTTCGAATTCTGTTGCGGCGACCTGCGCATCGAAGGAGCACAGCTCACCGTGACATTGCACGGTTCTTCCGGCCAGACTGCGACGTGTGCCTGCACCTGTATCATCGCCAATATGGCCGTAACCGACGGCAGTGTACGACTCGCCGGCAACTGGCACCGAATCGATACGTGGGATGATGGGGGTGGCGTCGCTGGATGGGATATTGGCGTTCAAAACCAGGAGGGCGATATCGAATCCGCAGGTGTCGTTGCCGCCAGGAGGCGTCAGGATTTGAGAAACCCGAAAGTAGTCGCTCGGGTTGTCGGTCATCTGGGTTCGAGTGGTCACGTACATGGCCGACGCATCGTGTTTTGTGCCAAAAGGTGTGCTGCCACAATTCACGAATTCTGAGGCCAGTTCAGCGACACAATGTTGAGCGGTGAGCACGAGGTTCGGTGCGATCAGAGTGCCGGAGCAGATGGCGCTGCCACCCTGTAATTGAGCCAGAATTCCCACGACGGCCGTCTGGTTATTCTCGACCTGACCACCCTTGATCTCTTGTCGGGTCGTTGCGTATTGGACCTCGTCGTCGGGCATACAACCCGTAAAAATGAGGACCAATATGAGGATGAACGATTTCATGCTGTTGTAGAAAAGCAACGATCATGCCACGTCGGATTACATGGGCCTACATCGATTTTCGTGGGTATTTGGGCCAAAACCGGGGTCTTGACGCCTCATGCGTCGCTGCATGACCCCGTCCTCTGGACCTCAGGCACGGATATATTCGAGCACGTCGAACCAGGCGTCGAGGATGCGTGTTGGTGAGGTGGATCGCACAGACGCGTAGACTTCCACCTGAGGTGCCAGGCGCCGAATCAAAATGACTTCGCTGGTCCTTGGGTTCTGGAAAGCCGCCCCTTCGTTGGTGTGCCAGGAGATGGGTTCCAGGCCAAATGCCATGAGTTGTTCTTCGAGTAGGGTTTGGACCGCGGCGTATGCATCTTGCGCGATTCGGTTCCCGTTGCGACCCATCTGGGCGTACAGGTCAAGCAAACAACCCCACATCAAGGACCCGAATTTGGTGGTCAGATGAGCTTCACGCCGTTCGAACACACCACGCAAAAAGATGGCTTCCTCGCAGACCTTGAACGCGCCGTCCGAGTGCATTCGTTGTCGCGCCAGCACAATGTCCTGCCGTGACGTTTCGACCAATATGCCGTGGTCGAGTGCACAGTCTAAGTCTGGCAAGGTGTGCTCAGGAATCAGCCCGGTCATGCCTGGTCGGGCGAGCAGGTCCAACGCGTCGAGCGCACAAAGCCGAATGGCTGCGATGGTTTTGGCGCTGACGTCGGTGTGTGGGAAACGACCCGCCGCGATCGCCAGAATCGTATCGATCGATGAGATGCGACAACGTACGTCACCGCGATTGACGACTCGTTCGTGGACTTCGTCCAGGGCGACGACGAGGTGGTCCAGAAGCATCGAGAGTCGTCTGGGGTCCTCGCTCGTGCCGCAGAGGGCGATCAACGCGTTGACGCACATCGAAACATCGATCGCGGCTCGGACCCAGAAACGAAAGAGCCCATCGGTTATCGCGCGATTATTGAAGAAGTCGTCCGATGAGATGTATTTGATGACCTGCGAAGGAGTCGCGTCGGTGCGCAAGAGCGCCATGGCTCCCGGTTCAAGCAACCACAGCTGACTATGAGAACCTTGATTGTCGGGGGCTTGGACGGTGATGCTTCCGCATACCTTACACACGTAAAAGACGTGTTCCTCTCCGTCAGGCAACCAGGGCGGTGGTCTAACGGAGGTGTGTTGTGCGAGCGGTTGATACACGCACGCTTGGCATCGGCGGTGGCTGACCATGGGCCATTCTACCACCAACTCGTCCCCTGAGGGTAATTACTGAGCTTTGGACATCTTGAGGCTGATCTTCATCAACACTTCTTCTTTGATGAGGTCGTCTGGCTTGCCAGCATAGACGATGCCGAAGTCGGACCGTTTGAGCGTGAATTCGCTGATTGCCATGGCGGTGTCGCCTTCAGCCTTAACGATCGCTGGGAACGTGATGGTCTTGGTGATTTCACGGATCGTCATGTCGCCTGTGATGTCGTGTGTTTTTCCTTCGCCTGGCGCTTCGACGATCTTTGTCGAAACAAACGAGGCTTTAGGAAATTTTTCGACGTCAAAGAAGTCTGGTGACCGGAGGTGAGTCGTGAGTTTTTCGGTGTCGGTGAAGATCGAAGTGGTGTCGACTTCGAATTCAGTCTTGGCGAGCTTGCCGTCAGCGCTCAGAAATCCCTTGCCCGTAAACGTCTTGAATCCACCGGTATGGTCGCCAGTAACTTTGGCTCCCACAAATCCGATCGACGAGCCGTCGGCCACGAGCGCGAGTTCCTTGAGTTCTTCTGCTGGAGCCTGAGCGGCGGTCTGCGCTGCAGTCTGAGTCGCAGTTTGGGTGACAGGTTCGGTGACCGTTGCGGCAGGTTTATTGTCGATTTCGCTTTTGCAGCCTGCTGAGATCAAAAGTGCGGCGGCAATCAGTAACATTTGGTTTTTCATCAGAAATCCTTGGTTTGTTTCTCAATGGGGCGTTGGATGCACTGTCGAGCCGATTGTTTCAAGATAAATCGACGAAAATATTTCGGCGCGGCCTTGAAACAATCCTAAAGTGGGTGCATCACAACCTGTGACCCTCGAATATTGGAGATGGCATGGCAAATATTACAATCGGCGGAAACCCTATTCACACCAACGGTGCACTTCCAGCCGTCGGGAGCACTGCACCCTCGTTTGAGTTAGTGAACGTCTCGCTCGAAAACGTGAAGTTGGCGTCCATTCCTGGTCGGAAAATCCTGAATATCTTCCCAAGTGTCGGGACAGGGATCTGCGCGACATCGGTGCGCAAGTTCAACGAGGAAGCGACAAAGCTTGATGGCGTGACGGTGCTGTGCATTTCACATGACCTTCCGTTTGCGGCCAAAGAATTCTGCGGGGCAGAGGGCCTCGAGAAAGTTGTGATGTTGTCGGGTTTTCGCAGCAAATTTGCCGTGGATTACGGTGTGCTGCTTGAAGACGGTCCCTTCCAGGGATTGATGGCTCGCGCCGTGCTCGTCCTCGACGAAAATAACGTCGTGGTTTACGGCGAGCTCGTCCCTGAGATTGCTCAAGAGCCGAACTACGCAGCTGCTTTGGCCGCTCTTTCCTGAAGCGCCGGCCCATGATTCAGAGGCCCGAGAAGAAGCCAAATTGAAGCGCAAGGCCGATGTGAGCGTAGCTTGCTTCAGTCGAGTTATCGTTGTCTGGCGAGACTCTCATTAGGTTTAGGAAGGGGCCGAACTCCATGCTCATGTTGTTCGAAAGCTGAAAGGAGTAGGCCAACAACCCGCCGATCATCGCGCCGTTATCGGTAAAATCGTTGACGAATGGGCCGAGTCTTGTGTCTCCGCCGCCGCTGACAAACCCCAGATACGCCTGAAGCACAAACGCGTCGGTCATTCCGCGCGCCATGATTCCGAACGTGTTGTGGTGCAGGTCGACTTCGAGGTCGAGGGCGGAATCGTCCTCGTGCGGGCCGCTCGCCATGTAGTTGTAGAAGAGCCCAACCGAAAATGACGGCATCAAATCGACCAATCCGGCGAGTTGCAGGCCAAAACCTGGCCCGGGGCCATATGCGTCGGTTGAGTCGTCGAGGGTGAAGCCTGCGAGTCCGGCCTGGAGCTGACCTTGAAGTCTGATCGTCGCGGCTTCGGCGCTGGTCGAAATCAAAAGCAACACGGAAAGGATCAGGTACCGAATCATGGAGCCTCCGTGAGTACGCGATAGCCTTCCACAAAACCCGAAGCGCGGTCATTTCCACAAGATGGAACGTAGACTCGGTCTTCCACGACGAGCGGTTTGGTGAATCGATTGCCGGGGCCGGCCATTTGCAGGTCTTCGACCATTTTTCCGTCCCAAGTTCGCACGCCCACAAGACGGCCAGGGCCTTGGCGTTTGGCTTCGACGACCCATGCGACGTCGAGGCCTGCTGCCACATTTTGGATGGTGGCTCGTGAGGAATGCTCACGGAAACGTGTCACCGACTCTGGGGTCGAGAAATTTGGTGTTTGCCACAGGACTTTCAATTTTGCCTGAGGGCCATCGATAAGCTCAAGCGCGACGATGCCGGCAGGATGGGATTTATCGGGCATGAACGTGGGGATAATCAGGACAGGTTTTCCGTTCACCGTCGTGAGTTCCGGTTGGTTGACGATCATCCCGGCCCAATCCCATCGACAGGTATCGTCGGGCGTTCCACAAACGGCGACCAATTGCAGCCGGTCGTGCATGATTCCGAGCTCGTCGGCGTCGACCAAATACACAGCGCCGTCTTTGGTTGGGTAGGCTAGCAGTCGGCCGGCCTGGGGCAATTCAACGAGGGTCGGCGTGCTGCCGCCTACATAATCTAGTTTTCCCCAGCATTCGAACATCGTCAGGCCATCGCAGACGCCCGATTCAGGTCTTAGCGGGCCGTCGGCGTCCTCCTGGCGAGGAATGAAGAGGTTGGTGCAGGACTCGACACACGCGGTGGCTGGTGCGTTTGAGTCGAAGTCAGCGCAGGCGGTGGCATCGCAATCAGGCGAAAACGCCAGCCCTGGCGAAACACGCATCAGGGTGTTTGCGAAGTCGTTTCGGGCCAGGTCGAGCTGTCCGTTGCCGGGTGCCAGAATGATCTCGTAACTGTCGGTCGTGGGCACAATCAAGGGGCCGGACGGCTGCCAAAGACCGCCGCCGCAGCGGCGCATTCGTGAGCCCGAGACGCCGCTCTGTCCACAGTCGGATTCCGGCGTGGTCACTAGCTTTCCTGTGATTGCGTCGCCCCCAGCACCCCAGGCGTCGAGGTCGATTTCGAAGGCAAACCCGTGCCAGGGTTGGATGTCGCGCACGTTGCCAAAGGTCACGTAGGCATGGCCGTACATTTCGCCGGCTACCTTCGCGATGACGACTTGTGCCCGCGCCAAGGCATTGCTGGGCAGGAATGGGACGACCCCGCCGCCGGTGGCTTCAAAAGAACCGGTCAATTCGATCGTTGGGAATGCGGGGTCAAGGGCCTGTGTCTTCAAGTCGACGACGGCTACGCGATGTCGAAGCCGTTCGGGCTGGGCGTCGCTGGCCGCCGCACTGTCGGTGGCGTAATAGGCCACAACCAGTTTTTCTGCGGTGATTTCAGGGGTGCCAATGATGACCGCGACTTCGCCTTCGGGAGCCGGCATCTCGACTCGCCAAATTTCCTGTCCTGATATCGGGTCGAGCGCGACGATGAACGGGCCCACGGCCTGCAAAATCTGCTCGGTCGCGTCGTTTTTGTATAAAATTGGGGAGGCGTAGAGGCAGCTTTCGAAAGTCGTTCCTGGCGCGGAATCACTGGGAAACATGAGTTCGGCTCGGACCTCCGTCGCGGGATCGCCAACATCGGGAGCATCAAGGTCGGTCGCTACGCCGGTGTCGGCATAGGGCAGAATCGGTGTGTCGTTCTTGGAGTCGTCACAGGCCGATAGGCTGGCGAAGAATACAAAGATCAGCGGCCATTTCATTGAGCATCCTCGTCTGCGATCGCCA